>Ga0068714_10005486_pt1 | contig 13450 bp, 14 predicted proteins | sample MTBNYHSulfiMetaG_FD_62988 | JGI IMG/M metagenome (GOLD analysis project Ga0068714, IMG submission 62988) | Enrichment culture microbial communities from rom New York Harbor, USA that are MTBE-degrading - MTBE-NYH (New York Harbor Sulfidogenic)... | ecosystem: Environmental > Aquatic > Marine >... | reverse complement strand
ACCGCCCGCAGGAGGCGATTGGCGTAGGTCAGCGGCACGAGGTAGGACAGCGGCCGCAGCAGCCTGGGGATTGCCTGCAGCGGCCACAGCATCCCCGAAAGGAGGATCGATGGCAGGTACACGAACGGGAAGAAGAGGATCGCCTGGGACTCGGTCTGCGACAGGGCGGAGAGGAACGCGCCCAGACCCACGTTCCCCAGAGCGAAGACGAGGATACAGCCGAATGCCCAGAAGAGCGATCCGTTGATCACGATATCGAAGACGGCCTTGCCGACGAACAGCAGGAGCGCCGACTGAACGAGTGCCACGAGTCCGAACGCGGCAAGATACCCCAGGACGAACTCGGCGCGACGCACCGGCGAGAACCAGATGCGAGCGAAAGTCCCGTCCACCTTCTCCCGGACGACCGACAGGAGCGTCAGCACCGTGCACAGGAAGGTCACGACCATCCCCATGATCGCGGGGGCGAAGCTGTCGATGAATCGAACCGGCACGCCGTAGAGGTCCTGTTCCACCACATCCACCGGCCCACCCTCCCCGAGCCCCATGAGGGCGTCGGCGAGTCCCTTCTTGACCGCCGCGGCGATCTGGGGATCCGACTCGTCGAGGGTGAGATCCAGCCGGCCCTGTGCCGAGGTGGCGATCCCCATCGCGAAGTGTGCGTAGTAGAGGCTCGTGAACTTGGCGGGGATCCGGATGACCGCCTGATACCCCTCGTGCAGCAGAAGCTCCTGGGGGTCGGGGGAGCCGGAAAGCACGCTGATCGCAAAGGTGGGGTCGGCCTTCAGGTGATCGATGATCGAGGCGGTGAGATCGGTCCCGTCCTGATCGAGCACGGCGACCCGCACGCCACGGATGTCCCCGGCGAACGAGAACCCGAAGAGGATCATCGCCAAGGTCGGTACGACGACCATGAAGACGAGCACCCGCTTGTCGTGCCACAGCTGGCGGAGGACCCGCTCGGCCACGGCCCCGATGCGCGCCGGGCTCATCGCGCCCCCTGCGCCGCGCCCACCGTCAGGGCAAGGAACACGGCCTCCATCGAAGGGCGTTCTCCGTTCCCCGCCACTCGCGCCTTCAACTCGTCCGGCGTGCCTTCGGCGATGAGCCGCCCCTGCCGCATCATGCCGACCCGCGTGCAGCGGCCCGCTTCCTCGAGGTAGTGCGTCGAGAGGAGAATCGTTCGACCGCGGGCATTCAGGCTGTGGAAGTACTCCCAGAATCGGATCCGAAGCACCGGATCCAGCCCGATCGTCGGTTCGTCGAGCAGCAGGAGCTCCGGATCGTGCAAGAGTGCACAGCAAAGCGAGAGCCGCTGGGTCTCCCCGCCGCTCAACTGGCCCGCGAGCTGCGTCGCGAGGCCGTTCATCCCCATGAGCTCCAGAAGCGTCTGCGCGGCATCTCGGATGGCGTGACCGGTCATCCCGTAGATCCGGCCGAAGAAGCGCAGGTTCTCCACCACCGTCAAGTCGCGGTAGACCGCGCGCTCCTGCGGCATGTATCCCACCCGCCGCTCGACCGCTCGCCGCCCCGCGGGGATCGGCTCATCGAAGAGGCGCGCCGTGCCCTTGCTCGGCGCAGTCAGGCCGCACAGGAGCCGGATCAGCGTCGTCTTCCCCGCCCCGCTCGGCCCCACGAGCCCGTAGATCTCGCCGCGCACGACGTCCAGGTCGACCCCGTCCACCGCCCAGCGGGCTCCGAACCGCTTCCCGATCTTCTGCGCCACGATCACGGCCGCGCTCATTCGCCGCCGCCTCCGGCGGACGCTCCGTCCGGCGCGATGAACAGACTCGAGGCCAGTCCCTGGTTCACAGCCGGCGATCGGTAGGTGATCCGGTTCCGGAGCGCCCCGGCCGCGTCGTAGGCCTCGATCACGAGCGGCAGGAACACGCCCGGTGCGATCTGCGTGATCTCCGAGAACCGCGCATCGGCCAAGAGGTTCCCGTCGATGTCGTAGAGCCTGCGCTCCAGAGGGACGAGCGTCTGCGGGTCGACCCACAGTTCGATCCGGCCGTAGGTCGCGCCGTTCGAAACGGGCACGCCGTCGAGGTGCGCCACCGGCTTGCCACCTCGTGTCTCCTGCACGAGGGTGAAGCGGTAGTCGGACAGCAGATCGTGGACATCCGTCAGGACGTTGCGCATCAGGAGCCACGGCTGCTCGGCGGAGTCGAGCGTGCTCAGGTCCTTCTCGTACCATCGGTCCGCGGCGGCGATGTACACGTCCATGTCGGAGCCGATGATCAGCGTCGCGTTTCCCGCAAGATACGCCGGCGCGAGGTAGTCGAGCCGCATGGCATCGGGCTGACGCAGGTAGAGCCGGACCTCCTGGGACAGCGCCTCGGCCCCATCCGTGTAGGTCGTGATCGTAATTCTCGCATCCAGATCGTGGATCGCCGCACCCGCATCCTTCATCGCAGTGATCAGGGCGGTCGCCGGCGCCGTCTGCACTTGCGCGCACACACCCGAGCCAAACGCCGCGCTCACGACCAGGCCCAACACCATCACCCGCGTCCGCCACGTCATCATCGCGCCTCCTCTCCTCGGGCGAGCCTCGATCGCCCCTGTGCGGTGAGCAGGCCGTCGAGGTAGACGAACCTGATCCCACCGACGACATCCGCCAGCCGGCGGCCGGTACGAGCAACCGCCCACGGCGAGGCCGCGGCGTGCACGGTCGTCGTGAGCAGGTACTGCCAGACATCCAAGTCGACGTCCCCGCGCACGTCGCCCGCCGCCTGCGCCTCCTCCAGCAGATCCCCTAGCCGGTCAAACCGCCTGGCGCGCGCTGCCTCGACGCGGCGCCACAGCAAGGGATCGACCCGTTCCACTTGGTCCAGGATGCGGGTCTGGACGCGTTCAAGGAGCTCCGCAACGAACGCGAACGACCGTCCCACCCGAGCGATCGCCGTCCCCTCGCCATCCAGGATCCGATCCCACTCCGCGAGGTTCGCCTCGACGAACGCATCGAGGACGCTCGTCATGAGTGCGTCCTTGCCTCCGAAGACCCGATAGAGCGTCTTCTTGCTGACTCGTGCTCGCTTGGCGATCGCATCGGTGGTCACCGACGCGATCCCTCCCTCGACCAGCAGGTCCTGCGCCGAGGCAAGGATGCGATCGCGCGTCTTCTCCGGAGAGGGGGGGCACATCATGACTGTCCTCCAGATACTCGATTGGTTTCCTCAGTATCCTATCCGCCGCCGCACGGCCTGTCAAGGGCGGCAACGGATCCACGGGCAGCACGGTTCCCGCTGCGCCTTCGGGTTCTGCTTCAGTCCGTCCCGATGGCCCGCGCACTGACGATCGCGACGGGCAGCCCCCACAGGCGATCCCCGTCCACCGTCGATATCGTCAGACCGGCCGCCCGAATCAGCTCCTGCACCGGAATTGGCCGGCAATCGATGAGCACGGGAAACCGATCGTGCAACCGCTCGTAGAGGTGCTCGAGACGTCCTCCACGCTTGGCGAGCGACACAACGACGAGCCGCCCTCCCGGACGCAGGACCCGAACGCACTCCGAAAGCACGCGCGGGATCTCCGGCGTGTCGAACAACTCAAGCGTGAAGCTCATGAACGCCGCGTCGAACGTATCAGCCGCATACGGCAACTCCACGGCGTCGCCGACCCGCAGGTCGACCCGCGGCGCGAGACCGCTGCGCGTGAGCTTCCGCCGAGCGACCCCCGCCATCCCCACGGAGAGGTCGATCCCGGCGACCCGGCCCGTCGGTCCCACCGCCCGTGCCAGTTCGAGGACCGCCGCACCGGTCCCGTACCCAATCTCGAGCACCACGTCGCCGCGCGATGCCTCCAGTCGCCGAAGCCCGAGCGCTCGCAGGCGGCGTTCAGCCGAGCCGGCCACCCAGTCGTACCACCGGCTCAGTCGATCGTAATACACCTTGGCCTGTCGCTTCGAACGGGAAACCCTCCGAGGCGGCGACTGCGCGCCCATCCGCCCTCCTCGCGATCACGGAGCTGCCCTTGAGGCAAATGAAGAACAGGCCGGCTCGCACCGGCCTGTTGACGGTCGCCCAGAGCGCCTCGCCGATCGACTACCGCCGACCGCCCCCGCGTGGACCCCCGCTCCGCGGCCCGCCCCGTCTCGGGGGGCGCCGCTTGCGATTACACTCTTCGCAGTAGACGGGACGATCCGATGCCGGTTCGAACGGGAGCTCGTCGATCTCCTTGCCGCACTCAGCGCAGTGTAGGTCGAGGTGCCTCACGTCCACCATTCGCCTTTCCTGAAACGCCATGTCTTCTCCTTTTTTTGTTCCCGTCCGGCAGCAGCGCTTGCTGGCGGCCGACAACACAGCGGGAAGCATACACCACGCCCCATCGGAATGGAAGTACGCCCCGCGTCTTCCCGAGGATGACCTCCTCCAACCGGACGAACCGATCCGGTCTCCATTACGAGCGCTGTGCCACCGCCTCCTCCTTTCTGGGGACCAGCGAGACGTCGCTTCCAAGGTCGTTCAGAAAACGCGCGAGCTTCTGCACGAGCTGCGCGCGGTTCAGCGAGTAGTACCTGTTTTGCGCGTCTCGGCGAACCGTCACGAGCTCTTGGAGACGGAGGATCTGCAAGTGCCGGGAGACCGTTGGCCCCGCCAGATCGAGCGATCTTGTCAGTTCCTCCACGGACAGCTCGCCCTTGTCGGCGAGGATCTGCAAGATCTTCGTACGAGAACGGCTGGATAATGCCTTGAAGAACAGAGCATGCGTATCGGACATGGTTTCGACCTCCTCTAGATGGGGATGCAGTGCCCTCGCCTTCCTATTGACAGAGGCGCCGCAAAGAGTATAATGCCAACTGTGCAGCAAGGCAAGTGCGCACATAGATAGCTGCACGGGGAGGAAGATGAAGATGGCGGGTCCCAAGAAGCCGACCAAAAAGACACCGAAGTCCGGCGACAAGAAGTAGCGAAACGGAAGCGGTCCGGTCGGTCGAGTTGCTCCGGCCGGGCCGCTTATCCTTGATGAGCCAGGCGGCCGCACCTCCCCAACGCCTGGCTCCTTCCGTTCTTTGCTCCGGGCGTCGAACCGGCTTGCACAGCCGGCCGTCCCCCGCTATCCTTCCTGGCTCACAGGATAACCAAGTAGAGGAGGTAGCCATGAACCGGACGATCCAAACGAATGCTGCGGCGGCTTCCTCTTCTGACGCGCCTTAGAGCCGCCCCCTCTGCTGGGGACCCGTCCGGCAGACCCCCCGACACAGAAGACGGACCACGGTACCCGCCATACGCGCTGGGTGTCCCGAGGCGGCACAGCCCCGATGCGATGGAATCGGAGAAAGGAGCACAAATGACTTCAGGCCTTCCCGAGGGCTTCGCCGTACGACCATCCGTGATGGACGATCTCGAAGAGACCGTCGAGCTGCATAACGCCTGGTCGCGGGACGTGTTGGGCGTCACTCGCTACGACGTCGATCAAGAGAGGATCGACTGGCAAGCGCCGGGATTCGACCTCGCCACCGACACCCGCGCCGTGCTGTCTCCCGACGGCCGCATCGTGGCCCAGGCGCTCGTGTGGGACGTCGACGAACCGCACGTCCAGGTCCACAGCTTCGGGCGTGTCCACCCGGAGTTCCGCGGCCTGGGCATCGGCTCCTGGCTTATTTCCTGGGAGGAGGCGCGGGCCCGGGAGGCAATCGCCCGCGCGCCGGCGCGGGCACGGGTCGCGATCAGCCAGACGATCCCCGAGCCGGACAGGATTTCCCAGGAGCTCTTCCGCCGCCTCGGGTACGAGGTCACCCGGCACTTCTGGAAGATGGCGATCACGTTCTCGGAGCCGCTGCCCGAGCCCCGGATGCCCGAGGGGATCCGACTGCGAACCTTCGATCCAGACGGGGACATGGCCTCGAGCCTCCGCGCCGTCCGGGATGCATTCAAGGACCACTGGGGCTTCGTCGAGTCCCCCTTCGAGGAGGAACTCGCCCAGTGGCGCCACTGGGTGACGGCCGATCCGCACTTCGATCCAACCCTGTGGGCGCTGGCGCTCGACGGGGATGAGATCGCGGGCTTCGCCTTCTGCCAGGCCAGGCACGCCGAGGACCCGGAGATGGGGTGGATCGAGATCCTCGGGGTTCGGCGGCCGTGGCGCCATCGCGGTCTCGGACTCGCCCTGCTGCATCATGCCTTCCGTACGCTGGCAGCAAAGGGCAAGAGAAAGGCCGGCCTGGGCGTCGACTCGACGAGCCTCACCGGGGCCACCAAGCTCTACGAACGCGCTGGCATGCACGCCGCACGTCAGGACGACCTCTACGAGAAGGTCCTCCGCCCCGGCGAGGACCTGCGCCGCGTGACGCTCGGCGCGTAGCGCAGCCTGCGAAGCCGGGCGACGCGGGCGCCTCGCGGGTGACTCAGCGCGCCGTGGCGCACCAGAGCCCCAGCGCGGCCAGCGCAACGACGCCGTAGACGAGGGCGTTCAGCCAAACGGGATTGCCGCCGACCTCGTGGAACCGGCGCACCGCGCGCACCGTCTCGGGCAGCATCAGGATGTCCGCCGCGCCGAACGCCTCGCGCTCGCCAAGCGCCACCCAGAGCTTCCCGGCACCACCGGACGGAACGTAGGCCACGACGTCGTACCGCCCCGCCTCCGGCAGGTCCACCGACCACTCGCCCAGCGTCCAGGAATCCGTGCCGGTGAATGGCTCGTGGAACCGCTCGGGTGCAGTTACGTTGTCGGTCTTCAGAACCCGTGCCCCGAGACCGGCCGGAATCGGGAACCCGGCATCGACCTCGGGTAGGCCCGGTCCCACGACAACGAGTGCCGGCCGAAGCGACCCCAGCCGATCGATGACCGGCACGCCGAGCGAGAGATTCAATCGCCCCGGCGATGCAAGCTCCACGGTCAGCCAAAACGTCGTCACCGCCTCGGACAGCTCGACATGCGCAACCTGTGACACGTCGGGGTCCGTAACGCGCAGCGCGGCCTGAGGGCCGGGGGCCGTCCCGAAGATCGAAAGCGGCCGATGCCCCAACGCAGGCACGGCCGCGGCACAGACCACAAGACCAACAACAAGCGCTACCTCGATCGAACGAACCATCGGACCTCCTCCGTGTGTTACCTCTCTTCTTCTTGAGCCTACGTCCTCCCGATCCAGGGAGACAAGCGCCGCGGCTGGGCGCGCTTCGGCGCTTGAACGGGGTGTCGGGATGTCGCATAGTGCGGGCGTGCCAGACAAGATCGAGCAGCTCCCGAGCGTCCTCGAGATCCTGAAGCCGGCCGTCGGCCCGAGCTCCTCACACACCCTCGGACCACTCCGGGCCGCCGCGGCGTTCCGCGAGCAGCTCACCCACGAGACGAACGGCCAACCCGGGGGGCGGATCCAGGTCACACTCTGCGGCAGCCTCGCCCACACCGGGCGGGGACACCTCACCCACCTCGCCGTCGCCACCGGCCTCGCGGGCTACGAAGCGAAGGACCTGACCGGCCAGGGAATGCGCGCGGTCTACGATCGGATCCGCGCGACCGGAACGATCGCGACGACGCGCAATTGGTTCGGCTTTCGCCCCACGCGGGACATCCTCTTCGACACGCAGACCCAGGCCCTTCCCCACCCCAACACCCTCCGGTTCGCGCTGCTCAATCCGACCGGCGTGATCCTGCGTTCCAAGGCGTACCTGTCGATCGGGGGCGGCCAGATCGTCGAGGCCTCCGCCGGCGCCCCGGACGGCGGACGGCCGAGCACGCGTCACGTGCTCGGCCGGGAGATCATCGCCGACTGCGAACGGACCGGCCGAACCCTGCCGGGGTACGTGCTCGCCCTCGAGGCGTCCGAGCACGGCCATGCCAAGGCCGAGGTGATGGCCCGACTGGCCGAGATGTGGGAGCGGATGCGCCGCTCGATCGCGGACGGCCTGGCTCATCAGGGCACACTTCCCGGTCGTCTCCACGTCGCGCGTCGCGCCTGCGACATGATGCGCCGACTGCAGGGCGGGCAGACCCCGCCGGGCATCGTGTCCTCGGAGATGTCCCGTGCGTCGATCTACGCCATCGCGGTGGCGGAAGAGAACGCCGACGGAGGGAGCATCGTCACTGCACCGACCTGCGGCGCCGCCGGTGTCGTTCCCGCTTGCCTGCTCGCCACCTCGGAGTCGCTTGCGCTTCCGGACGAGCGGATTCACGAGGCGCTTCTCGTGGCCGGACTGATCGGCGCACTCGCGGTCGCAGAGGCGTCGATCTCGGGCGCGCTGGTCGGCTGTCAGGGCGAGATCGGCGTGGCGAGCGCGATGGCCGCCGCCGCCGTGTGCTATCTGCTGGGTGGCAGCGTCGCAGACCAGATCGATCGCGCCGCCGAAACGGCTCTCGAACACTACCTGGGCCTCACCTGCGACCCGGTCGGCGGGCTCGTCCAGATCCCGTGCATCGAGCGCAATGCAGCCGGGGCAGTCTCCGCGCTCAACTCCGCGAGCCTGGCGATGATCTCCGGCGGCCGCGACCGCGTGAGCTTCGACGCGACGCTCGAAGCGATGCGTCAGACCGGCCTCGACATGTCCAGCCGGTACAAAGAAACCTCACTGGGCGGCTTGGCCGCGATCCGCGACCTCTGACCGCCGAGCGCGTCCGTCCGGGGTCGCGCCTACTGCCAGTACGGATGCAGGTCGATCGCCGCGTCGTTCGTCAGCGCTCTGGGATCCGATCCGTCCGCCGCCATGATCCACAGGTCGAGATGCCCGGCGCGATCTGACTCGAAGACGATCCAGTTCCCATCGGGGGACCAGGCCGGTGCCCGATCGAGGCCCGACTCGTCGGTCAGCCGAACGACGTTCGACCCGTCGGCGTCCATGACGTAGATGTCGGGATTCCCCCTCCGATCCGAGACGAACGCGATGTGCGCCCCGTCCGGCGACCAGCGGGGATTGAAGTCGGCGCCAGTGTGCGAGGTCAACCGCTCGAGGGATCCGTCGTCGACGGTCAGCACATAGAGGTTGTAGTTCCCGTCGCGGTCGGAGACGAACAGGATCCGCTCCCCGTCCGGCGACCACTGAGCGTTGAAGTCGGCGGTCGGAGGCCGGTCGATGTATTCGGTGAGCCCTGTCCCGTCGACCGCCATCCCCCACACGTCGGGCGTGTCCTTGGGCTCATCGTCGTGATCGGAATTGAACACCAGCCGTGCGCCGTCCGGTGACCAGTGCGGCACCGCGCTGCTGAAGTCGGTCAACCGGACGAGATCCGTCCCGTCCATGTCGACGAGGTAGATGGACCAGGTGCCGGTGTCCATCGATGCGAACGCGATCCGTTTCCCATCAGGAGAGATCGCGGGAAACACCGCCTGCACGAACGTCCTCGTCACCCGAGCCGCCCCGGTCCCATCGGGTCGGATCGACCACAGGTTGATCCGCCCGTCTCCCGCTCGACTGGACGCCCATACGATGCGTCCCTCGTCGCCCTCCGCCCACAGCCCCACCGCAAGGCAGGCGACCAGACAGGCTGCAACCAGACCCCCCACCAGGCAGGTCTTCATCGTGACTCCTTCGGGCACGAGTTCTACCCAGACACAGGATAGCGCCGTCCGCCCCGTGAGGGAAACGGACCGCGGGTGTTCACAGGATCGACCCGGCATGCTATGATGGACCGTGAGCGGTGAGCGCGGGTCCAAGTACCGGGGTTGAGGTCAACGTCCCGGGGCGTCAGGACGAGCCGAAAGGCCATCAATCCTGAACATCAGGAGCGCCAACCTCCTTGCGCCGCCGCTCACGTCCTGTTCCGAGCAGACCTGGACCGCGGGACCGTCGCAGGACGCCGTGGACGACGAAAGATGCCTCAGGAAGGAGGCAGCAGGATGGATCGAACCTTGATCGGGATGTGCGGTGCCTACTGCGGGACCTGTGAATGGAAGGAGAAGATGGGCTGCAACGGCTGCCAGGCAGCGGCCGGCAAGCCGTTCTGGGGGGAGTGTGCAGTGGCGCGCTGCGCCATCGACAAGGGATTCGAGCACTGCGGCCTGTGCGTCGACGTCCCCTGCGACACGCTCAAGGGCTTCTTCGACGATCCGGAGCACGGCGACCGCGGGGAGCGACTCGCGAACCTTCGCGGTTGGGCGCAGGGGAAGGACAGCTTCCTCGTTCTACGCCCGAAGAGGGCCGCTTGATGATCACACCGGGCTCCGCATCGCCCCGCCGTGGCGGTCCGTTCTGCGACGTGGCGGGACGCGCGCGCAAGGAAGTCGTCCCAGGGATCGCGATCCGCACCTTCTGGGGCGAGCGAAGCCTGCTCGCCATCGTGGAGCTCGAAGCGGGCGCGGTCCTGCCGCCGCACCACCACCCCGCCGAGCAGATCGGGACCGTCCTATCCGGAGAGCTCGAGCTGACCATCGCCGGACAGGCCAGGCGGCTGCACCCCGGTGACGCCTACATCATTCCCGGCGGCGCAGAACACAGCGCCCGGACTGGCGAGCGCCCGGCGGTTCTCTCCGAGGTCTTCTGCCCGATTCGCGAGGACTATCAGTACTGAGCCGCTAGGGATCGTCACGGGAGGGAAGTCGAGATGAACGAGGCAACCCATCGCATCCCCGGACTGGTCTTGACCGATCACACGTTCGAAGTCCCACTGGATCCGACGTTTCCGGGCGGCGAGACGGTCACTGTCTTCGCGAGAGAGGTCGTCACCCCCGACCGAGAAGCCGACGATCTGCCCTACCTTCTGTTTCTCCAGGGCGGACCGGGATTCCCCGCGACACGACCGCTCCGCGCGTCGGGCTGGCTCAAGCGCGCGCTGCAGGAGTTCCGGGTCCTCCTGCTCGACCAGCGCGGGACCGGTCGAAGCACACCGGTCACCGCGCAGACCCTGGCTCGCCTCGGCGATCCGCGTGCCCAAGCCGACTACCTTGCACACTTCCGCGCCGATGCCATCGTGAGCGATGCGGAATGGATCCGTCGCACGCTTCTCGGGGACGGCCGGCGCTTCACGATCCTAGGTCAGAGCTACGGCGGGTTCTGCGCCCTGCACTACCTCTGCGCCGCGCCGGAGGGACTGGACGGCGCGCTCTTCACCGGTGGGTTGCCTCCGATCGACGCGCCGGCCGATGCGGTCTATCGTGCGACCTACGAGCGGGTCGCCGATCGCAACCGTCGGTACTACGAAAGGTACCCCGAAGACGAGTCGTTGGCCCGGCGGATCGTCGAGGCGCTGCGTGAAAACGACGTGCGGCTCCCGAACGGAGACCGGCTGACTCCGAGACGCTTTCAGCAGTTGGGCATCGCGTTCGGCATGAGCGATGGGTTCGAACGGGTCCACTACCTCCTCGAGGAGGCGTTCGTCCGTGCAGGGCCGGGGCAGCAGATCGGCACAGGCTTCCTCCACGCCTTCGAACGCGCCTTCGCGTTCGACACGAACCCGATCTACGCGATCCTTCACGAGGCGATCTATGCCCAAGGCGAGGCGACGCGGTGGGCGGCGCAGCGCGTGCGCGCGGAGTACCCCCAGTTCGCGGCCGACGGCGCGAGCCGGGTTCACTTCACCGGGGAGATGGTCTACCCCTGGATGTTCGAGGAGATGCGCGGCCTGCGCCCACTTCGCGAGGCCGCCGAGCTCCTCGCCCAGCGCGAGGACTGGCCCACGCTCTACGATCGCGGCACCCTCTCGAAGAACACCGTCCCCTGCGCCGCGGCGATCTACCACGACGACATGTACGTCGATCGCCGGTTCTCCCTGGACACCGCAGACGCCGTCGCGACTCTGCGCCCGTGGATCACCAACGAATACGATCACAACGGCCTGCGGCTCGACGGCGAGCGCGTCCTCGGTCGCCTCCTGGATCTGCTGCGCAGCAACGCGTGACGTCCTGTCGCCTCACCCCGCCGGCGGGCGCGCGACGAGAAAGCGATCGGTATACAGATCCTCGAGTGCGCGGCTCGATTCGATGAGTCCGTTCGCGAGGAGATAGTCCTGTAGCGCTGTCCATTCCTCCGGAGAGGCCAAGCCGGCGCCTTTCGCGAACAGGGACACGGTCAGCTCGAACGAACGGCGATTGAGCACGTCGTCGAGGTCCGGGTAGGCGTCGAGGAAGGTCAAGAACGCCCGATCGGGCTGAGCCTGGGTCAGTGCGATCCCCCGCGCCAGGCCGGCGATCAGGCCCCGCCACTGCGCCGCCCGACGATCGAGGGTCTCGGCATTGACCACGAGGACGAGTTCCTGGGTTCGCGGCACGCCATAGTCCTCCTCAGGGAAGAAGACCGGGAACCGCCCGAGCAGGGCGACCTGGGGAACCTCGAAGGTGCGAAATGCGCCGATCGCGTCGACCTTCCCGGTCAGAAGCGACAGCACCGTATTGAAGCCCACGTTCACGAGCTCGAAGTCGTCCCGGCCGACCCCGGCAGCGCTGAGCATGGTCGTCCAGAGCGTGGGCTCGAGCGGCGCAAGCGAGTAGCCGATCCGCCGGCCGCGCAGATCGGCGAGGGTGTGGATCCCCTTGCCCTCGAGGCTGAGCAGGCCTCCGAGCGGCGAGCCGATGAGCGCTCCGATCGCGATGACCGGGAGACCCGCGCAGCGGGCGATCATGAAGTTGATCTGCGGCGTCAGCGCTACGTCGACCGCTCCGGCAGCGACGAGTTTGACCGGATCGCTGGCACTCGACGGAATCAGGATCTCGACGTCGACGCCCTCCTCGGCGAAGAGACCCTCGTCCTGCGCCACGACGAGGGGGACGTGGTTCGGGTTCACGAAGAAGTCGAGCATCACCCGGAGTGGCGCGCCCGAGGCGGTGGCCATCCCGAGGAGTACGACACCGATCAGGACGCTGAACAGCCGTCGCACGTCACCCCTCCTCCTTGATCCCTTGCCTGGGAGTCCGCCAGCGCAGAACATACCGTTCCAGCATGGCGATCCCCGCGAACAAGGACAACCCGATCACTGCGAGCATCGCGATCGCAGCGAACACCCGATCGATGCGCAGCAGTGCATTCGACTGGATCATCAGGTAGCCGAGCCCCTGTCTTGCCCCGATCCACTCCCCGATGGTCGCGCCGACCACCGCGAGGGTCGCCCCCACCTTGAGACCGGAGAAGAGCGACGGCAGGCTCGACGGCAGGCGCACGCTCCGGAAGATCCACCGTCGGCTCGCGCCCAACGATCGCATCACATCGACCGTCTCGACATTGACCGAGCGCAGGCCATCCACGGTGTTCACGACAATCGGGAAGAACACGATCAGCGCGGCCACCGTCACCTTCGGCCACAGGCCGTACCCGAACCATACGACCAGAAGCGGCGCGATGGCGAAGACCGGCACCATCTGAGACGCGATGATGAGTGGGTAGATGGCCCGTTCGAGCGGCGGCGACGCGAAGATGAGCGCTGCAAGAAGGACCCCACCGCACGTACCCAACGCCAGGCCCAGTGCAATCTCCGCGAGGGTCGCACCGGCGTGCGAGGCCAGAAGCGGCAGCTGGGAGAAGAAGACGAAGACCACGCGGCTCGGTGGGGGCAGCAGATAGGGTGGCACGTGGAACAGCCGAACTCC
>Ga0068714_10005485_pt1 | contig 13452 bp, 13 predicted proteins | sample MTBNYHSulfiMetaG_FD_62988 | JGI IMG/M metagenome (GOLD analysis project Ga0068714, IMG submission 62988) | Enrichment culture microbial communities from rom New York Harbor, USA that are MTBE-degrading - MTBE-NYH (New York Harbor Sulfidogenic)... | ecosystem: Environmental > Aquatic > Marine >... | reverse complement strand
ACACCGACTCTCCGGGGTTTTCCTCCAGTCGGCTGCCTCATGAACGAGGTCAGGATCGGGATTTGAGTGCCTCCAAAGTGGAAAGAACCATGCACCGGGTGACCCATGCCAGACAGCGGTAAAAGTCCGTCCGTGTCTCTTCTATAATCCGCTGCGTAAATTGGGACACCCAGGCTCCCAGATGCCGTTCCAGGAAAACCCTTTGCCTGTCCGCATAATAGGAGGCTTGCTTCATATCCGACATCCCTAAAGCCTCTGACTCCCTTTGGGCCAGGAACTGGACGAATTCGAGCTCCACCGCGATGTGGTCGGGAGCCTCCAGGAACCCTTCTGAAAGGTCCAATCCCTCCCCACTGTAAAAATCCGCCGCATCGTTCGTGGAAAGCCCCATGACCCGGTTTTCCTGTTCGAGGTATACGGAACCGTAGGGCGGCGCCGGTAGCCGAAAAGGGCCCACGAAAAGGCGGGAGTATTCAACCAGCAGGGGCGTCCAATCGCGGGAAACCGAGAGCGTGTCCCTCATCGCCTCCGCCCATCGGGCTCCTTCTTCCGTCAGGGGCGCCAGGGTTCCTTCAAGTCCGTCCACCCTCTCCAATAGACCCGGTTCGGGGGCATAGTAGCAATCCGCTACCATTCGAAAGGCAATAGTTCTTAAGCCTGCAAGGCTCGGGGGGATAGAATTCATATTGCTTCACCCGTCAAACAGACGGACATGCACGCTATCCGGGCCATCCGCCGTCAAGTCCTAATCGTGGAACATTCCCATCATGCCGCTTCGGCGTCGAGCCTGAGATACTTCTCTGCAAAAGTGGCCAGGGACAACAGCACCGCCAAGGAAAAAACCAAAACGAGGTACTCCCATATGCTGGGGCTGTAAGAAAGAACTGCGGGGAGGCCTTCCGCCTTCGGACCCACCGGCCTCACTTGACCACCCAAGAGCACTTCCATGTGGAGTTTGAAGATCGTGATCAATGTGAGGCCTCCCGCCACTAGCTTCCCCCAATGAGAAGATCTGATGGCGGGAACCAACCCCATTGCGAAAGGAATGAACAGAAACAGAGCCAGCGCGAAATTTACGTCTGTGGCGAAATCCGGCAAGCTCGTAGCAGATCGAAGGATAGCCCACAGCAGATAAAACAGGAGAGCGATAAACAGTGTGAACGTATGCTTCACTCCCAGGTCTTCCAAAAGGAGATCATTTGCCTCGTGGTAGGGGCCTTTTACCACCAGACTGTAGATGACCGTGTAAACCATAAATGCCGCCACTCCGCTGACAATCGCGATGACCAGGCACAGCACGGGGAGAAACGAACCGAAGAAAGTGGGTCTGGCTTCTGTAATGCCAAACACCGAACCCAACACCAGAGGCGCGAAGATTGAGCAGACAAACGAACCTATTCCAAACAGTTTGCTCACTCCGCTTTGGGCGTCGTTGACATGCAGACGCCAAAACTTGCCGAGCAGGCACACCAACTCGATGCTGTAAATGGACCCCATAATCTGGATCGGGGAGCCGAAGTTGGGTGACAAAAAGATATAGTAGATGTGGTTCAAAGATCCAAGCTCGAGGCCGACGGATACGAATGCGGCAAGCACGGCCGCGATGGCCAGAAGGACCAGCCTTTTCCCGGCGCGTTTGTAAATCTGAACCCCGAAAAGAAAGCCAAGAGACGACAGAAGCCCCAATCCGGAACTGGTCAAGGCAAAGAACACGTAGCTCCCGATGGGGAGAGTCCAGATGATCACGTCATTGGCGTTAAAAAGAATGTGTCCCTCAAGAAAAAGACGGACCATGGTGTATAACCCGGCGAGCAGTCCAGCGCCGAGCACCGACAGCCATACGGTGTATCTAATCCGCATCACGCAGCTCCTTTCGTAGCCTCGTATTGGGCCGGGTTGAAGTTCCGGATGTAAAAGATGTGAGGTTCAGTACCGATGCCTTCCCGCAACCGGAACGGACGGTGCTTACCGAGCAGCTTGCTCACAGCGCTGTTCGGGTCTTTGATATCACCGAATATCCTGGCCTTTGCAGGACACGCTTCCACACAGTACGGTAATTCCCCTTTTTTCACCCTGTGATCGCAAAAGGTGCATTTCTCGACCACGCCCTTAGACCTTATCCCATCGCTGGTTTCCGCCCGGGCCGGGTTGTAGTAGGGTATCACTCGTCCATCGACGGCTTTTGTTTCCTCGACCGGCGAAGCGGTGCAGCCCTTGATCAGCTCCTCGTTGTTTCTCCAGAATTGGTGCGGCTTACCCCAGTTGAAATAAATGACTCCGTAGGGGCAGTTGAACATGCAATACTTACAGCCGATGCATTTATCCGGATCGTGCATGGTAATGCCGTTGGCCAGCTTGTGCATGGCCTTCGTGGGACAGCCTCGAACACACGGTGCGTTTTGACAGTGGTTGCAGAGCGTGGGAATATAGTGGTATCGGACGTTCGGAAATACTCCCACGGTCTCCGTGATCTTGTTTGACCAGTAGATCCCTTCCGGGACGTTGTTTTCATTTCGGCATGCGATGGAACAGGCCCCGCAACCGACACATCGTTGCAGGTCAATCACCATGGCGTATCTGGGCATGACTGAATCTCCTATAGTTTCTCGACCCTGATGCGAGCGAATCCATGTCGCACGGAACTACCGCTCAGTCGTTCATATTCGGCAGGAATCAGGTCGTTGTTGTTTCCACCGCGCGGCTCTTTGCCGAAAACCTGAGAGGCAAGCCGTCCGAACGCCCAATGCCCCTGGCCATAGCACTTGGCGATTGTGCCGGGCCGTACGCCTTCCCACAACTTCGCGGTGCATTCCAGGGAGCCTGTCGGAGAGACGAGACGAATCCGATCGCCATCCCCGATATGCATCGTGTTCGCATCCAAGGGATTGATTTTGGCTACGTCGCTCCACCTCAGGTCTCCGGGATCCACATCCTTGAACTCATGGTACCACAGGCAGTTCGCGGAGCGTCCCTCCCTGTTGAGCCGCGACTTGTGATCGACCAGGATGAATGGAAACCGTTCGGGGTCGCCCTTGGTGAAAGGTTCTTCGAAGTGTGGCACGAATGCCTTTTCTCCCCTGGCCTGATAGTTGCACACTTCCAAGACGCGGTCCACGGTCGTGCCGTGTTTGGCGGCATGCTCTTCCAGTACCGCCTTAAGTGTGTCGCTGTAGAACTCGAACTTCCCCGTTTTGGTCTTCATTTTTCCCCAGCTTTTCCGGTAAGAGTATGGATCCGAATTCCAAACACCGGCTTTGCGAAATTCCTCCCATCCCCCGAATCTGTCTCCTCCTTTGTATTGGCTGGGATCCCATAGTTCTTGCGTGGCGTATTTGACGGCATATAGAGCGAACTCCTTTTCGTTTGTGGGCTCCTTGCCGGTTTCCGGGTCCTTGTATTCCTTGAAGTGTCTCAACGGGTTGTCGAACCCACGCTCGGCCAATTTTTCGGAAAGGAGCCACGGAACTTCGGTCTCATCGATCTTCGCCTGCCACATAGGTTTGATCACCGGCTGCATCAGGGGAACATGGCGATATCCGTTTCCAATGGATTTCACGTAGCCCCATTTCTCGAATAAGTGATGGGTGTCCGGAAGAACGATGTCCGCAAACCAGGAAAACTCCGAAGCATGGGTGGTGATGTGGACCAGGAAAGGGATCATGGCCAGAGCCTTTTCCCATCGTTCCGGTTGAGGACAGGAAAACGCGAAGTTGTTCATGTAGGCGATGGCGACCTTAATCTCGTAGGGATCCTTGTTCAGCAAGGAATCCGCAACATTGTTGGTCACCACGGCCTTTCCGGGACTCTTGTTGATGCAGGGGAACTCGAGTCGGCCTCGCTGATCGATTTTCTCGTGCTTTTTCCCGGCCTTTGCGGTGTCGTCCAGAAAATCGTCCGGCTCCGGAAAGTCCCTGGTATAGGTCTTATTGGACTCAAGCGTTCCGCCCAGGTTGTCCACCGCACCGGTAAGGCCGTTCAGCGCATGACAGATCATGCTTGTGTAGCCGCCCCTCACCTGCATGACCGGACCCCCCCCGACCCAGGAAATACAATGAGGGGCGGATTCCCCATATTCTCCGGCGACTTGCTTGATCTGATCCCAAGGAAGCCCCGTCACAGCCGCAGCCCATTCGGGAGTTCTGTCTTTGAGCTCGATATTCCACCATTTTACGACCCCATGAGTATACCGCTCCTCGAACTCCTCTTCGTTCACCGTGGCGCCGGGTTGAAATCGGTTGACTCCGTCCTTGAAGTCACCCACAAACTCGCGGTTCCAGAGCCCATTCACAAGAAGGTAATGCGCAATGGCGGCGGCCAATGCTCCGTCCGTTCCAGGCTTCAAGGGGAGCCACTCATCGGCCTTGGCCGCCGTGGCGGAAAGTCTCGGATCCACCACCGTAATCTTTGCCCTGTCGATCACATCTCCCCACACGCTGGAGTAATAGGATACCTGCCGATTCGAGGAAACCGGGTCCGCGCCCCACAGAATCAAGTATCTGGTGTTTTTGACGTCGTACTGCCGGTAATCCCAGTATCCCTCGGTGTAATACGGGCCGAACTTCTCCGCCTCGGCGCAAATGGCGCTGTGAGAGATGCTGTTTGGGGAACCGATAATCTTCGTCATTCGGTCGTACAAGATATCTCGCATGTACGTATATCGTCCCCGCATGAGAAGATATTTGTGAGTTTCATTGTTTTTGCGGAGGTCCATGATCTTGTCCGCGATCGTGTCCAAGGCCTCGTCCCAAGTGGTCGGGACGAATCCCGGATCCTCGTTTCTGCCTTTTTTGGGGTTCGACCGTTTCATGGGGACCTTGATCCGGTCGGGATCATAGACCTGCTGAAGGGCAAGGTGAGGCCTGGGACAACTTGCCGGCCCGTTGACTTTGGAGTGCGGGTTCCCCCGAACTTTGACGGCCCTGCCGTTAACCACGAAAACCTGCTTCGAGCACCAGGACGTGCATCCTTGACAGGTACCGGCGATCCATTCGCCGGTGGTCGCGGATACGGTCTTACCGGTGACGGCCAGGGCCCTAAGGGAAGGCTGCCAAGCGGCTCCCAAAACAACAGCCGCTGCCGTTCCCTTGATAAAATCCCTGCGATTTAATTCGCCGTTCTTCCGAAATCCCATCGCGCCTTTTCCTTTCGTCATACCGCCTCCCGCCGGCAGGCCATGCCGACTTTTAAGTTCCTACCCGACCAGCGGCTTTTTTCCCTGCGCCGCCGATTGTTAGGGTTCCACATACACGTTTTGTTCTATTCCGGCGCCTTTCCCCAGACCGGCTATCTATCTCATCTCCACCCTGACCTATCGTTCGATACCGTTCAGAAGATAAAAAAGCTCATCCCAATCAATGGGTCTCACCAACAAGGCGAACAGATGCTTCCCTATGGCTTCAGCTAGCTCGGGATGGTAATTCCCTGTAGAAACCGCAAGGAGGAAACAGCCCGGATGCTTTCGCTTCATTTCATTGAGCTGGTTGCCGATGTTTTCTTCAACATCGATATCAAACAGCAAGACAACGGGTTCGCTTCCCACTCCCGGCTCTCCGGCAGGCAAGTCGCTCCAACTCCGAAGCGCTCGGATCGGATACCCGCGTTCCGTCAAGCAACGCCTGAGGGCCTCGTCCCGGCAAAGACTTTCACCCAAGAGATTGATTTTACTTTGCACGCATGCTCCCGATCCGACGATGACGGCTATTACTGAGATAGTATCGTTTATTGTTACCCGAGGGCAAAGGACGTGCCATCCCATCCGTTGTTGACCTGTACCCGGAAACCGATTGGGTCTCGAACGACCGTTATCCGTTATCCAATCAATCTGATTGATATTTTTTATAAAAGTGACCCGGCCTGAGCGGATGGCGGCGGGGGCAATGCAGGCGTCAAGTCGGCTTTCGCCGTGTAACGTTTCGAAACACGCTGCCGATGAAGGGAATATTTCTTATGTGATTACAAATAGTTCAGACTGTAACGGTTGTGTACACAATTCCAAATAACGTTACAAATAGGAGATTAATGGCGGGTCGGTTCATCAAGATGGTGCTTCCTTATCTTTCGGTATAGGGTGGTGCGACTGATCCCCAGTTTGTCGGCAGCCGCCTTTTTATTCCATCCGCAATCGCCCAGAGCCTCCTCCAAAGCGGCCCTTTCGCGGTAATCCAAAGTGGCGGTGGAAGAGGCGTCTCGGCCCTCCCGGAGGCTGTTCGGCAGATCCAACGGTTCCACGGTGTGGCCTTTAGCGAGAATCACGGCTCTTTCAATCGTATTCTCCAACTCCCTCACGTTTCCCGGCCATGGATATTCCAACAGAAGCTGCATGGCCTCTTTGCTGAAGTCTTTTAGTTCCTTTCCCTGTTCCGCACTAAATCCGGCCAAAAAGTATCGCGCCAGCAGAGGGACATCGTTCAGTCTTTCTCTAAGCGGAGGAAGTGTTATGGGAAACACGTTAAGACGGTAAAAAAGATCCTCCCGAAACTCCCCATCCTTGACCAGGTTGAGCAGGTTCTTGTTGGTCGCCGCCAGTATCCTCACGTTGAGACTGATCGTTTTTTCACCTCCCAGCCGCTCGAATTTCTGGGTTTGTAATACTCGTAGGAGCTTCACCTGGGCGGAGAGCTGGAGGTCGCCGATTTCGTCCAGAAAAACCGTGCCCCCTTGAGCCATTTCGAAACGACCCGGCTTCTGCCGAACAGCGCCGGTAAAGGCTCCCTTCTCATGCCCAAAGAGCTCACTTTCCAAGAGCGTCGTCGGATAGGATGAACAATCAATCACGATGAAAGGATTGTTCCTCCGCAGGCTGTTTTGGTGGATGGCTTTGGCCACAAGTTCTTTTCCGGTCCCACTCTCACCCAGAATCAGCACGGTTGAATCCGTTGGCGCGACATCTTGAATGAGCTTGAACACGCTTCGCATCTTCGGGGTCCTCCCGAGAAGATCTCCAAGGCCCTTCTCCGCTCCAAGCACCGATCTGTTCAGTTCCTCCTCCTGCCGAAATGCGCGCCGTATGGAACCGCTTGCCTGGTCTAAGACCAGTTCGGCAACGGAAATCTCGCACGGTTCAGAAGCTTCTTCCTCGTTGTAGACGACAAAGAGAACGCCTACGAGTTCCTTTTCGCTGACAATAGGCAAAACGGCCAAACGCCCGAAAAGATCGACTTCGTCAGGGACGGGAAATGGTAATGGATCCGAGCCGCCGGCGAACAGGGTCCCCGGATTTTCTCCAAAGTAGGCAAAAAGAGTTTCGATCGGCCGTTCGGGCGCCCAAGGTCTGAAACCTCTGTCGAAAACCACATAGAGAAGATCGCCGCTTTCACGACCCAACACCATAGTCAGGCGTTGGCATCGCAAGATCTGATTCAGGCGAAGGACCAGATATGTTCCGATCTCCCGAATGGTGCTCAAAGCCCCTATCTCCTGAATGATACTGCAGGATAGCCGGGTTTGCTGCTGAGCGTGTTCCAGGGTCTTTTTCTGTTCTTCAAGCTCTTTTGTTCTAAACCGTATCTGATCGGCCATGGTATTGAACGAGTCGGCCAGGTGAATCACTTCTCCCAACCCCCCTTTCACTTCCACCCTCGTGGGCGAGCCCCCCGAGGATATTCTCTCGGCCGCTTGAACCAGTTGCTCCAACGGTTTGGCGATCTTTCCGGCGAAGATCAAACACATAGCCACGGCGGCAAACAAGAGCAATAGGGTAACGGATAAAATCTCATACAGGAGTTCACGAAGCTTTTCCCGATAAGGGGCCTTGTTCAGCCCAAGACGAAGAATACCGGCCTTTCCTGCCGGAATCGGATGGGCGACGTCCAAGAAGTCACCATGGCTGAATGACGTTACGTTTCGAAAGCGCATTTCAGTGACGGGGTCTGCAAAAACCCCACCGACAAGATCCGCCGGAACACCGGAATCGAAGGTATGCCCCAAAATGTCATCGCCTCTTTGGAGAAAAATATAGCCGATCTCTGAGTTGCCGGCTTTGGTGTGGTCTAATAACCTTTGGATGGATACGATGTCGTTTATGAGGATCAAATCAGCGGCCTGAAGCGCAAGGCCCTGAGAGAGAGAGGAGGCTTGAACCCTCATCGTCTCCTCCAAACTCCTCCTGTAGTCATGGGCCGCCAAAAAGGCCACGGCCGCATTACTCAGAATCACCAAGACCGACACGGACAGGACTATTCTCATCTTGAGCGTTTTGGGGATCATATCGTCAACTCTATTCCGGCTGCCCGGATGCGTAAATGTCCCGAATGGATTGGTACCACTCTTCTTTGGCGGGAACGAAACGATCTATATGCAGTCGCGCCAGGATTCCCTCGCCTTCCGGGTCTTCGTGCATCGAGATCAGAAGCTTTCGTATCGCCTCCGCGTCCTCTACCGACAGCTTCGCCGATCCTACCACCGGCGGAATACCGAACGGCCTCGACCGCTTTATGACTTTGGTGCGGGAAGTAAAGGCGGGATCCTCGGTATGGTGATGGTCCCAGATGAGACCGTCAACCGACGCGCCGTCCACTAAGCCTTTCGCAACCGCCATGATCGAGTTGTCGTGGCCGTACGTGTACACTACGTTGCCGAAGAAATCCTTAGGCTTTTGGTCGAGTTCCACAAGCCAATGTGTGGGGACGATTCTTCCCGTGTTCGAATCCGGATCCGTGAAAGCAAAAGTCTTGCCCTTCAGGTCCTCTATCCTTGTATACGGGGCGTCTTTGCGTACGATCAGATAGGCTCGATATTGCGAGCGCCCCTTGACTTGAGGGGCGGCCAGAAGTTTAAACCCCGCCTTCATTCCTTGAATGGCGTAAGGCCCCGAACAAATGAAAGCTACTCCAACTTCACCCCCTATCAGCATTTCGTTTATCTCCGCATACGTCTTCTTTTGGACCATTTCGAGCCTCTTTCCCAGCTTGGCCCCCAGATATTCAAGCAGCCTCTGGTAATATTCGATGGTTCTCAGCGGCGAGACCATAGCCCCAACCGCCACACGGATGGTTTTTTCCTTCGTTTCTGATTCGGTTGAAGGACGTGTGTATGATAAGGTTTTACTGAAATCGACGGTCACGGGTTCCTCCCCGCTTTCGCATCCAAACGAAACCGAGATGATCGCCACAAGAACGAACCCAATCATTATTTTTAAGATCTCGCTCATCATTCTCCCATATCCGGGTTGCCAAGCCATTAAGGGCCTTACTCCTAACTCATATTAGTATAGACAACTAAAGGTATAAGCGGCAATAGGTAAAAATGCGGTTTTACAAAACGAGGGTTGACGACTGTAGACTGAACAAATCAGCGGAAATTCGATGAAGAAAGATTTCACAGGCTCTATTCAGGTATGCAAGGACTGCAAGGAAGCGCGGATGAAAGGCGCATCAACTATAATGAGTCACGAACCCACCCCAGGGCAAGAGATGCAATGAACGGACGCCCCTTCACACGTTTCTTGACGGGACCTTGGCGACTGAGGGACCGCCGGCGACGATGGCCCCGACACCAAGAAGTGACCTTCTTCTTATTTGTCTCAGGCGGAGGGAGCAGCAGCCGCGAACCAACATGCAACCCACTGCCAAGGGGACACTGTTTCATCTAACCCTAATCAGACAGATGAATCCCTAAAGGAGGAATCTCCGGTTACCTTTTTACCAACTGTTTTAGATAATCCATAACGTCTTCAATCTCAGGCACTTGCCCCATGAATTTGATCTCTTCTCCAATCATAACAGCCGGGGTTATATTCACTCCGGCCTTGGCAATTTCCATTCTATCGGATACTTTTATGACCTTTGCCTCGATACCTGTTCTCGCAACCGCTTCTCTGACAATTTGTTCCGTCGTATTACACCGGACGCAGCCCGTTCCCAATACTTTTATTTCCATAGAATAGTCAACTCCCTAAATCAATGTGGTCCTCAATTGTTTTCAGTTGGTTTCGAAAGACCTTTCTGCCAAATTCTTACATGGTCCACCACCCGGCGGACGTCGGATAAGCATCACCGTCCCTTAGGATTTTTATTCGAACAATCGCAACCGCCGATCTTTTTCTCGGCGGCGATTTTAGCCGTTATCGTCGATTGGTTGTGTTCCAAGTAGTCCTGCTCAATATCGTTTCTGGTAAATTCAAAGCAGTAGCAAATCAAATCATGATATGCCGAACGGCCTGAAAAGAAACGCATAAACGGATGCCTGTCCTTCTGTCCTGCTGACCCCTTTCTTTAGGAAGCGGGATCAATGAGATGAGAACAGCTGTTTAACCGACAGCCGCCGCTTCCAAATATGAATCGGAAGCTCGTCACCGGGTCTCAGGCGATAGACCAGTTTCAGTTCGATATCGAGGGTGTCGCTGGGTTGACTGAGACGGATCTCAAAAGTCTCCCGTTTCGATCGGAAAGGCTGAAACGTCGTATCCCGGATGATGCCCAACTTTCTGTCCGGCCCGAGCACCATAATGGGACTCAGGGAGTCTGAGCATTGAGGCATGTATACGCGTTGAGTCCGGTAAACCTGCTCTCCGTCGCCCGCTTTGGCGATCACTTCCAGGATCGCTTGCGCCCGGGAAGGTCAGCCGTCCGGAAGGCGATGCCCCGCGGTATTCCGGATAGACACGCCAAGCACCACCATAGGAGCGTACTCTTTGTGCCCGGGTTGGAAGGTATAAGGCAACACCTCGACTTCCATGGGCAAAGCGGCGCGATAAAGCAGTGCCGTGCCGTCGCGATCGTTGAAATCGGGCGGAAAGGTGTGGTCTTTGTTTTCCATGTGGCAGTCCAGGCAGGAGCGCGACCCGCCGTCGGCCACATATCCATGCAGGTAGCTCCCGTAGAGTGTGGCGCACTGAATGGGAGGGGTAAACTCGAAGTTGGGGCCTAATCCGTGGCACTGCCCGCAGAACGCCGGTGACGACATGAAACTGCTCTTACGCAGCCTCTTTATGGAGCCTTCATGTTCGTCCTCTGCCCGGCCTCCATATATGGTGTCGGTTTCCGGTTTGTGGTGCACCACCGCCTTGGCCTGATGACAGACCAGACAGCCTATGTTGAGCCTGCTCAGGATGCTCTTATCGTCACGCCAAACAGCCTCGGCCAATTCTTTGGCGACCCGGTCGTTGGTGGTCAGTAGCTGGGGAAGGTGGCACTTGGCGCAAGCGAAATTATCCAGGGTGGCGTCTTGTGGCTTTTTCACCGACAACGGCCCTTCCCTCAAGTACTTGGACATGAAGCTGAAGCCGTCAAGCCCCATCATGGAGCGTGCATGGTGAGACCTGGACCACTGCTCGTATGTGTCGGTGTGGCATTCTCTGCATCCGGTCGAGTCGTAACGAGTGAGCAACTCATCCAGGGAATTGATCCCAGTCGATTCGTCGGCCGCCCAGATCGGTCCATCAACCACAAACGTGCAGGTCAAGCCCATGATTACAAAAACGGAAATACTGAAAAAGGCGGAGCATCTCATAGAAGCGTTCTTTCAAGGAAGAAACGGGACGGAAAAATTGACGGTTTCACTAGTGCTGAGTTGCATAAGTTCATTAACGGTATTTGCACGATACTCGGGCGATCGGATCCGACCGATGGTTCACCCGTTCCGCCGAAGGCGGTGCGGCGATGCTTGGATAATTTGAAAGGAGTCTGAGGGAAACTTTTCAAAGTTTCCCTCAATGGAAAATATTCTATCCTATTTTTTTCAGCTCAACACTACTTGACACCCATCTTTTCTAAATACTTCTTGATAAAATATTTATCCAGAAAGCCTTCGAACCGATGCTTTTCCACGCCTTTCTCGTCAAAGAAAACCAAGGTCGGAATCACACGTATCCCATGTCTTGTGGCCAGGGCCTTATGTCGGCCCACATGCACGAAATAGATGGCAGCCTTTCCCTTATACTCTGACTTCAGTTCCTTGATTATCGGAGAAAGCATTTTGCAGGGAATACAGTTGTCGGCTCCGAAATCCAGCAAGGTGACCATCCCTTCGACGGGAACATCGGGAAGGCTTTCCGCGTCTGCGGCCAATCCGAGTGTTGGAAACAAAATAAGGATCACGGCGAGCCGGCAGTAAACCTGCACTGGGCGGACCGTCCGTCCGTGCTTCATGATCGATCCCTCCTATGGTTGAACCCCTGTGGAAATAAAGGGGGTTATGATGAAATAGACGGCGATGAGGGCAATGACGACCCCTGCGCCTTTTCTGAACCACTTGCCGCTCTGTTGAAAACGTTCGCTCTCGATCATCCGCTTCACCGTGGCGGTAAAACTTCCCGCCGCCGCGATCGGGATGCAATGACCGATCCCGAAAACAGTAATCAAAATAAGCCCAACAGCGAGCTCTTCCTGAATGGTGATGATCGCGAGGATGGGAGCGATGAATCCGAACGTGCAAGTCCCGGAAAGGACGCCGTAGGCCAGCCCGAGCAGAAACGCGCCTCCCCTGCCCCGAAACCTCAAACGGGACAGGACTTGCCCCGACATCATCGATCCGGCCAGCCCCAACATGTCCAGGGCGATCCAGAGTAGCAGGGCTCCCACAAGAATCGTCCAATAGGGACTTATTTCCCCGAGCATCCGGCCCAGAAGCGAACAGACGATACCTACAAGAGCAATGGTAATGAACAATCCAAAAGTAAATAACAAGGCGTAGGAGACCGCCTGTCTTGCCTGTAAGGTTCGGTTCTGACCGGCTACATAGCTGACCATCAGGGGTATGGAGGCCATGTGACACGGGCTCAGCACCACACTGATCATCCCCCAAAGGAAGGAACCCAAGACGGCGATGGTCGATCCGCTGGTCATCCATTGGTTGATGGTGATAAAAACATCATTCAGCATGCGTTTACGCCCTATTACTTCTTGGCCTGTTTACGAACGCCCATGGCATTTAATTGTTTTACAATGCTTTGCTTATCCATAAAGCCCTCATGCCGATACACTTCTTTTCCATTCTCATCGAAAAAAATTTGTGTGGGTAAAGCGCGAATCTCGTATTTTCGGGCAATATCGAGCTGGTATCTGACACTGACATCAACAAAGACTATGGCGACGACGTCTTTGTATTCCTTGTGCAGCTCCTCCAGAATCGGCTCCATCATTTTGCACGGTATGCAGGTCTTCGCTCCGAAGTCGACCATATTCACTAAGCCCCTGATCGGAAATTCCGAAAAGGAGAAGGCGAATGGACTGGAGGAAACCAATCCGAAGAAAACCGCCACGCTTATCACCACTAATAGAAATCGAGCCCGCATGATTCGAGTATCCCCAAATTCGATGTTTTTTAAGAAACCCCGCACTCTACAGGCCGCCAGTGGCGCTCGACGGCGGGCGTTCTCAATGCGATGGCTCCCGGCGGAACCAGCCGGTGGTATTCAGACAGATCTTAACCAGCATCAACATGACCGGAACTTCAATGAGCACCCCTACCACCGTGGCCAATGCCGCTCCGGAAGAGAGCCCGAAAAGCATAACG
>Ga0068714_10005484_pt1 | contig 13453 bp, 22 predicted proteins | sample MTBNYHSulfiMetaG_FD_62988 | JGI IMG/M metagenome (GOLD analysis project Ga0068714, IMG submission 62988) | Enrichment culture microbial communities from rom New York Harbor, USA that are MTBE-degrading - MTBE-NYH (New York Harbor Sulfidogenic)... | ecosystem: Environmental > Aquatic > Marine >... | reverse complement strand
CATCAAGTCCTACGCCAATATCGTTCGTGAACGCTCGGTACTGCGCCAGCTGATCCAGGTGGCCAATGCCATCGCCGATTCGGCCTACCACCCGGAGGGGCGCAAGATCGGCGAGCTGCTCGACGAGGCCGAGCGCCGCGTGTTCGAGATCGCCGACCAGGGCGCGCGCAACAACAAGGGCTTTGCCGGGATGAAGGAGCTCTTGAGCAAGGCGGTGGAGCGCATCGACTACCTGTTCACCCAGGACAACGCGATCACCGGCGTCCCCACCGGGTTCGACGACTTCGACGACAAGACCTCCGGCCTGCAGCGATCCGACCTCATCATCATCGCCGGCCGCCCCTCCATGGGCAAAACCACCTTCGCTATGAACATAGCCGAGAATGCGGCTATCAAGGGCCAGGTGCCGGTGGCGGTGTTCTCCATGGAGATGCCCGGCGAGCAGCTGGCGATGCGCATGATGTCCTCGCTCGGGCGCATCGATCAGCACAAGGTGCGCACCGGCAAGCTCAACGACGACGACTGGCCGCGCCTGACCTCGGCGGTGGGCAGGCTCTCCGAGGCGCCGATCTACATCGACGACACCCCTGGGCTGACTCCCACAGAGCTGCGCTCACGCGCGCGCCGTTTGGCCCGCGAGCACGGCCTCGGCCTCATCGTCATCGACTACCTGCAACTGATGCAGGGCTCGCCCGGCGCCGCCAAGGAGAACCGCGCCACCGAGATCTCCGAGATCTCCCGCTCGCTCAAGGGCCTGGCCAAGGAGCTCAACGTGCCGGTGGTCGCCCTGTCGCAGCTCAACCGCAGCCTCGAGCAGCGTCCCGACAAGCGCCCGGTGATGTCCGACCTGCGCGAATCGGGCGCCATCGAGCAGGATGCCGATGTCATCATCTTCATCTACCGCGATGAGGTCTACCACGAGAACAGCGTCGACAAGGGCACCGCGGAGATCCTCATCCGCAAGCAGCGTAACGGTCCCATCGGCATGACCAGGCTGGCCTTCCTCGGCCAGTTCACCCGGTTTGAGAATTTGGCTTGGCGCCCAGACAAGACCCAGGACTGACCATCGTGAACCCAGAATACTGATGGGACCACCCCACCAAGGAGAACGAAGACATGGCAACACCTTTCGAAACACTTCTCGACGAACTCGAGCACGCAGATTCCCGCCGGCGAATGGCCAAGGCTCTCCGGCACAACGCTGGCTTTAACCCGAAGCGCCAGCAGGATACCAAGAGGCAGATAGCGAAGGCTCTTGGTGACCTGCGGGGACTGCAGCGCAAAACGGCCAAGGAGGCCCGCATGAGCAAAGCGATGCAGCTGCGGGAACTCTATGCCGCCGCCCGGGCCGAGATGGCCGGCGCCATCGGCCGACTGCCCGCAACTGAGATCAGCGCCATGGAGGCACGGCTCGCGCGCGCCGGTGAGCAGCTTCACGCGGCAGGGATCCTCTGATTTACGCGTAGTGACCTTTGCCGCTCCTCCGGGGGCGGCTTTTTTTTGGTTCTTCCCGAGCGGGGCGATAGTGGGCACAGGCGCGGCCGGAAGTCGTGACGCAAGAATGAAAACCAAGGGGAAACCCTGAATAAACCCGAATGTAAGCCCGGTGAAACTACACCGGGACGATCACAGAACAGGAGATTCGCATGGATTTCAATGCCGCTATCAAATCCGCAAAACAGCAGCTTGCGGAGGCACAGGAGGGGCTTGACACCGCCCTCGCCGATGGGGCGAACGCCACCGCGGCCCGCCAACGCCTTGCCCTCGCCCAGCAGGAATTGGCCCGGCTCGAGTCTGCAGCTGCAGAAGACACCGAACAGCGTGCTTCTGCCCGCCACGCAGGTATTGAGCGCGAGGCAAGCGAAACGGTGGCCACCGCCGTCAAGGCCGTTCAGGAGGAAGTGGAGGGATTCCTCCGCATCGAGGTGCCGGCCGTGACCCTGCCTACCGGCATCGCCTCAGCGATCCTGGATTCACGCGAGCGTCACGCAACAGCGCTGGGCGCCTACCAGGCCGCTCGGGCCCACGTCGAGAGCCTGGAGCAACGTCGGCAAGCCCTGCAGGCGGAACGCACTGAAATCGTCTCCAGGCGCGCCCAGGGCGACCACCGCGAAGACGACGGGCAGAGACTCGAGCTTCTGGCGGCCGATATGGAGGGTTTGACTGGTCTCATCGAGCGAGAAACCGCAAAGATGCCGGCGCCCCCCGCCAAGCTGCGCGAGGCGGTTGAGCACTACGAGCAGCAATGGCGCGAAGCGGTCCGCGAGGCGCGTGTTTCCGCCTTGCTGGCCGTCGTCCATCAGATGGAAGGGCGGCTGATGGAGGCCGCGAGCCATCTCAACCGCATTGCACCGGTTGGCGTCACATCTGGGCGGTGGAAGCCCTCGACCGAGCTGCAATCTGGTGTCCGGACAGGGATCTGGAATGGCTAACAAGGGAGGCCGCCCACGCAACTGGCGCAGGGCGCTCCTGCGCCAACTGAAAGTGCACGAGCCGGAGATCACCGAGGCGCTGCTCCGCAAAGCGCGCCTGGGCGACCCGCTCGCTGCGCAGACCTGCATCACCCTGCTCGGCCAGCTCGACAAGGGGGATGACACGGCCGCATGCACGCGCTGCAACGGCTGTCCCTGCCGCCTTGCCGGCAACTCACATAACCAACCATGAGGCAATGACGAATGACCGAGACAAAGCCAGATTCACTGGCGCAGAAGCTGAGATCAGAAGACGAGGCGCCGAACCTAACCGTCCCTGCTGGCTATTTCCTTCACACAAACGCGGCGGACGAGACAATTAACGACATTAAGTATACGGCTGCGCCGAAAGCGGCAACGTACGAAGAAACTCTGTAGGAGAGACCATGCAACCAGCATCCACATGGGGCGGGAACTATAGCCGGTTCACCTTTGACGAGGTGAAGCGCTACTTCTACATGCTCAAGGAACAGGGCGTTCCCGTCCTGGACGACGATTTCAACCTCAGTCAGGAGATCGCGCTGACCCTCATGCGACGCCTTGTCACCGATGCGCTCGGCGACGGGTCGGTTGGCGATGCGTTCAAGATCGTCGGCACCGGTGCGAGCAACGATTTCACAGTCACCGGCGGCGATGGCACGGCGGATGGCGCCGCTCACTTCTATCTCGGCGGGTATATGGTGGTGCTGACCGGCAACACCACCTACGCTGGCCAGGAACTGGCGCCCCCGGCGCTGACCACCCCATCAGCGGCCCGGGTCGACGAGGTCTATCTCGACATCTACATGGACGAGGTCGACCCTGTCGACGACCCGGCAATCGTCGACCCGGTGTTTGGCTTCGAGACCAGCCGACGGCTCAAACTGTACTACCAGGTGCTGGTGGCGGAGGGCAGCGCAGTTCCCACAGCGTATACCGACGCCCAGGGGCGCTACCATTTTACCGCTCATCTCTCCACCATAAACCGCACGGCAACGGCGGTGATCGATGCCGGCATGGTGGTGGACGCCAGACGGAATGTCCTGCTCGCCAGAAACGACGACTTCAATGCGCACACGGCCGATGGCGGGGCGCATGGGGCCACCTCGTCATCTGTGTCCGGAACCATTGTGCGCCGCGATGCCGCGGGTAACTTCCGCACGAACGCGCCGCAGCATGACAACGATGTCCCCAGAAAAATTGACATCACCAACGCCATCGCTGCACTGCTCGATAGTGCGCCCGGGACTCTTGACACACTGAACGAGCTGGCTGCGGCGCTGGGAGACGATCCTAACTTTGCCGCCACGACGGCCGCTTCTATTGCCGCCCTGCAGACAGCGGTCAACAACGCAACCTTCCCCTCAGGTTTCATTATGCTGGCCGCTCAGAGCACCGCGCCAACTGGCTGGACCAAACTCGTCGACCACAACAACAAGGCGTTGCGTGTGGTCAGCGGAACGGCCGGTAGCGGCGGCACGGTTGCGTTCAGCACGGCGTTTGCGTCTGGGCGCGCGGTGAGCTCGGTAGTCGCGGGCGGTACTGTCTCCGGGGCGTCACTGTCCATTGCGCAACTGGCGAGTCACAGTCACACGATGGGCTTCTCCCGCAACATGAACACCATCGTCGGACAGGGCTACCAGATCAACGATTGGCCGTGGCAGAACGGATCGACATGGTCATATGAAACAGGAACGAAAGGTTTGAATGACCAGCACGCGCACGGATTCACCGGTCTCGCGCACAGCCACACCCTGGACATGGCGGTGCAGTACGTTGACGTGATCCGAATCCAGAAGAATTAAGGGGAAAGACATGAAGATTGAGCCTAAGAACCACTGCCCACTTGACGGCTTCCAGCCGTGCCGGAAACTCGACTGTGCCTGGTTTACCCAGTTGCGCGGCAAGGACCCGCAGTCAGAGCAGGAAATAGACGAATGGGGCTGCGCCATCGCCTGGCTACCGCTGATGCTGGTTGAGAACGCGCAGCAGCAGCGCCAGACCGCCGCCGCCGTCGAGTCGTTCCGCAACGAAATGGTTAACGCCAACCGCTCCAACCTGCAGGTGCTGCAGGTTCTGCACGCGACTTCAGATGCCGGCAGAAACCTCCTCGAGGTGCAGAAATGAACCGAGTCACCATCATCCCATCCGACGGCGTAGTAATCATCGACGGGCGAGGCTTCGGCGGGCTCGATCTCTCCGCCATGGACCCGCAGATCCACGCCGTGCAGTGGTACGGCACGCGCGGCGAACTGGAGCTGGCGCCAGACGCCGGCAGCGGCTGCGCCAACATCGCGATCAGCGATCTGGCATTCGTGCAGATGGCGATCGACGCTTGGCAGGCTGCGGCCGACGCCGAGGACAACCCGCCTCCGCAGCCGGTCGAGGACGCCGCAAAGATCCGGATCTTCGACCTATCGCAGGCGTGTACGGCAGCCATCCGCAGCGGCTTTGCATCCAGCGCGCTCGGCACTGAGCACCGTTACCAGAGCGATCGCGATGACCAACTCAACCTCATCGGCGCCGCCCAGGCAGGTACCGACATGCCGTTCAAGTGCGCCGACAGCCAAGGGGTGTGGGCCTACCGTATGCATGCCACCGCGCAGCTCCAGCAGGTGCTGGCAGACGGTGCAGCCGTCAAGCTCGGACACCTGCAGGCGTTCGCGGAGAAGAAAGGAATGGTGGAGGCCATCGCCACCGACGCGGCGATGACCGATGAGGAGAAGCGCGCGGCGATCGCGCTGGTGGTGTGGTGATCGGACCTTAAGGACATGACCAATGGCAAATACCTGGAAGAAACGCCCTAACACCCGCGCCCACATTCGTCACAAGCTGGAACGCAAGAGCAAGCGGAGAGCCAATAATCGTGAACGTAAAATGAAGGTCAATCAGCCGCATTGGGCCGCTTCATTGCAGGAGATCATAGTCGATGAGTAACAACGTCAAGATCCCGGTCTCGGCCGATGCCACCCGCGCCATCTCGGAGATGGAGCGCTTTACCGGCGCCATCCGCAAGGCCGGGCAGGAGGGGCGTCGTTTCGTCGATCTCGACTTTTCCCACCCGGAGATGAAGCAGTTCGCCGATACCATGCAGGAGGCGCAACGGCGCTTCGATGAGATCGTCAAGGCCGGGCGCGGGGCAACCGCAGACAAGCTGCGCGGCGGCATCGGGCGGGGCGCGTACAGCGACGTGCTCGGCTGGTGGCAGCACCTTCCCAAGGATCCCAAGCTCCAGGACCCGCGGCTGCGCGAGCGGCATATGACCAACGTCATGAGCGGGATGTTCGCCGGCACCCCGCTGCAGCCTACTGTTCCGGGGGGTGGATCGCCTGACGGGAAGCCTGGAGGCGGTGGATTCGGTCTGCCCGGCATCGGTGGCGGTATCGGTTCGCTGTTGCGCTGGGCGCTGCCCCTCGTCGGCCTGGCTAAGGTCGGCAGTATGGCGGCGCAGGGCCTGGGTGATGCGACCGACGAAGCGATTGAGATCAGCGCCCTGCGCCGCAGCATGGGGGTACTGGCCAACGACTTCGAGTCCTTCCGCGGTCACCTTCGCCAGTCCGGCGAGGGGCTGGGTATCACCTATCAGGAAACAGTCAAACTGACTCGCGCCTTCACCAACGTCTCTGGCGTGGTGGAGGAGCGTGCCGCCTTTGCCAGCACCCGCGATGCCGTGGGCTTCGCCCGGGCGACGGGAATGGACCCGGCTCAGACCGTCGGCCGCTTCGGTCGGGCCCAGTGGCTGCAGGCTGGGGGCAAGACCGCTGATACCAAGGAACTGGCCTACCTGTTTGCCGACGCCATTTCCGCCGGGGAAATGTTCTCCAAGGCCGACGAGGTGATGGACGCCATCACCAGTTGGGTAGCCTCCTCCGAGCGGGTGATGGTCGATGCGCCGAACACTCGCGACTACGCTGCACTGCAGGCGGCGATGAACGCCTCCAACCGTCCGGGTCTTCAGGGGCAGGCCGGCGCCGCACTCCTGAACCAGGTGGACAGTGCGATCCGCGGTGGCGGCGGGGCCGGGGATGCTGGCCAGAATTTCCTCTATCGCATCATGGCGGGGGCCGGGGTGCGCGATCCGTTCGAGATGCAGTACCGGCTCGAGAATGGAGCGTTCGAAAAACTCGGCGACGGCCGGACCATCTTCCAGGCGGTACAGGAGGCGTTGAAGCAGCAGTACGCCAACCCCCTGATGCGGGCGAGCGCAGGCGGCCGCTTACTTAATATGTCCATGCACCAGTACCAGGCGCTCGAGGGCTTGAATCCGGCTGATCTGGACAGCCTGGGCACCGCCGGCAAGCGCCTGGGCTTCGACCCGTCAAAGCTCGATACCAGCACCTACCTGGATGTGGCGATGCTCGGGCGCAAGGATCTCGGGGAGTTGCAGAAATACCGCAACCACATGCTACGTTCCAGAGGCGGCGAGCTTACCGAGCAGCAGCGCACCGCGCTGGGCACCAACGATGAGGGCGAGCTTCGCGATGCACTGATCAAGACGGTTGCCGCCATCGGTATGGCGAAGGACCTCGGCCGTCAGGCGCAGGAGGCGACCATCGACATCAAGAACAACATCGCCGAACTGGCGGGGAGAGGGATCCCCCTTCTCACCGGCATCAAGAAGGGGATCGACGCCGGCTTCGGCCTGGCAAACGATGCAGCCGACTACCTCGGGCAGACGCCGCGCGTAGCCAACCCGATCATCGAGCAGTACGAAGAGAATCACCGGTTCAAGGGCGGGCCGGAAGCCTCCGGCAAGGGCGTGCCGAAGGTTGATGCTGACCTGTTCATGAAGACATTCCCCGGACAGGTGCCGGGGGCGATGGCGCCACGCGGCGATGGTTCCGAGGTCACCTTTAAGGCGGAACCGCTGGAGGTGATCCACAGGGACGCAAACGGCACGCCGTTCAAGCGGGAAGATGTCCAGACTACGGTGCTGATGCGACCGGCGAAGACCAGATGATCACTCAATTCACATTAGCGTAACGCCGCCCCCCTGGGCATGACGCAGGCCCGTGGCCGATGCCTACCTATATCTGTCGGCGTCTCTCTGATAACGGTTCACTTGCTCAGCCATACAATCAGATTTTGACCTATAGAAGGTGTACACATAGTAGCGACCACCACCCGTGTATTCATTTACCTTAACCTTCCATATCTGCCCTGATCGCTTGAAATCTTCCGTGTCATATTGCGTCGTTGTGCCCCTGAAGCTATCGATCAATACGGAAGGGCCTCCATGAATTTTGCAATCAGTGAAAGCTGAATTCGGTGCATACCAAGACGCGGTTGCGGACAACGGCAGAGCCAAGACTGCTGCAAGAAGGATTCTGATTCTCATTTTATCTACTCCCTGATGAACGCCTAATATCGTGACCCGAAAATGGGTCACATGAGCATCTTAATGTTCGCCTGTCAGCGCCTGCCTGGCAACCTGAAGCTGTCCAAGGCGTCATGCGCCGCCATGTGGCGCCGTGGGCTGCTGCCTGATTCTGATGAGACCATAGCCTGGCACTGCCGCGGCTGCGAGACTGGCGCCCTGCACGCTGGGGCTGCGGACAAGCCCGCTCCGCGCGCCCGCCGGTGCGTGAGGTGCGGTGATGGCGGGATCAAGATCGTGGGCGGTATTCTGTGCATCAGCTGTTACAACCGGCAGGCCGAATTCGCGAAGGGGTGCAACGGCAAGGGGAAAGTCCCCGTCGACTTCCAGCCGCTCCATATCTGGGCGGATCCTGATGTGGAACGGATCATCGCCGCGCGAACGCTGGCGGAAGCACAGGAAACGTGGCGCAGACTACATGATATCGATGTACCAGACGAGCTCATCGACTTCGGCGAGGCCACGCCGACAGAAGTGGGCGAATGGTGGCCAGAGGTGAAACAGCTCAACCTGCTGCGTCCTCGTAAAAGGGGGCTGAGTTTTTACAGTCCCCAGGCCTCTAGGCACCTGGATTAAAAGGACCGGGCTTCACATGACCAGTTTCCACATTGCCATCAACACCGCCGAGCTGCTCGACGCTGCAGCGGGCCCAGAGGTGCACGCCCGACTTCTTGAGTCCCTATTCCAGGTCACCAATGCTGTAGCCGGGCCTGAACATCGCCGCCAGGTTATGGCGGCCGCACTTACGGGGAAAACAGATGAGTAAACGCCAGGCGATTCACGAGGCCGGTCATGCCGTTGTAGCGGTTCTGCTGGGGGGCGAGGTCGAATCGGTCACCATCGGTCCCAGGGGAGGCGGTGAGGCGCTGATCAAGGCGTTCTACGAGCCCAGCGCATCCCTCATCAAGTCGGCCGGCGAACTCTACGGCGCCGATCGCGAATTGCAGGTGGGCATGGCCGGCGCCCTGGCCGAGGCGGTTCACTTTGATGAGTCCCCAAAGGAGGCGGTGGATCGTGAAGTCGATGACATGCTGATGATGCTCGAGGTGGCCGGTGATCTACACGAGGATGATGAGATGGTCGGCCGGCACCTGCTCAAGGCCGGGCAGAGGGTCCTTAGTTTGTTTGACAGGCCCGGCGTGTGGGAATCCGTCCAGGCCGTCGCATCAGAATTGGTGTCATTCGGGAAGCTTACGGGCTACCAGCTGCACCAGCTAGTACGCCGGCACGTCCCCGCCGGCGGTGAGGCGCAAGCGAAGCCCTCCCCCGTCATATTCAAAGCCCCCGCCATCTAATAAAAGCCGTACCTGCTCTGCTGCAGGTCCTGGATGCGCTGGAGGATACGCCCGGCCGTCTCGGGCGACTCTTTGCTGATCTCCTCGAAGATGGCGGCATGCATCTGCTCGATGCGCTGCGCGTCGTGCAACCGCTCCGTCACCCGCGCCGCGGTATCGACGCTCGCGAGCAGGGTACGAGCTGCCTGCAAAAATCCCTTCTGATTTCGGAGCTTACCCTCGCGCTCACAGCTCTCGGCGACCCGCCTGGCCATAGTCATGACCTCAGCAAGCACTGCAAGAGCGTTAGAATTCGTCACAGGCATGACCATGTCAGGCGTAACGGGCACCGGCAGCGCCTGGCGCGCTACCGCATCGGCCTCCCTGAGCTCCTGGGCGGTCTTCAGCGTCTCCGCCACCTCCTTGCGCCCCGCCACGATACGCGCCTCCTTCAGGTACCGAAAAAACGTCGTGCGCGACACCTCGGGGAATCGCTGGCGGAAACTTTCCACCTCCAGATCGCCGCCACCGGCAGTGAGCCAGTCGACAAGCTCTTGTTTTATCTCTGCTTTTCGCGCTTTTGAAACGGCCATTGCCCAAAGTCCCATAAGTGTCAATTCAGTTCCATATTTTGGCGGTCACGACAGATCGGAAGGCTCCTCCAGGGCGAGGAACGCCAGGGCATGCGCGGCAAAGGCGGTGTGTCGGCGCTTTTGGCATTTCAGGCGGTTCAGCACCTTCCTGGGGGGTGAACGTTTCGTTCATCCCCTTGGGCGCGTATAGCTGGCGCGGATCACCTTGAGATGAAAGACGGGGCTGATCCACATGGCGTAGGCGTAGACCAGTTCTTTGGCGACGTAGGTGCCGTTGTTCTGGCCGTCGCTCAAGGTAGCGACGGGGCCTACCGGAATTCCGGTACCCCCCAATTCAGCCACGAGATCCTTGGTCTACTGGTTGGAAAGCCAGTAGCTCGGGCCGTGCCGCTTCTCGCCGCCGCTGGCTCGGTGCAGGTCATTCAGGCAATAGCGCCCGTCGGCGTCCTGGCGGGCACACTACGAATAAGGGGGTCGCGATCCACGACACCCTTGCAGGGGACAGGCCAAAGGAGCCCGGTAGGCTGGCGTGTGATAGCTATTTGTGACCAGTCACAAAACCTTTGCACACAGGTAAAAGTCGTGGTAACTTTTCCCCATACCCTGCAACTGAAGCGAAGGACATGGCACCGAGAAAACGCCTACACGACACCCCAGCCGACCGGGCACGCGCCAGCCGGGCCCAGCGCACCGCCGCGGGCAAGCGCCAGGTGACCATTTGGCTTTCTGAGGAGGTTGTCGAGAAATTGGACCGCATCGCTGCCAAGCGAGAAACGCACCGCGCCGGGATCATCGAGGGGATGATTCGGCGAGCAAAAGAGTAGAGAGAAGGAAAAAAGCGGAGCCCGGCCAGTGCGCCAACACCGACAGGGCTCCTTCCCACAATTGCCTAAACAGGAGGCGATCATGAGCAATGCAAAGCGTACCACCAAGGGGCCTGTAGCGCCCACCAAAAAACCGGATTTCGATTCCCTGCTGCTTGCCCTGGGTGAGGCCTCCCAATGGCTCATCGACGAAAACGACCGGCTCGACGAGCTCCCCCTGTCCAGCGATGACGCACAGGCAGCCGGCAGGGCGCAGCTACAGGTTCAGCACCGCATCTCCGACATTGTGGGCGCCATATCGGCATTGCCTGCAGCCACACCGGCCGGTGCTGCGGCTCAAATCCGGGCGCTGTCCTATCTGGATGGGCTGCCTTCGGATAAGGACGAGGAGCGCCGCTTGCGCTTGGTGTACTCGATCGCACACGTCCTCGATGGCGAGGCCGGGCTTGATCATCGGGCAATTGGCGGTGAGTTCTTCTTGCCGACCTACGCCGACCCGTTCCGCCTCGAAGGGGGTGCGTCATGAGCAAGGCCACCGCCGTATCTACCTGCAGGCTCGATATCGAGGACGAGTTCGAGCGCCACTACCGGCAGGCCGAGGCCGTGGCCAACCTGGTAGGCGCTGACCGCGGCCAGAACATCCTGCGCAACACCACCCTACCCGCCGTGTCCTGTATCCTCCTGGAGCACCTGGACGCGATGGACGCGGCCTTTCACAACCTGCTGGCGCTCCACATTGGGGGTGCACGATGAACGGAACTGTACTGGGCCCTGGGGCTGATATTGACCTCTTCGACATTCACGCCGAGCTTGAGGAGCGGCTGGTGGCCGCCAGAGGGCTCACCGCCCTCCTCGCGATCGCCATCAATTCGAGGGAGAAGCCGTCCCGCGAAACGCTCGCGGATTCCGCCGAGGCGCTCGACAAGCTCCTTGGGGATGTCTCCACCCTGTTCCAGGCGCTGCCGATGCCCAAGGACAGTCCGGAGACTCCCAAGACGGCTCGAGGCCTGAACCACTGAACTGGAGGCGGCCATGCAACATCAATGCGAAGGCCGGACCAGTCGCGGGGCGCGTTGTCGATGCCGCGGGGCGGAGTACCTGAAGGTTGCCTATATCGACGGGATCCGGGAGTTCCTAGTATGCCAGGTGCATGCAGAGAGTATTCGGACCGGAGCGTTCCGGCCTGCGGTGCGGCGCTCACCCGAGACCGCGTGACATTCCGGCGCCTCGCCCCGGGCAATGCAGGTCGGCCAGCACCTGACGGCCGGCTGGGGGTGGCAGTCACCTGGCCACCGACAGGCAGCTATGGGTAGACTTCCTTCATCCCCCAATGGGGGTTGGAAGATCTGTTGGACCGCCCCTGAAGGAGGGAGGCATTATGTCGACGATTCACGACCATCTCGATTTTCTGACAGAAGACGAGCTCCAGAAGGTGACCCTGCGGAAGAAGTATCGCGCCCAGAAGCGTCTTCTCGACCAGATGCGGATCCCCTACATCGATCATCCTGACGGCAAACTGCTGGTGCTGCGCTCCAACGTGCTGCGCAAATTCGGCATCGTAGAGCAGGCCCAGCGGGCCAAGAGCAAGCCTCAGCCAAACTTTGACCAATTGTAGGTGTCATGGGTAGATCCCGCACCGAAGACCGGGTAGCCTCGCATGGAGGTGGTCAATGAAATACCGATCAAGGGAAATGACATGGCACTAGCCGCAGCACTGCAAGGACTTGATGGATTTGGCGCAGAGATCTGGACTTTCGACCCGTTCTGGTGGAACGCCAGCACCATCCTCGATGACCTCTCAGATCGCCTCCAGCCAGCCGACCCGTGGCCCGGCACATGGGAGGCCCGACTGTCTCCGGATGAAGTGAGGGAATACGCCCAGCGGAACCCTGTGCGCTTCGAACAGCACGCCGACAAGGCGGAGCGCCTGTTGCAGATGCTGGAGACTGCTCGAGAGGTTAGGGTTACCGTATACGAGTGGTCTTCGGAGTAATACCTTCTCCACGCCTTGGAATGCATGCCAGCTTGCCAGCACCTTGGCGAAAGTGGACAATTTCACGGGTAACTTCCAGCAGCGATTTACTGTGTACCCAAGAGTGTACCCGCTGCACTAATTGATAACCTAACAAACTTGAGCCAAGCGGCCTGAAGGTGGGTACTCTGCATTCAGATCCAATATCGAATAATCAATTCACCACGAAGAACACGAAGGGCACGAAGAATAACAATACAAAACCACCTGTATTCCCTTTCGTGCTCTTCGTGAGCTTCGTGGTTAATGCTTTTTTCGGGAGTAAAAACATGGCTAACAAGGGACAAGGCACCCTCTACATCATCTCCGCCCCCTCCGGTGCGGGCAAGACCAGCTTGGTCAAGGCGCTGCTGGAGAGTACCGAGCGCATCATGGTGTCGGTCTCCCACACCACCCGCGGCATGCGCCCGGGCGAGGTCGACGGCAGGGACTACCACTTCACCGACGTGGAGACCTTCCGCAGCATGATCGCCGACAACGCCTTTCTCGAGCACGCCGAGGTGTTCGGCAACTTCTACGGCACCTCCCGCTCCAGCGCCCTGGACCGGATGGCGCAGGGGGTGGATGTGATCCTCGAGATCGACTGGCAGGGGGCGCAGCAGGTGCGGGCGAAGATGCCCGATGCGGTGGGCATCTTCATCCTGCCCCCCTCGCGCGAGGAGCTGGAGCGACGCCTGCGCGAGCGCGGCACCGACGCCGACGAGGTGATCGGCCGGCGACTGGCCGAGGCGGTGACCGAGATGGGCCACTACGGCGAGTTCGACTACCTGGTGTTCAACGACGACTTCGACACCGCCCTGCGCGAGCTGCGCGCCATCGTCATCGCCCGGCGCCAGCGTGCCGAGGTGCAGATCGCGGCCCACCAGGGGTTGCTCGACGCACTTCTGGCGTGAGGGCGTGAGG
>Ga0068714_10005483_pt1 | contig 13453 bp, 9 predicted proteins | sample MTBNYHSulfiMetaG_FD_62988 | JGI IMG/M metagenome (GOLD analysis project Ga0068714, IMG submission 62988) | Enrichment culture microbial communities from rom New York Harbor, USA that are MTBE-degrading - MTBE-NYH (New York Harbor Sulfidogenic)... | ecosystem: Environmental > Aquatic > Marine >... | reverse complement strand
CCCGGCAGTGATGGTTGGCCTCCGACCCCCCAGACTGACTGGGGGTTATTCATGTATGGCTCCTCCGGAGCCCGGCAGTGATGGTTGGCCTCCGACCCCAGACTGACTGGGGGTTATTCACATCAGGCTCCTCCGGAGCCCGGCAGTGATGGTTGGCCTCCGACCCCCAGACTGACTGGGGATTATTCACATCAGGCTCCTCCGGAGCCCGGCAGTGATGGTTGGCCTTCCGGATGTTAAGTTAATTCAGGAAAAGCTTTATATCATCTTCAACCGTACCTATTCCGGCGATCCCGAATTTTTCGACAAGGACTTTTGCCACATTCGGTGACAGGAATCCCGGCAGTGTCGGCCCAAGGTGAATATTTCTGACACCCAATGACAGAAGTGCAAGCAGGACGATTACTGCTTTCTGTTCGTACCATGCTATATTATAAGCAATCGGAAGGTCGTTGATGTCATTAAGGTTAAATACCTCCTTCAGCTTAATTGCTATTACAGCCAGTGAATACGAGTCGTTGCACTGACCGGCGTCAAGGACCCGGGGAATACCATCGATATCACCAAGCTGGAGCTTGTTATAACGGTATTTTGCACATCCTGCGGTGAGGATCACGGTATCTTCCGGAAGGGCCTCTGCAAATTCGGTGTAGTAATTGCGGTCTTTAAAGCGCCCGTCACAGCCCGCCATAACAAAGAACTTCCTGATGGCACCTGATTTAACTGCATCAACTACCTTGTCTGCCAGTGAAATAACCTGGTTATGGGCGAATCCTCCTGTAATTTCTCCTTTCTCTATCTCAACAGGCGGTTCGCATTTCTTTGCATGGGCAATGATCTCTGAGAAATCCTTTTGACCGCCTTCCGGTCTGTCGGGTATATGTTTGAATCCGGTAAAGCCTGCCGCACCGGTTGTGTAGACTTTATCGTAATAAGATGCACCGGTTTTCGGGGGCACAATACAGTTGGTGGTAAAAAGGACCGGACCATTGAAAGTCTCAAATTCTTCTTTCTGCTTCCACCATGAGCTGCCGTAATTACCCACAAAATGGCTGTATTTCTTAAATTCAGGATAATAATTGGCTGGCAGCATTTCGCTGTGGGTGTAAACATCCACACCGGTGCCTTCAGTCTGTTTCAGAAGATCCTCCATGTCCCTGAGATCGTGGCCGCTGATCAGGATGCCGGGATTGTTACTTACACCGATATTAACCTTTGTGATCTCCGGATTCCCATAGGTTGATGTGTTTGCCTTGTCGAGAAGGGCCATTGCTGAAACGCCATGTCTTCCGGTTTCCAATACCAGTGACACAAGCTGATCGGCTGTGAGGGAATCGTCGGTTGTGGCAACCAGTGCATCCTGCATGAATTTATAAAGAGAAGGGTCCTCAAAACCAAGGTTATATGCATGCTCAGTGTATGCTGCCATTCCTTTAATGCCGTAAATTACGAGCTCACGCAGTGACCTGATATCTTCATCTTCCGTGGAGAGAACACCGACTGATTTGTTCTTTTCCTCGAATTCTTCAACAGTATTACCGGTCCACGTCGCTGAATCATGCAGTCCGGATGGTATCGTACCACCAGCCCGGACAAACTGACCTTTGATCTCATCTCTCAGTTTAAGTCCCTCCCTGATCTTTTCAACAAACCTCTCATAATCGAAATTTGCATTGGTGATGGTCATGAAGAGTCCGTCGAAAACGAATTTATTCACCTTTTCATTCTCTATCCCCACCTCCCTGGCGCGGGTACTGTAGACGCATATTCCCTTAATTACATAGACCAGAAGATCCTGCATATTCGCCACTTCCGGTTTCTTACCGCATACACCCGCCAGGGTGCATCCGGTTCCCTTTGCTGTCTCCTGACATTGAAAACAAAACATGTTCATAGTTTGATTTATTTAGATTGATATTACTAACTTTTTCAATTACCGGCATTTATGTTCTTTAACAGTCTGAATTTACACAAAATTAAGGATTAATAAAAATTGGTATTGTAACAAATGTTACAAATAGTCAATTTCAGCTTCATTTCTGTTAATGCTGACCGACAGAACCTGATCTGAAATTACTTTAATATTGTTTGAAAAAGATGTAAATATTTAGATCACCCTGGTTGTGATGAGGGGTATTGATAAAAAATATACAAAAATATAGAGGAAAGATGTAATAAATTAGGGGGTGTATTCAAAAAATATTTGATATTATTAATATTTAAGTAATTTTGGCTTTATTTATTAATTTAAACCTGGTAAATATGAATCCCGAAAAATTTAAGATCAGTTTTCTTTCAATTTCGTTAATTACAATTATATCTGTCGGCGGATATTCACAGGAGGGATCGGAAAGCAAATGGAATCCTGGCTTTGATCTTGTGAGCAGCTATTTATGGAGGGGTTCAGTTTACGGTAGCGGCCCTGCAATACAACCTCAGCTGGAGCTGTCCGCAGGAAAGTTAACAGCCGGAGCCTGGGGTTCATTTGATTTCAACGATTTCACCGAAACGGATATCTATCTTATATGGAGAATTACCTCCCTGCTGGAAATTGGAATAACTGATTACTATTATCCTGATTTAAGCTATTTTGATTACTCATCAGAATCGGGTTCGCATGCATTTGAATTAAATTTCTATTGTTACCCCGGCAACTTCAGTTTTCAGGCCCACTATGTTCTTAACAGGGCCGGTGGAGCAGGATCGCTCGGAGGCGATAAATACTTTGAGGCAGGCTATGGTTTCAAATCGGTCAGTTTTTTTGCAGGAGCCGGAGACGGGTGGCATACTTACGATCCTGAAACAGGGAATGGCAGGTTTAAAATATGCAATATTGGTATTCAGGCAATCAAAACAATAAATCTTACCGAAAATTTTAATCTTCCATTAATGGTTCAGCTGATTTTTAATCCCGATCAGGAAAGGCTCTTTATCGTTGCGGGAATTTCGTTTTGATTCCCGGGTAAGCAAAAGCGGCAAACAATAATCATCATAAATTTAAAACACCCCCTGTTATAAGGGGGTGTCGTGTTTAAAAAAGCAATAATAATTAAGTATAACCCCATAATAATAGGGGATAATAATAAAAATAATATAAAATAATTTGCAAATACCCTAAATTAATATAAGTTTGTGCCGAAAATAATTATAGTAATATTAATTAGTGGTTTTATGGGTACTGGTTATAAGAAACTGTTACTTATTCTGATTTTGCCGGCAGTTTGTGTGAATTTATTACATGGTTCTGACGGTAACGGAATTGACTCGGGCGCAACTGCATGGATGCTGACATCAACAGCACTTGTATTGCTTATGATACCGGGCCTGGCGATGTTCTACGGCGGGCTTGTGAGGAGCAAGAATGTGCTTGGCACCATTATGCACAGTTTTGTGGCAATGGGTATAATAAGTGTATTATGGGTGGTGATTGGTTACAGTATGTGTTTTGGTCCCAATGTCTTAGGCGGCATCTTCGGATGGGATAAGGATTATTTTTTCCTTAGGGGAATTGATACCAGCATAATGGAGGAGGGGATTCCTGAGTATGTTTTTTCAATGTTCCAGGGTAAATTTGCAATAATCACCCCTGCATTGATTGCAGGTGCTTTTGCGGAACGGGTATCGTTCAAAGCCTATTGCATTTTTATTGCAGTCTGGAGTATATTGGTTTACAATCCGTTATGTCACTGGGTATGGGCATCCGACGGGTTTCTCTATAATCTCGGGGCAATGGGTGCGATTGACTTCGCCGGCGGAACTGTTGTGCATATCTCAGCCGGAGTAAGCGGACTTGTTGCAGCTCTTTTCATGGGTGCCCGCCGGGGTTATCCTTACAGAGTAATAAGACCCAATAATCTGGTAATAACAATGCTGGGAGCCGGACTCCTCTGGGTTGGCTGGTTCGGATTTAACGCCGGAAGCAGTATCTCAAGCGGACTGAGCACTGCGCAGGCACTTACAGCCACTCAGGTCGCAGCTGCATCTGGGGCACTTGCATGGGTAATAGTTGAGAGCCTGCATCAGGGAAAATCAACAACCCTGGGTTTTGCCAGCGGAATACTGGCAGGGCTGGTTGCCGTGACACCGGCAGCAGGGGTGGTTCAGCCATATGGAGCTCTTATTATCGGAATTATAGCATCGGTGATATGTTATATGGCTATCCAGTTTAAAAACCGGCTGGGATATGATGACAGCCTCGATGCTTTCGGGATACATGGCGTTGGAGGAATTACCGGAGCACTGCTTCTGACATTCTTCATACGCAGATCGTGGATGGAAGAGGCTGCCATTGCCACAGGAGGCTCATGGTCGTTATGGAATCAGCTGGGAGTACAGGTAACGGCTGTCATTATTGCAGCAGTATACGCAGGTCTTGTCACTTATCTGATTATCCTCGTCATCAATAAAATAGTCCCGTTCAGGTCTTCCAGCGACGAGGAGATGGCCGGCCTCGACAGATCTTACCATGGAGAGAGAGGATATGGAATGCTGAATCCAAGTTAATAAACCGAAAAACACTGATCCAATGAAACTTATAACTGCAATTATACGGGAAGTACAACTTGATAAAGTCCGTGAAGCATTAATTGATGCGGAAATAACAAGAATAACCGTGAGCCGTGTTTCAGGAAACGGAAGGCAAAGGATAGAGGAATTGTACCGTGGGCAGAAAATAGTACCCGACCTGATTCCTAAAATAAAAATAGAAATAGCCGTAAATGACAGTTTTGTGGATATAACGGTTGATACGATACTGAGATCAGCTCGCACTAACGGTGTTGAGGGAACTGTTGGTGACGGGAAGATATTTATTACGCCCCTTGAGGAGTGTATCAGGATCCGGACGGGAGAGAAGGGAGGCAAAGCTATTTAATGATTTATTCATTCAGTTAATGGTTAGTTAGGAAAGATGCCCGGCAATATTTGCCGGGTTTCTTTTTGCATTCTCAATTCGTTTACCGGTCACCTTCCCTGTCTGCTGCCTTTCGACATTATCTTATTTCTTCCATACTTTTACCTTTTGTCTTTTATCTTATCTTTTCTTGCTATATTTACATAGTGTTTCCTGAGGTGCTAAATAATATTAATTATGCTTATACGAACATATGCCAGTGCCGTTACCGGTATTGATGCCGTGACGGTGACCATTGAAGTGAATGTATCGGTTGGTATACGTTTCTTTCTTGTAGGATTGCCGGATGTTGCTGTAAAGGAGAGCCAGCAGAGGATCGAGTCGTCTCTGAGGGTGCTGGGTTATCACTGGCCCGGCAGGCAGGTTGTGATCAACATGGCACCGGCCGATATACGCAAAGAAGGCTCTTCATATGATCTGCCCCTTGCTATCGGGATACTTGCAGCTGACGGTAAAATAGCGGGAGGGGCGCTTGAGTCTTTCATCATCATGGGAGAACTCTCACTTGACGGCACCCTTCAGCCGGTGAGGGGTATCCTCCCTATAGCCCTGCGGGCCAGGGCTGAAGGCTTCAGGGGCGTAATAGTTCCTGTGAAGAATGCCCGGGAGGCCGCTGTTGTTGACGGACTCGAGGTCTACGGGATGGAAAAGATAGGCGATGTTCTCGATTTCTTCAATGGCAACAGACAGTTCACTCCTGTTAAGGTTGATCTTATGGAGATATTCAACAACGGGGCAAATAAGTATGATGTGGATTTTTCAGATGTCAGGGGACAGGAGAATGTTAAGCGGGCGCTCGAAGTAGCTGCTGCCGGTGGTCATAATATAATTATGATAGGGCCGCCCGGTGCCGGCAAGACAATGCTGGCCAAGCGTCTGCCCACAATAATTCCGCCCCTTACGCTCGAGGAGGCACTCGAGACAACCAAAATACACTCGGTGGCCGGAAAGATTGATCCGCATACTGCTCTGATGGTTAAGAGGCCCTTCAGGTCGCCACATCATACAATTTCTGATGTGGCGCTTGTAGGGGGAGGCGCCTTCCCGCAGCCGGGAGAGATCTCCCTCGGGCATAACGGTGTACTGTTCCTCGATGAACTTCCCGAATTCAAGCGCACAGTGCTCGAGGTTATGAGACAACCGCTTGAGGACAGGGTGATTACCATCTCGCGGGCAAAGACTACAGTCGATTACCCGGCAAGCTTCATGCTCGTTGCTTCAATGAACCCCTGCCCATGCGGGTACCATAATCATCCCGATAAAGAGTGCATGTGTACACCCGGAATGGTGCAGAAGTATCTTAACCGTATATCTGGTCCCCTGCTCGACCGGATCGATATACATATAGAAGTGGTGCCGGTCAATTATGACAAGCTCTCCGGAAGGGGACCGGCAGAACCCTCCGCCGCTGTTCGTGAGAGAGTGGTGAGGGCACGTGCAAAACAGGCAAAAAGATTCGAACATGTTAAGGGGATCTATGCAAACGCACAGATGACCTCGTCGATGCAGAGAAGATACTGCCAGCTCGACGAGACAGGAGGCAGGTTACTTAAAACGGCAATGGAGATGAGGGGACTCTCGGCGCGGGCATACGACAGGATACTTAAGGTAGCACGCACCATCGCCGACATGGCGGAATCAGAACGCATCTCTTCCGAACATATATCAGAAGCAATCAACTACAGGAACCTCGACAGGGAAGGTTGGGCAGGCTAAGCCTGGTTTCAACCGACCTGCCGGGGATGCGGACCGGCCCCGTGGCTACCCGAGAAGCAGTGCCGCGGCTCCAATCATCCCCGCATCAGACTCAGCCTCCGATCTTACAATCGATATCGGATCATATATCATATCCCTCGCCAGCTCGTGGAATTTGCTCTTTATCCGGCCGAAATAGAAATCTCCCAGATTCATCAGGCCACCCCCCAGTATTATTAACGGAGGATTGAAAACCTGAAAGATATTATAGATGCCAATCCCTATATAATCGGCACAATCAGTCACTATTGACCTGCAGAGAGGATCACCGGCATCCAGGCCCTCCTTAAGCATTCTGCCATCAACCTGCGAATAATCAAATCCTTCCGGCGGGACCAGTATGCTCTTCATTCCCTCTTCGGACTTCTTCCTGAACATCTGAGCCAGTGTGAGCCCGCAGGCACATGCCATAAGGCATCCCCTGTTCCCGCATGTGCAGATATAATCGCTTCGGGGATCAACAATTGTATGCCCGAACTCACCTGCTGTTCCGGTCATTCCCCTGTAGATTTTCCGGTCAATTATAATGCCAGCCCCAATACCTGAGCTGATGGTCAGAAAAATAAGATCGTCATAGCCTCTTCCGGCTCCGAATCTGAATTCGCAGTATGCCTGGGCATTTGCATCGTTGTCAAGCCTTACGGGTATGCCGAAGTGTTTTCTGAGAGAATCGCGTAAAGGAAAGTTCTTGAATCCTTTGAGGTTAGAGGTCGTTATGGTATAGCCGTCCCTGTAACGGATGTGGCCGGGGAAACCCACCCCGATGCCTTCAAGATCCTCTTCGCGAAGATTATTGGCCGATATAAGCTGTTGTATCAACACGGCAATATAATCAACGATCTCCTGCTCATTTTTAACGGTATGATCATAAACCGTTGTTTTATCGAGTATTCTTCCATCGGGATACACCAGTCCCAGCGAGAGCTTGGTCCCGCCAAGGTCGACGCCGCAAAGGATTTTTTCCATATAATTTCTATAATGACTGTTCGGTTCTGGCAATTATGTCGTTCTGTGTATCGGGCGACAATGTTGTGAAGAAAGCTGAATAACCGGCTACCCTTACCACAAGGTCACGGTATCTTTCGGGATTCTTTTGTGCAGCAATGAGTGTCTCCCGGGATACTATGTTATACTGGACATGCCATCCTTTAAGAGTGGCAAAAAATGTCCTGAGGATTGATATCAGTTTCTTTTTATCGGATTCTTCCGATATCACTGATGGAGAGAGTTTCTGATTGAGCAACACGCCTCCGAGTATCCTGTTTGCCGGTAGTTTTGCCACTGATTTAAAAACGGCTGTTGGGCCAAGCACGTCTGTTCCTGACGATGGTGAACTCCCTTCAGCCAGCGGAGTGAATGCCTTGCGTCCGTCGGGCGTTGCAGGGACCACCGAGCCTGACGGCACATTGGCCGATATGCTTGACGTTCCCGCATAATACCTGCATCCGATCGGGCCTCTGCCTGCCCGTGTTGTCCTGTATTTTTCCAGCTCGATGATATAAGCCATGTATGCTTCATGCAGAATCTTGTCGACATAATCCTCGTCGTTTCCGTATTTTGGGGCATAATTTAGGAGAAGCTGCCGGATCCTTTCTCCCTCTTTCCCCTCAAAATTATTTTCTAGCGATCTCATCAGGTCCTCCCTGCTGATCTTCTTCTCTTCATACACAAGTTTCCTTATTGCCGCCAGAGAATTCCCCAGGTTAGCTATTCCGACCTGGAGGCCTGAAATGAAGTCGTAGACGGAGCCTCCTTCCTTGATGGTTTTGCCCCGCTCAATGCAGTCGTCAACAAATGCTGAACAGAGGATATCGGGAACCATTTCCTCGAGTGCAATATCTGCGGCCCTGTCTATTTCGACAGTGGCACGGGTGTAAAATTCAATCTGATCTCTCCATGCCCTCATAAGGTCGTCGAAATGAGGGAATTCCACAAGGCTTCCTGTCCCTTTATGAAAAAGTCTGCCCGACATGGTATCGAGTCCGTCGTTCATGGCTGCCAGGAGCACGCGCATCATGTTAAGGAAGCTCATTCCCGTGCAGCGATAGCCCCATTTACCGGGTACGGCGACCTCAATACATCCTATGGCCGAATAATTGTACGCATCTTCTCTGCTGACGCCCAGATCAATAAAAGAGGGTATAACGATTTCGTCGTTGTTGAAGGCCGGCATGCCGAATCCTTTTTCAACCACTTTAATGCACTCCATCATAAAATCATCACTGATATTCCTGTGAAACCTTACTGAGAGGTTGGGCTGTGTAAGCCCCATCATCCCGACAGACCGGAGTATCAGATAACTCAGTTCGTTAACTGCATCTTTCCCTTCGGGTGTCTGGCCGCCAATTGTTACATTCTGATAGAGGGGGCTGCCTGCAGAGTAGCGGGTATGCGACCACGAACGTATCTTGTTGACGGAAAGTAGTTTAAGCCACATATTGCCAAGAAGCTCCATCACCAGATCGTCAGTGATCTTTCCATTGCCGGTATCGTTCTTATAGAATTTGTAAAGGTACTGGTCCATCCTGCCGAGCGACACGGAGTGTCCGTTGCTCTCGATCTGAAGGACAAGCTGTACGAACCAGGTGAGCTGAAGAGCCTGGTAGAAATCTTCAGGAGCTTTTTCCGATATCTGCCTGCAGTTATCTCTGATCCGCAGCAACTCCATTTTCCGGACAGGATCCGTTTCCTTTTCTGACAACTCACCGGCAAGTGATTCGTATCTTGCTATGAATCTGCTGAATGCCTTAATTCCTATGCCCAGGGCAAGGTAAAAATCTCTCTTTCCTGAATAATCCGGGTCCTCCCTGTCGAGTGAACGGGCTTTGGTGCCGACCTCTTCAATATAATACCTGAGACCTTTTTCCAGGATCTTATCAAAATTAACCGCAATATGTGCATCACCTGAAGTCAGGTTGCCTTCTGCCCTGATAATCCCGGCTTCATGGATATCCCTGTTAAGCGGTGTCATTAATGAATATCCACGTTCCAACAGGGTCTTTCCCTCCCACCATCTGCAGATCTCCCTCAATTCTTTCTTCTGTTCTTCAGTAACAAAGAAGGCATCGCCCGGCCTTTTGTCAATCTCGTCGAGCTCCTTCTGTATCCAGGCTACCACATATTCGGGAAAAATTGGTGCGGCCCTTGGACCTGATGACTGGTTACCTGCCAGAAGACTCCCTTCTTCAATATAGATGCTCATTCCGGCAAGGGTCTTCTCAAGAGCCAGGGCCCTTTTAGTGATTACGGGCAGGGATTCATTCTCCCTGTATATTTCAGTGTAAATCCTGGCTCTCTCCGTGCATACAGTTGGCCGGATGGAGAGCAGTTCCTCCCTCAGGCGGGTTATCCTTTCTGTTATATTAACCTCATTTGTCCCGGTAATCATTCAGAGTACAATTTTTGCAGTTAAGCCTTTCGCCAATGCCATTTCAACATACTGTACCAGATCAGATTCATTCAGTCTTTTCTGGTTTTTATACCTGTAATCGATGCCAAGCATTCTGTATTTCTCTGCACCAAAGTTATTAAAAGGAATTAAATGTATCTCAAGCATGTTTTTCAGACTTGCTGTAAATTCGATAATTGATCCGATCTCAGCCGGAGTGTGATTGAATAACGGAACCACCGGTACACGTACAATAAATGGTGCTCCCGATTCATTCAGAGCCTGCAGGTTATCCATAACGAGTTTTACTTCTCCGCCGGTAAACTTGCTGAATTTGACAGGATCGGTATGCTTGAAGTCTGTAAGAAACATATCCGTTATGTGGAGATACTCGCTGATTGTATCCCATCCGGTATGAAGAGATGTTTCTATTGTGATGGAGATTCCTTTGCCTCTGAGCCGTGTTATGAGTTCTTTCAACCCGGGCCCCTGTATCAGAGGCTCTCCCCCCGTGAGGGTAACTCCGCCGCCACACATCTTAAAGAATGGAGCATCTTTTTCCACTTCGCTGATGATTTTGTCTGAATCCATAGTCTCACCGGTAACCACCAGGGCTTTGGATGGGCATGCGTTACTGAAGATCAGGGGATCTGCAATCAGCTTTCTGTTTATCGCAGGCAGGCCATCCCTCATCATAATTTCGCCGTTGCCTGAAGAGGCACAATCACCAAATCCGCGGCATAACCTTTTGTCGTACATGAGAGACGGGGCGGAGTCGTGACTTTCGGGATTGTTGCACCAGAGGCAGCGGAGAGGGCACCCTTTGAAGAAAATGTTCGTTCTTATACCCTCACCGTCATGAATCGAATATCTCTGTATATTAAAAACGTTGAGCATAAGCTTATTCAGATGGCACCGATATTCCTGCGATCAACGACATTATTTCCCCGCGTTGTTTAACCAGCCTGGTTATCAGCGGCTTGTTTATGAGGGATTTCCTCCGGTATCGGAGAGTATTGCATCTCTCTTTTAATATTTCCTGATAGAAAAGGGCCATGTATCCGGTAACAGGCACAAGAAGCGCAAGCAGCACCCCTGTCAGGCCTGCAAAGATACCGGCCAGGATGAGGATAAGCGGAAAATAGAGCAGATAGAGAAGGGTCCCGGCAGTGATATAGACCGAGCTGTAGAATCTCGGATCTTTGATCAGCCTGTTGCAGATTGTCTGAGGAACGATAAAAGGAAGAAGATTGGCTAAATATCCGGTGAGAAACACCGGGAAGCCTGCTATCACCGTCAGGTATCTCAGCCATCCCCGGTCAAGTTTTCTGGCCACATTCTCATCCTTTAGTCTGTGTTCGTCGAGAAGTCCCTTGTAAGCTTTTACTTTTTCCCGCAGGTCTTCAGTCAGTTCAACCGATGTTTTGCTTATATAATTTATTTTTTCGCTCAGGCTCTTTTCTGCCTGTCTCCTGTCGTCTGTATCAAACTTCCATCTGAAGAAAGGATGGATTATATCGTTCCTTGTCATTACAAAAAGCTGTTCGGCCATTACGTCATTCGCGGGATCTTCAATAATAACGACCTCTCTTTGCAGGCCGGCATCGCATTTCGCATTGAACAACAACAGCGCTTTCGCCGGATGTTCCTTATAAAGATTCTTTAATTCCTTAATACTAAAAGAGTCATGGAAATTGATCATCACTTCTTTCCTGAACCTGGCCGGATATGTATAATTAATTCCAACCGGCACCACATGGACATCGAGACCATATTTCTCCTCTGCTCCGAATGCGAGTCTGGCAGTTCCCTTCCTAAGTTTCTGAAGACGTTTTTCCTGCACACATATCCCTTCAGAGAACATTATGAAGTTCCCGTTCTTCTTAAGGATTTCGTATATTGCTGAAAAGGTCTCAAGGTTCCTGTGAACATTCTCCAGACCCTCCTCAAGCCTGTAGATCGGGGTCACATTAAGCTCGCGGAGAAAAAACCTGGCAAATGACTTCCTGAACATATCTGCCCTCATGGTGAAATGGATTGGCTGAGGGAGATAGGCCCCTGTCAGTATACCATCCATAAAGGAATTCTGATGGTTACCTACGAAAATAAGAGGCTTTTCCAGAGGTACTTTTTTAAGGTTGGAATAAAAGATACGCCTGAAAAATACCCTGAAGGTGAAAGGAGGAACAATAAACTTTAAAAACCTGCTGAACATGTTTGCTGTATTATTAATACCGGCATGACCATAAACCTGCCATTACAACAGTCAACAGCAGTTACGTCTGTCGCCGGATAATATTATTTCCAATTAAATAGTTATCTATATCTGATGCAGTTTACCCGGTGGTTAATATACACACAAATATGTTTCAGACACTTTTTTTATCCGGTTAATTTGCGGAACATCTTCATTTATAGATTTTTATTGATATTATTACTTATTGGTAATGGGTATAAATACGTATTGTCGTAACGATAACAATAAGTCTCAAAAGGCAAATGGCAAAAGGTTTGGATAATAAATGTTAATTACTATTTTTATGCCATCATAACCACCCTGATCAGTATACTTTATGGATCTTACCCGCACAATCCGTGACAAAATAATGGAAGAAGGCCTCATGCTTGTTTACAGAGGTGTTGTTACACGCGATAACTCAATCCCTCTTCTGATGGTGCTTGAAAAGGAGATGGAGGATTCGGATTTCAGCTTTGTCGGGAGGAAAAGAGTATTCATGTTTGTGCTCGAAAGCCTTCAGAATGTTTCGAGGCACAGCTATTCCAACAAATTCGCAGAGATGTCGCTGGTAGTCTATTCAAAGCATGAAGGAGGTTATTCAGTTGCCACGGGAAATGTTGTGAGCAACCGTGAGGTAAGTGATCTGAAAGCAAAACTGGATGAGATCAACAAACTGGACAACAAAGAAATAAGGGAAGTTTACCGGCAGATGCTGAGTGCTGCGGAATTCAATTCTAAAGGAGGAGCGGGTCTTGGCCTCATTGAAATGGCAAGGACAACAGGCAGCAAGCTTGATTATGATTTTGTGAAGATTGATAATGAAAATACCTATTTCATGCTCAACAAAACCGTCGATTCGTCGGGGAAGGGAGTGCATGACGGAGTAACGGTAAAACAATTGAGCGGGAGAGTCTTCTCCGACCTTGAAAAACTGATGTCGGAGAATAATGTCTATCTGATCTGGTCAGGCCATATGAGCCCGGAAGTCAGCAAGGAGGTCCTTACATTTACCGAAACGAAACTTACCGAGGAGGATGTTGAGGGTTTAGTGAGGCGCAGGGTATTCAGTATTATGGTTGAGATCCTTGAGAATGTCGGAAAATACAGCCCTGGCCGGGAGCAGGAAGAAAAGTCGGGGAAATCTGTTGCTGTTGTCAGG
>Ga0068714_10005479_pt1 | contig 13457 bp, 14 predicted proteins | sample MTBNYHSulfiMetaG_FD_62988 | JGI IMG/M metagenome (GOLD analysis project Ga0068714, IMG submission 62988) | Enrichment culture microbial communities from rom New York Harbor, USA that are MTBE-degrading - MTBE-NYH (New York Harbor Sulfidogenic)... | ecosystem: Environmental > Aquatic > Marine >... | reverse complement strand
AGGCGATCGGCTGCGCGGCCTGGCGGTTCGTCTTGCCCGGTGATCTCGATCGCTACGCGTTTCCCACGGCCGACCGGCGGCTGATCGAGGCGCTACGCACGAGCGAGTCGTGAGTCGAGCGGATCGAGTCAAGCGTCGGAAGTCTGGAGCCGAGAGTCCGGATTCCGAAGTCGCACGAGCACGGGAGGCGGCGCCTGCGCGAGGACCGGAGAACAGGACGGCTGTCTGCGTCCGCGGCAAGGCCGGGCAAGACAGGTCTTGGGTGCAAAGCGGCTCCAGGCCATCCGGCGGTTGACCGCGTCAGCTGTCAAAGGTGCCTTCCCCGACTGCCGTCCCCACAGGTCTTGATCCTCGGCGCCCGACTCGGGACACTCGACTCCCAACTAGAGACTCACTTCCAGCGCCGCCCCGACGCTCGGTAAGCCGTTCCACCAGTCCGCCTCGAGCAACAGCCGCGACACCGGGGAGAGGCGTAGGGCGAGCCCAACCGCGACCTGACTGGACACCGCCAACTGTTGGCCGGCCAGGGGGAGCATCGGACGGTAGACGACGTAGATCGGCAGGAAACGCACGTTGCTGTCCAGGTACACCGCCCCCTCGAGGCCCCAGCCAACGAGACCGGGGCTGTATCCGCCGCCGATCCCCAGGGCGAGGGCGAAGCCGTTCTCGATGTTGACGATCCGGGCCTTGAGGTCGGCGATCGCTCCGAGGAAGCCCGCCGAGCCGTCAGTCCCCACCATCGCACCGCTCTGGATGCCCAGATCGACGTTGTCCGAGAGACCGACCGTCAGGCGGCCCTGCGGCGTGAAGATCAGGCTGTTCTGCTGCTGGACGGCAATGTTCATCGCCGCCGCCCCCAGGGTCAGCGCGACGTGTCCCGCCCCAACGGTCTGCGCAGTCTGGAAGACATTGAAGAAGCATCCGGAAAGGAGCACCAGGAGAGCAAGAACCCCCATCACACCAACGAGCCTCGTCGCATGTTTCATCACAGGACCTCCATTTTCCTTGCAACTGTTGGCCACCCACTGTGTCACATCGGAGGGCTGACGGCAAGTCGCGGGTTGATCGAGCCGCGCCATCGCGGATGATCTTCGTGGAGCAAGGAGCCGATCCGGGGAGGACCAATGGGATCGATCGACATGGAAGCCCTGTCCGATTGCGCGATCTGCCCCTGGGCGTGCCACGTCGACCGCACGCGTGGCGAGGTCGGCGTCTGCGGGGTCGGTGCGGGATTCGAAATCGCGTCGATCTGCCTGCACCGCGGCGAGGAGCCGCCGCTGTGCGGAGAGACGGGAATCTGCAACGTCTTCTTCTCGCGGTGCAACCTGCGCTGCATCTACTGCCAGAACGCCGAGATCAGCCGCAATCGCGGTCCGGTGCTCGCCAGAGAGATGAGACTCGAGGAGGTGGTTTCGCAGATCAGCGCCGTCCTCGACCGGGGCACCGACCTTCTGGGCTTCGTTTCGCCGTCGCACGTGATCCCGCAGATGCGGGCCCTTCGGGCGGCGCTCGTCGCCGGGGGACGCACGCCGACCGTCGTCATGAACACCGGCGGCTACGATCGCGTCGAAACGCTTGCCGCGCTCGCGAATGAGGTCGATGTCTACCTCCCCGACCTGAAGTACCTCGACAGGACGCTCGCCTCCCGCCTCTCCGGCGCGAGGGACTACCCGCAGGTCGCCACCGCTGCCCTGCGCGAGATGTACCGTCAGAAAGGCTCCCGGATCGAGTTCGACGACCGCGGCTTGGCGCGTGACGGGCTCATCGTCCGCCACCTCATCCTTCCCGGCCAGGTCGAGAACAGCCAGCGTGTCCTGCGGTTCATTGCGCGCGCCCTGTCGCCGGAGGTCCACCTCTCCCTGATGGCCCAGTACCACCCCACACCGGCCGTCGCCGACGACCCTCAGCTTTGCCGGCGGCTCCGGCCCGAGGAGTACGAGGCGGTCCTCGACGAGATGGACCGGCTGGGCTTCGAGAACGGCTGGATCCAAGAGCTTGAGGCGCCCACGGCCTACCTTCCGGACTTCTCCCGGCCGCACCCCTTCGAGGACGACCAGAATGGCGGCGCCTTGCATCGATGACCGTGCGAATGCTAAGATGCAGCGATCGACTGCAAGGCGGTGAGGGAGAGCGGATGTCAGGACACTCGAAGTGGGCGAACGTCAAGTATCGGAAGGAGCGGCAGGACAAGAGACGCTCCAACATCTTCGCCAAGCTGATCAAGGAGATCACCCTCCAGGCGCGCAACGGCGATCCCGATCCCGCGAACAACCCCGGCCTGGCCCAGGCGCTCGACCGGGCGCGAGCGGCGAACCTCCCGAAGGACAACATCGACCGGGCCATCAAGCGCGCGACCGGCGAGATCGAAGGCGTCTCCTACGAGGAGATCACCTACGAGGGGTACGGCCCCGAGGGGGTGGCGATCCTCGTGCGCGCCGTGACCGACAACAAGAACCGGGCGGCCGCATCCATCCGGCACGTCTTCAGCAAGCACGGTGGCAGCCTCGCCGCGGCCGGAAGCGTGGCGTGGCAGTTCACGAGGCGCGGCGTGGTGGCGATTGAGGAGATACCCGAGGACAAGGACCGCGATGACGTGCAGATGGCGCTCATCGAGCTCGGCGCACAGGACATCGATGATCAAGGCGACGTGATCGAGGCGTACTGCGCGCCGACCGACCTCCCCGCCCTAAGCGAGGGGCTTCACGCCCAGGGCATCACTCCGGCCCGCGCCGAGGTGACGATGCTCCCGAACAGCACGGTCAAGGTGGAGGGACACGCCGCGGGGAAGCTGCTCAAATTGGTGGATGACCTCGATGAGAACGAGGATGTCCAGGAGGTCTTCGCGAACTTCGACATCCCAGACGAGGTCCTCGAGCGGCTCGGCGCCTAGAACGCGGCCCAGCGCGACGGATCGGCCGGCGCGGGAGGCGCCGGCACAAGATAAGGAGGACGTACAGATGAAGAAGCTCATCGTGGCGGCGGTATTGGTGGTCGGACTCCTGGTCGGCATGACCGTGGGCGCGAGCGCGGCGAGGAACCCCGACTCCTGGATCCCGGGCATCGCTTCGTTCCTGATCCCCGGACTCGGGCAACTCCTGAACGACCAGGTCAGCAAGGCGATCATCCATTTCGGCATCGGAATGGCGATCCCCGTGGGAGGCGCCCTGTCGGTCGCGGTCCTGCCGGTGAACCTGTGGACTGCAGGCTACTCGGTCGTCGCGCTGGCAACGATCGCGTTCCGAGTGTACAGCGGCCTCGATGCGTACAACGTGGCCGAGGAGACGGGGTTTTCGATCGGCATGCGGCCAACCGGCCTCACCCTGGCCTACAGCTTCTGAGCGACCAGGGCGACGAGCCCTGCAAGCACTGACAAGACTGCGACGAGCTTGATGACGCCCTGGCCGGTTTCGGCCGGGGCGCTTTTCGTTTCTAGGAGCGCGTTGTCGACGAGCTGGACCGCGCCGGAGAGTGGGTCGACGTCCAGCCGCATCCGGCCCAGGTAGCGGCCGAAGGCACCTGCCTGGACGACGAGGCTCTTCCCCACGCGGATCGGTTCGGGGGTCGTCTGATGCGAGTGTCCGGTGACGAACACGTCGACGCCGGGCTCCGCTTTCGCGAGGACCACCGCGTCGGCAAGGGAGACGTGAGCCACGACCACCGTGAGGTCGACGTCGGCGGGGGCCGTGCGGAGCACTCGCGTGAGCGCCGTCTCCGGCGGCTCGTAGGAAAGCCACGGGTAGTCGGGATAGGGGAGTTCGCCACCGGTCACCAGGCCGACGAGCAGAACGCGGAGGGTGCCGACCTGCCGCACAACGTAGGGGACAAACGGCGGATCGATCCCCGCGCACGGCCGCAGGTTCGCACACAGGAGCGGGGCGTCCGCCTGCGCCGCCCGCCGCGCGAGGACCTCCGCGCCGAGGTAGAGTTCGTGGTTCCCGAGCGCCATGGCGTCGTAGCCGACCTCGTTCATCCAGGCGACCGTCTCCTCCGACCCCCAGACCGCAAGCATCGGCACCCGGAAGTCCTGCCACGCGTCACCGGCGTCGAGGAGAAGGACCGGATCGCCCGTCGACCGCTCGGCTGCGATCCGCTCGGCCAGGCCATCAAAACGCGAAAGACGAGCGTGAAGGTCGTTCGTGTAGAGGATGGAGAGCGGCGTGGAGGTTCCCAGAAGAGAAACGCACACGAGAACGACCAGACCGAGCCCCAACCGCCTCACCAGGCCACCTCGATCGCCGCGCTGAGTCGCCGATCGCGCACGAACAGGGAGAGGATCGGACCGCACGCCCACGGTGCGACGCGGGCGCCTGCAACGAGCTCCCCCGTACCCGGCCGCAGATCGACGCCCAAGACGAGCGAGAGCCACGGATCGGGCGAAACGGTCAGGATTCCCCACCGCCGCGGGACCGCCGCGAGGCTCCGCCCCCAATCCAGGTGCACCGGGCCGAGGAAGAGGCAGGCATCGAGCGCGACGCGGTCGGCCGCAAGGTCCAATGCGACACTCAGCGGGCCGAGGTCTTCGAGGATCACCGCCCGCGCCCACAGAGAGAACGGACGCTCACCGCCCACCCGCGCCCACACGTCCAGCCGGCGATCGATCGCACGCCCCACCTCGACGATCGGTCCGCGGTCGACCACCAGGACGGACACGGCGGTCTCTCCGGGATCCCCGAGGGTGGTGGCCCCTGGAAGTTCGGGAAAGGCCCGGCGAGGGTAGCCCCACCCCGTCACGGAGAGGCACAGGATGACAAGAATGCAAAGGGCGCAGCGCATACCCTCTCTTAGCACACGTTCCCCCGGAAAGGCGAACCGAGCAACGATTCGCTCAGGCCGCCGGTCGCTTTCCGACGGATGCCAGGTAGATGACGAAGCGATCGGTCCCGTCGAGGGCGAGCGCGGCGTTCGCCAGGTCGTCGGAGAACGCGCCGATCGCGCAGGCGCCCGCGCCGATCGATTCGGCGGCGAGATAGAGGTTCCCGCAGACGTGGCCGGCGTCCAGGTGCAGGTACCGGTAGCCCCGCTCGCCGTACCGCCACGTCGTCCTGTAGGCATCGGCAATCCAGATGAAGGTCACCGCGCTCTGCGCGACGAACGGCTGGCCGAGGCAGGCCTCCGAGAGCCGCTCGCCGATGTCTTCCGGCGCGTCGAGCCGGGAGAGCCGGTGCTCCGCTGCGGAGAACCAGTAGAGTCCCTTTGCCAATCCGGTCACCCGGTGAACGGAAAGCGCGGTTTCGAACGGGTGGCGTGCCCCGGCCGAGGGGACGGTGCGAAAGGTCGCCTTTCCGGGCAGGACGCGCTTCACCCCCTGCGTGGCCCAAAGCAGGAACGAGAGCCCCTCCAGATCGAGCGGCTCGCTGCTGTAGTTGCGGAGGCTGCGTCGCGCTTCGAGGAGCGATCTCAAGCTGGCCGCGCCCAGCGCTGTTCCGTGTGGATCCGGCAGCTCGACGCGTTCTTCTTCGGCAAACGGGGGAGCGGCCTCGAGCGGGGGCTGGGGGCGACCCAGCTCCTGATCCGTCTTCCCCATCGCCTCGTAGCGCGTGTTTTCCATGAACCGCCTACCCGTCGATTCTGCCACGTCGACCTCCTTATCCCGCGCGTGCTCGGTGCGCGACCGCTGCCTCGATCCGCGCCAGGAGCACCTCCAGCCGCATCTCCTCGAGCGAAGCCAGGCGCAGATCGGCGTGATCGAGCGGAAAGCCGCGCGTCAGCTCGTTCGGAACCGCGACGCAGAAGATCCCCGCCGCCTGCGCCGCGGTGACCCCGTGGGGGGAGTCCTCGAGCGCCACGGCCTCCCGGGGACGGAGGCCGAGCCCATCGAGGGCCGCCACGTAGAGATCGGCCGCCGGCTTGGTGCGGGCCACGTCGTCCGAGCAGCGCAGGCACGCGAACCGCTCGTGCAGGCCGAGCCGCGTCAGGTGCCCGAGCACCCAGTCCCGCGACGAACTCGAGGCGATCCCGAGGCGCAGCCCCAGGCGCGCGGCGTCGTCCAGCGCCGCGACCACCCCGGGGAGGATCGGCTGCTCGAGGATCAGCGCCATCTCGAGTGCGAGTTCCTCCTGTCGCAGCGCAGCGTGATCCACGGGTCGCCCGGTGAGCTCCTCCAGGAGATCGCAGGGGTCGAACGTCTCCGGCGCCCGGCCGACGTAGTCCGCCCACGCATCGAGGGTGAGCGACGCCCCGTGGCGCGCGAAGAGTTCCTGCCAGGCCCGAAAGCTCGGGATCTCCGTGTCGAGAATCAGCCCATCGAAATCGAATATCACGCCCCTGATCGGGCTCATCGCCACTCCTTTCCTCGTTGCTCGAACCCGCAGACGGGAATGATACCGCACGGGTTGCCCGATCGGCATCCCCACGAGCAGGCTCCGCTGCGCCGCAACGCGTTCGGCAAGGCGACCCGCGTCTGTTGCATCGCATCGTCGGATCGTATACCGTCGTTCCGTCATGACGCAACGCGTGTTCGTTCTCGTGCTTCTCGCCTTGGTGGCGGCGTCGCTCGCCACCGCCGCGCAGGGCCCGATTCTCGCCCTGACCCTCGATGGATCGATCAACCCCATGTCACAGGAGTACGTTGAACGGGGGATCCGTCAAGCGGAAGGAAGCGGCGCGGAGTTGCTTCTGATCGAACTCAACACCCCCGGCGGCCTCGGGGAGTCGATGCGCCAGATCGTGATGGCCGAGCTCGACGCCACGGTGCCGATCGTCGTCTACGTCGCCCCGGCCGGCGCACGCGCCGCCTCTGCGGGCGCCCTGATCACCCTCGCCGCGAACATCGCGGCGATGGCGCCGGGAACGAACATCGGAGCGGCGCACCCCGTCGACCTCCTGGGGACCGGCGAGGCGGACACGACGATGACCGAGAAGGTCGTCAACGACGCCGTCGCCTTCGCCAAGTCGATCGCGCAGGAGCGCGGCCGAAACGTGGCGTGGGCCGAGCAGGCGATCCGCGAGTCGAGTTCGCTCACCGCCACCGAGGCGCTCGATCAGGGGGTGATCGACCTCGTGGCGGAGAACCGGGCCGACCTCATCACGAAGCTCGATGGGTACGTACTTCCCGATGGCCGGACCCTCCACACCGCGGGGCAGCCGGTCGAGGAGATCCGAATGACGCTCCGCGAACGCTTCTTGGCGTACCTCGCGGACCCGAACCTCGTCTATATCCTGTTCATCCTCGGCCTGTTCGCGCTGATCTACGAGCTCTTCCACCCGGGAATCGGCTTTGGTCTCGTCACGAGCGTCATCTGCCTGACCCTCGCGTTCTTCGGGATGCAGCTTCTCCCGGTGAGCGTCCTGGGGATCGTGCTCGTCCTGTTCGGGATCGGCCTGATGGCCGCCGATGCGTTCACACCGACCCACGGGGTCCTCACCACAGGGGGGGTGATCTCTCTGGTCATCGGTTCGCTCAGCCTGTTCGAGATCCACAACCGCGCGATCGGACTCTCCTGGGCGACGATCGGCGCGACGGTCGGCGCGATCACCGCGCTCTTCGTCTTCGTTATCTCGAAGGGCTTGTTGATCCAGAGAAAGCGGCCGCTGGGCGGCATCGCGGGCCTGGTCGGCGAGGCGGGCACGGCGCGAAGCGCCCTGAACCCCGACGGCAAGGTCTTCGTCCACGGGGAGTACTGGGCCGCCCGGTCCCTGGAGGGCCGGATCGCCGCTGGGGAGGCGATCGTCGTCGAGGGCGCCGAAGGACGCGTCCTGCTCGTCCGGCGGGCCAAGTGATCGCTCGGGTCGCCACCGGCGCGCCGCAGGCCCGGACGCTGCTCGCGACCGACGGACCGATCGTGCTCTTCGATGCGCTGCGGATGAGCGCCACCGTGATCGTCGCTCTCGCCCGCGGCATGACCGTCCGGCCGGTTCCGGATGCGGAGCAGGCGCTCGCCCTGAAGCGCGGCGGCTCGAGCGGGCGGGTCGTCACCGCCGGTGAGCGGAACGGCTGGCGGATCCCAGGGCTCGACCTCGACAACTCACCGCGTGACCTCCTCTCCTATCCCCTCCCCGATCCGCCGGTGACGCTCGCCCTGACCACGTCTCACGGTGTGCCTGCCCTCCTCGCCGTTGGGGGACACCCGCCCGGCGTCCTCATCGGATCTCCGCTCAACCTCTCGGCGCTCGTCGCGGCGCTGCGCAACGGAGCGCGGCCGGAGGTTGGAATCCTCCTCGCGGGACACGAGACCGAACCGTCGCCGGAGGACGCGATGACCGCGGCGATCCTGCTCGATCGCCTCGGCGCGAGGCCTCCGGACCGCCTACCCGCGCCGATCCCGACGGGGCGACTCGCCGCGTTCTTCGCCGAAACGCCCGCGGGAGTGCGACTGATCGAACGCGACGAGTCGGCCGACCTGCACCTGTGCGCATCGGTCGACCGCTATCGGATCGTTCCGTCCCTCACTGGCGACGGCCGGATTGTCTCGAACGCAACGGGGTCCATCCAAGGAGGATCATGACCAAACAGACTGTGGTGACGGCCGCGCTCATCGCGCTCGTGCTCCTCATGGCGGGCGTCTTCGCGCTCTTGTTCCAGGTCGCGCGCAACGGGGTGACGATGAACGTTACGGGCGCCGTCTCACTCGAGAATGCGACGACCGGTGTCAGCGGAACGGTCAAACTGGACATGCCGGACGCCGTGAACCTCGTCGCGACTGGCCCGGACCACGGCGCCGTGCCGACGGCGCTGGCCTTCGCGACCTGCCCGAAGTGTGGCGGGAGCATGATCCCGGTGCGGTTCAACCTCATCACCGGGGAGATCGAATGGGAGTGCCTGGACTGTGGCTACACGGTGAACGGCCAACCCGGCAATACGCCTTAAGGAGCGCGACCGCTCCGCCACAGCGCCTCGAAGAAGGCCTCATAGGCCGCAGCGAGCTCCGGTAGATCGAGCGCGGCCAGGTCGACCTCATTGTTGCGCTCGAGTGAGTAGTAGTTCCAGTTCGTCGATCCGAGGATCGTGTGCTTCCCATCGACGATCACGAGCTTCGCGTGCGTCGTCTCGTCGGGGTCGTCCATCCTGACCTCGACGCCGTGACGCAGGAGGTACACGGCCGCTTCCCAGTTGGCGTCAGCAGATTCCGGGTAGTACGCGCAGTCGTCGGTCACGACCCGTACGTCGAGGCCGCGCGACGCCGCGGCGACGAGCGCGTTCAAGAGGTCGTTCGACCGGCTGTCGGCGAAGGCCGCGTAGTAGGACATCCGGTACATCACGACATGGACGGACCGCCGCGCCCGAGGAATGAGGGCGAGCAAGAGCGCCGCGTAGTTCGCCGTCTCCTCGGTCTCCGGGATCGGCACGAGCGACGGCCCCGCCTCCTCGAGGAACGACAGATCGAGGTGGACGGCGCCCGGGAAGAGCGTTCGCGTCCACAGCCGGTCGAAGTAGGTGGAGAATGCCTCGCCGACCGTCGAATCGACGACGAGCAGGTTCGCCTGCTCGTGCTCCTCGAACGCGTAGCGATTCCAGTTCGTGGAGCCGAGGACGACCGACACCCGATCGACAATCACGAGCTTCGCGTGCGACGTGACCGCCGGATCGTCGTAGCGCGCATCGATCCCGTGTGCGAGGAAGTAGTCGAGCGCCGCACGGTTGCTCCGGGTGATCGCGGGTTCCCAGTCGCTGGCATCGAGAAGCACCCGCACGCGGACGCCCCGCCCGGCCGCGGCGGCGAGCGCCTCGCAGAGGGGATGCCCCTCCAGCCGCGCCCCGGAGAGGAGGACGTCGATCGTGGACACTGCGTCGCCGATGAGGTCGGCCACCCGGTCGCAGTACGACCTCAGGCCGCCCAGGTCGACGAGCGGGAGCGCCGCGGGCGGCTCGGCCGCTCGTGTGTGAGGACCGCCCACCAGCAAACACAAGACGAGCAGTCCGAGGAGGCTTCGTCGTTGCAGTCTAGAGCGCATCTCGGCTACAATCTTAACGTGAGGAGGGAAAGATGGTCAAAGAACTTGGCACATCACAGCTTCGACGCACTTGCGATCCGAAGGCTTTCAAATTCAAGTCCACGGCGCAGCTCGAGCCGCTCGACAAGATCATCGGGCAGGAGCGCGCCATCGAGGCGCTGCGGCTCGGCCTGGGTATCAAAGACGTCAAGAATCGGTACAATATCTACGTGGCGGGAGGGCCGGGAACCGGCAAGATGTCGGCCGTGGAGTACTTCTTAAGCCACGTCAGCCGCGAAGCGCCGAAGCCGCCCGACCTCTGCTACGTCCACAACTTCGCCGACCCGTACCAGCCGCAGTACCTCGAGCTCACCGCGGGGACCGGCTGCCAGCTGCGCGGCGACATGGAGCATCTGATCGCGCGGCTGCGCCGCGATATTCCCAAGGTGTTCGAGTCCGACGAGTTCAAGGCCCGCAGCAAGCGGATCAACGAACGGTTCGCCGAACGGCGATCGAAGCTCACTGACGAGATGGAGAGCAAGGCCCGGGAACTCGGGTTCGCGATCCAGCGCACGCCGATCGGAATCAACACCTTCCCGCTCCAGGACGCAGGAGAGCCGCTGAGCCAGGAAGAGTACGCCGCCCTGCCCGAGGAAGAGCGCAACACGATTCGCGAGAAGCAGAGCAAGGTGCAGAACATCATCCAGGAGCAGCTCCAGGAGATCGCCCGCGTGGAGGAGGAGCGCGAGACCGAGATCAAGAAGCTCGCCAAGGAAGCGGTGCTCTTCACGATCGAGCCCCGCTTCACCCAGCTCAAGGAGCGCTACAAGGAGCTCGAGCGGGTCGTCTCGTTCCTCGAGGACGTGAAGCGCGACATTATCGAACACCTCGACCTCTTCACGGACGGCGGCAAGGCGGAGGCGCAGAAGCAGGCGCTGCCGTTCCCGGTCCCCCACGTCGACCCGTTCAAGCGCTACTCCGTGAACGTGCTCGTCGACAACTCGAAAACCGACGGCGCCCCGGTGATCGTCGAACAGAACGCGACGTACACAAACCTCTTCGGGTCGATCGAGCGCCGTGTCCAGATGGGCGCCTCGATCACCGACTTCACGATGATCAAGCCGGGGTCCCTGCACCGCGCAAACGGCGGGTACCTGGTCCTGAACGCCAACAACCTCTTCCGCGTCGGCCTGAGCTGGGAGGCGCTGAAGATCGCGCTGGAGCGCCGTGAGATCCGCATCGAGGACCCGCTCCAGATGCTCGGCTACACGACCACCGAGGGCCTGCGGCCCGAACCCGTGCCGATCCGCCTGAAGGTCATCATCATCGGCAACCCCCAGATCTACGAACTCCTTCACTACTACGACGAGGACTTCCCGAAGCTCTTCTCCGTGAAGAGCGACTTCGGCACGCACATGGAGCGAACGCCCGAGCACGAGCAGGAGATCGCGCGCTTCCTGCGGGCCCGCTGTCAGGAAGAGCCCACCCTGCTGCCGTTCGACCGCACCGGCGTCGCCAAGCTCGTCGAGTACGCCTCGGAGCTCGCCGGCGACCAGAAGCGCCTCTCCTGCCGGTTCGGCAACCTCACCTCGACCGTGAAGGAGGCCTCCTACTGGGCCCGAACCGAGGGATCGGAGCAGGTCACGCAGGAGCACGTCCGACTCGCCCTTTCCAAGCGGGACAACCGCCTGAATCGCATTGAGGAGGAGATCCGCGAGATGATCGCTCGCGGCCAACTCCTCGTTGACACGCAGGGCGAGACGACCGGGCAGGTGAACGGGCTCGCCGTGCTGCAGCTCGGAGACTACATGTTCGGCAAGCCCTCCCGGATCACGGCGTCGGTGCACACCGGCAAGGACGGGATCGTCGACATCGAGCGCGAGGCGGAGCTCGGCGGCCACTCGCACACCAAAGGGATCATGATCCTCAAGGGGTTCCTCGGCGAGCGCTTCGCCAAGGACAAGCCCTTGAGCCTTTCGGCGAGCCTCGCCTTCGAGCAGAGCTACTCGATGATCGACGGCGACAGTGCATCGAGCACCGAACTCTACGCGCTCCTGTCGAGCCTCGCCGAGCTTCCGATCCGCCAGGGCATCGCGGTGACCGGCTCGGTCAACCAGAAGGGCGAGATCCAGCCGATCGGCGGGGTGAACGAGAAGATCGAGGGATTCTTCAAGGTCTGCCAGGTCAAGGGGCTCACCGGCACGCAGGGCGTGCTGATCCCAAAGAAGAACGTGGATAACCTCATGCTCGCCGAGGAGGTCGTCGAGGCCGTGGAGGCGGGCCAGTTCCACGTCTACCCCGTCGAGAGCGTCGAGGAAGGGATCGAGATCCTGACCGGCGTCCCCGCGGGGGCGCGCAAGAAGGACGGCAGCTTCCCCAAGGACTCGGTCTACGGGCGCGCCGAGGCGCGGCTCGAGGCGATCCGCACCGCGCTGAAGGAGGAGGCCGCGGAGAAGGACGACCAGTCCGACTAGCTGACCGCGTGCGGCGCATCCCGCCGTGACGTAGAATGGCGCACCATGATCCGCGGAGGTGGACCGATGCGACCTCGAGGTCTCTTGATGCTCCTCTTACTCGCCGCGCTGCTCGCCCTGACGGGGTGCCTCTTCTCGCCCCGGCCGCAGGCGGCCTTCACGGCGACGCCGCCGTTTGACTACCCGCCGGTGACGATCCAATTCGACGCCAGCGGCTCGACCAGCCCGAACGGACCGATCACGTCCTACCAGTGGCGGTTCGGCGACGGCGCCACCGGCGTGGGCGTGCAGACGAGCCACACCTACACCGCCAAAGGGACCTACACGGTCACCCTGACCGTCACCGACTCGACCGGCGCGATCGGGACCAGGAGCCGACAGGTCGAGGCGCTGAACCACGCGCCCAAGGCGTCGTTCACGAGTTGGCCGTACATGGCGGGCACCCATCAGCCGTTCACGTTCGACGCCTCGGCGTCGAGCGACGAGGACGGACAGATCGTCCAGTACCTCTGGTCGTTCGGTGACGGCACGACCGGCACCGGGATGGTTGCGACGCACGCCTACACCTCGGCCGGCGGCAACGGCAAGGTCTACACGGTCACCCTGACGGTGATCGACGACAACGGGGCCAAGGGGACCGCGCAGAAGGGGGTCCAGGTCATCGGTTGCGACAGCTGCAGCGGCGGGTAGCTCCTAGCCTTCCGTCGGCGACTCGAAGTAGTCGGAGATGATCTCGCGGGAGCGCTCGAGGTCCCGCTCGCGGACCATGATCCGCACCTCGCTCAGGCCGTTCATCGTCATCGGCATGACCGACGGCGGGACGTGCATCACGAGGTTCACCGGAATGTCGAAGTCCTCGAGCAGGCCCTTGATGAGCAGCGCCTTCGGCTCGCCCCACACCCGATGGCACAGGACGAGGTCCTTCTCGTCCTCCTGCCGGCGGTCGAGCAGGTAGTGGACGATCGTGATGCACTGGCTCGCGTGAAGCGGCTGCTTGCCCAGTGAGATCCGCGGCAGGTCAGCGAGGACGGCGTCCTCCTCCGGCTCGAAGTCCTCGTGATCCGACAGGAAGAAGGCGGGCTCGTCGGGCAGGCTGACCGACTCGATCGGCTC
>Ga0068714_10005478_pt1 | contig 13458 bp, 9 predicted proteins | sample MTBNYHSulfiMetaG_FD_62988 | JGI IMG/M metagenome (GOLD analysis project Ga0068714, IMG submission 62988) | Enrichment culture microbial communities from rom New York Harbor, USA that are MTBE-degrading - MTBE-NYH (New York Harbor Sulfidogenic)... | ecosystem: Environmental > Aquatic > Marine >... | reverse complement strand
TGCCTGCGTCCGGGCGACGTCGCCATCTTCGCGACGCCGCCGGCCTTCCGCTGGGTGCATTTCACCTACGCCATCGAGAAGGGCCTGAACGTCTTCATGGAAAAACCCGTGACCGTCGATGGCCCGACCACCAAGCGCATGATCGAGCTGGCCAAGAAGGCCGACGCTAAGAACCTCAAGGTCGGCGTGGGCCTGATGTCGCGCCACAGCCGGGCGCTACAGGAGTTGGCGAACCGCGTCGCGGATGGCGAGATCGGTGATATTGTCCTGATGCGCGGCTACCGCATGCACGGGGTCGTGGGCTTCTTCGCCTCGCCGCCCAAGCCGGACGACATCAGCGATCTGCTCTACCAGATCCGGCGATTCCACAGCTTCATCTGGGCCAGCGGCGGCAACTACAGCGACTTCTACATCCACGTGATCGACCATCTGTGCTGGATGAAGGGCTCCTGGCCGGTGAAGGCCCAGGCGCTGGGCGGCCGGCATTATAAGGAGAGCCCCGAAGGCGTCCGGTACGTCGATCAGAACTTCGATACCTACTCGGTCGAGTACACCTTCGCCGACGGCGGCAAATTCTTCTTCGACGGGCGCACGATAGAAGGCTGCGCTCCGATCTATGCCAGCTATCTGCATGGGACCAAGGGCTCGGCGATTGCCTCGAACAGCGGCGACTGCGGCCTGCCTTCGGCCATCTACAAGGGCCAGTCGTTCGACGATGCCAACCGGGTGTGGAGATCCAGGATTCCTCGCGACGATCAGAATCCCTATCAGAACGAGTGGAATGACCTCGTCGACGCGATCCGCAACGACAAGCCGTACAACGAGGCCGAGCGCGGCGCGATCGGCAGCATGGTCACGTCGATGGGCCGCATGGCTGCCCACACGGGTGTGGAAATCACCTACGATCAGATACTCAACTGCCCGCACGAGATGGCGCCGGGCCTGGACAAGCTGACGTGGGATTCGCTGGCTCCGTTGCCGTCCGATGCCCAGGGCCGCTATCCGGTTCCGAAGCCGGGCATTGTCACCGATCGCGAATACGCATAGCAACCCAGACGGCTGTAGGGGCGAATAATTATTCGCCCCTACGGGCCGTGTCACGGGGATGACGGAGGAGTCCTTGGGGGTGGTCCGGCACATCGGACCGGTATTTCCATGGAACGACCGAAGCACTGTCAGTACACACCAGGCAAGTAGGAGAAGACCCACCATGAAGCAAACCACGAGCCAACAGACGTCACGCCGTGAATTTCTGAAGAACACCGGTCGGATCGCCGCGGCCTCCACGCTGGTCGGCGGGCTCGGTACGAGCCTTTACGCCGCCGGCAGCGACACGATCCAGGTGGCGCTGGTGGGTTGCGGCGGTCGCGGCACCGGCGCCGCCCAGAATGCCCTGTCGGTCCCGAACGGGCGGACGAAACTCGTCGCGCTGGCGGATGTGTTCGCCGAACGCGTGGATCGCAGTTTCAAAGGGCTTCAGAACGACCGCGCCGCCCAGATGGATGTGCCCGACGACCGCAAGTTCGTCGGCTTCGACGGCTACAAGAGAGCGATGGACTGCCTGCGTCCGGGCGACGTCGTCATCCTCGCGACCCCGCCGGCGTTCCGCTGGGTGCATCTGACCTATGCCATCGAGAAGGGCATCAACGTCTTCATGGAAAAGCCCGTCACCGTCGACGGCCCGACCACTAAGCGAATGCTCGAGCTGGCCAAGAAGGCCGACGCCAAGAATATCAAGGTCGGCGTGGGCCTGATGATCCGCCATTGCCGGGGCCGCCAGGAATTGAAGAAGCGGATTGAATCGGGCGAGATCGGTGAGATCCACATGATGCGGGCCTACCGCATGGGCGGCCGCGCCGCCACCGTCCGTCCCCGGCGGGGCAATATGAGCGAGCTGCTCTACCAGGTCCGCAGCTTCCACAGCTTCCTCTGGGGCAGTGGCGGCGTCTACAGCGATTTCTATATCCACCAGATCGACGAGTGCTCGTGGATGAAGGGTTCCTGGCCCGTCGAGGCCCGCGCCATCGGCGCCCGCCACATCCGTGGCGAGTCCGTCGATCAGAACTTCGACAACTACTCGGTCGAGTACGTCTTCGACGACGGCGCCCGGTTCTTCTACGACGGGCGCAACATGGACGGCTGCGAGAACGCGTTCAGCAGCTTCGTCCACGGCACGAAGGGCTCGGCGGTCGTCTCGACGTCCAGCCATACGCCCGGCCGCGTCCGCACCTACAGCGATCAGAAAATGGCCCGCGAGAACCTGATCTGGAACTTCCCGCAGCCCGAGCCCAGTCCCTATCAGCTTGAATGGGATGATCTGATCGACGCCATTCGAAACGACAAGCCCTACAACGAGACCGAGCGCGGCGCGATCGCCAGCATGGTCACGTCGATGGGCCGCATGGCCGCCCACACGGGCAACGTCATCACATACGATCAGATGCTCAACTGCCCGCACGAGTTCGCCCCGGATGCTGACAAGTTCACGATGGACTCGCCCGCGCCGCTGAAATCGGACGCCGAGGGCCGGTATCCGTTGCCGCAGCCGGGCGTGCTGAAGGACCGCGAATATCAGGAATTCGCGTAGTATCATCACATGGCAGCCGATGCGCCGCCGGTCCCGGACCCTCCGAGGCCGGCGGCGTTTGCTTTCGAGGCCTCAGACCACAGGGAAAGGGAGCCACCATGGACAGCCAAACGCAGTCGAAGGGTTTGACCTCATCGCAGACGGAAGGGACGCGATCCTCTCGCCGGCAGTTCCTGACGCAGAGTTCGCGCGTGGTAGCCGGATCGGTGCTGGGCGGCGTCGCCCTGTCGCGTGCCTACGCGGGCGAGGACAACACGATCCGCCTGGCTCTGGTCGGCTGCGGCGGACGCGGCGGCGGGGCGGCCGCCAATGCCCTCTCTTCGCAAACCGGACCGACGAAACTCATCGCCATGGCCGACGTGTTTGAAGACCGCCTGACAAAGTCCTATGACGCCCTGCGAGAGAAATTTGGCGAGCGGATCGACGTGCCCGAGGACCGGCGTTTTATCGGTTTCGACGCCTATCGCAAGGCGATCGACTGCCTGCGGCCGGGCGACGTGATGATCCAGGCGACGCATTCCGCCTTCCGTCCCACGCACCTGGCGTACGCGGTCGAGAAGGGCATCAACGCGTTCATCGAGAAATCGTTTGCTCCCGACCCCGGCGGCACGCACGAGATTCTCCGCTTGGGCGAGCAGGCCCAGAAGAAGAACCTCAAGATCGGCTGTGGCCTGATGTGCCGCCATTCGTCGGCCCGCCGGGCGCTGATCGAGAAGATTCGCAACGGCGCGATGGGTGAAATCCTGGTGATCCGTGCGTATCGGATGGACAGCGGCGCACGGATGGGCCCGTTCAAGGGAGGCGAAAGCGAGCTGCTCTGGCAGATTCGCCGCCCATACTTCTTTTTGTGGGTGTCCTCCGCGTGGTTCATCGAGATGATGATCCATCAGGTGGACGAGTGCTGCTGGATCAAGGACGCCTGGCCGGTCAGCGCCGAGGGGCTGGGCGGCTGCGAGCCGCGAAGCGACGATTGCAGCCAGAACGTGCACAGCTACGCCATCGAGTACACCTTCGCCGACGGGACCAAGGCGTTCGTCAACAGCCGCAACCAGCAGAACTGCCGCAACGACTTCGCCACGTTCGTGCACGGCACGAAGTGCGCCGCTCAGTTCTCGGGCAACGTCCACGCACCGACCGTGCAGATCCACAAGGACCAGCGGATCAGCCGGGACAACATCGCCTGGCGTCCCGACACGGAGAAGGTCAGCCCGTACCAGGCCGAATGGGACGCGCTGCTCGGCGCAATCCGCCAGGACCGGCCGCACAACGAGGTCCAGCGGGCCGCCTATACCAATCTGGCCTCCATTATGGGACGGGCCGCCATCCACACCGGCCAGATCGTCACCTGGGAGCAGATGATGGCCTCGCAGTACAAGTTCTGCCGGGACGTGAACTTCACCCTCACCAGCCCCGCGCCGGTGCAGGCGGACGCCGAGGGCCGCTATCCCGTGCCGATCCCCGGCCAATGGTCGGAAATCTGACGGCGCGGACTGTCGGCAGTGTGTGGCAGCCTCAAGCGCAAGCTTGGGGATGGTAGACGTGGCTGCTGCCCGGATTGCTGATGGTTGCCGAGTTTGGAGCCATCCCCAAGTCCTGCGGATCCGTTCGGCTTCGCTCAGGACAAGCTTTGAGGCTGCCACACAGGTCCAGGGCAGCGGCTTGAATTCGGGTCCGTCGGCGGGTATCATGGCGACCGAAGGTTTGTGGTACGCCGTAAGGCGTTACGAGCGCACTGCGAACGACAGGCCTATCGAACGAAGGAGGCACTATGGCTGGCTCGAACGAATCCGACAGGAGCTTGGGCACGACGCGGCGCGACTTCTTGAAGGCCTCGACCGCAATGACGTCCGCGGCGGTGGCCGGCACGCTGGGGCTGGGCGCCCGGGTCTTTGCGGGCGGCAGCGACATCCTCCGTGTGGGGATGGTCGGTTGCGGCGGGCGCTGCACGGGCGCCGCCGCCGAGGCTCTGACCGCCGATCCCGGGACGCGCCTCGTCGCGATGTGCGATATCTTCATGGACCGCGTCAAGGACAAGCGTCGCATCCTGAAGGAGCAGAAGGGCGACCAGGTCGTGGTCGACGACGACCACTGCTTCGTCGGTTTCGATGGCTACAAGCACGTGATCGAGTCGTGCGACGTCGTGCTCATCGCCAACGCCGCCAAGTTCCATCCGCTGCACGCGATGACCGCGGTGAAGGCGGGCAAGCATGTGTTCGTGGAGAAGCCGCACGGGATCGACCCGGCGGGCGTCAAGCTCATGGGCGCTGCCGCCGATCTGGCCAAACAGAAGGGGTTGTGCTTCGTCTCAGGTCTGCACAGCCGGTACGACACGCGATACGCCGAGACGGTCCAGCGGATTCACGACGGCGCCATCGGCGAGGTGATCTCGATCGAGGAGAACTTCCTGCGCGGCCCGTACGGCATCATCGACCGCCAACCGGGCCTGACCGAGCTCCAGTGGCAGTGCAGCACGCAGTATCACTTCCGTTGGCTCTCCGGCGACGACGTGCCGCAGTCGCTCGTGCACAACCTCGACCGCTCCCGCTGGGTCCTGCGCGAGGAGAACCCCGTCAAATGTCACGGCCTGGGCGGGCGGTCTTCGATGACCGACCCTATCTACGGCGACGTGTTCGATCACCATTCCGTGGTCTACGAGTTCGCCAGCGGCGTCCGCATTTACGCCTTCTGCCGGACCACCGACGGCTGCCACAACGACTCCTCCAGCGTCGTGCTGGGCACCAAGGGCAAGGCCGACATCACCGGCTATCGCATCTGGGGCGAAACGAACTGGCGCTCGACGGCCCGCTGCAATCCGTACCAGCGGGAGCACGACCTGCTCTTTGCCGCGATTCGTTCGGGCAACCCCATCAACAACGGCGCCTACATGGTCCCCAGCACGATGGTCACGGTCATGGGACAGATCTCCTGCTACACGGGCAAGGAGGTGACGTGGGACCAGATCAACCAGTCGGATTTCTACTATCCGCCCAAGCCCGAGGAATGTCACGACGCGATGGACCCGCCCAGCCGGGTCGCTCCCGGCGGCAGCTATCCGGTTCCCCGGCCCGGTTTCACGCAGATGATATAGAGGCAAGACGCCGGGACCACAGGGCGTTCCGGCCGATATTGGGATATCACGATCTTTTTCAGAAACGCTCTTAAGGAGACGAAGGTGAACGGCAGTAACAGGCAGAATCGCATCGGTGTCCTGGCCATCTGTATCGTCGCGGTGCTGGCCGGCAGCGTCATCGGCGCCGAAGACAAACTCCCCAAGAAGTATACCGAGACCATCAAGAGCAAGACCGGCGCCGAGCTGTCTATTGACATGGTCCTGATCCCGGGCGGCAGCTTCACAATGGGCAGTCCGGCCACGGAAGCCGATCGCAACGAAGACGAGGGACCGCAGCGCAAGGTTGAACTCGATCCGTTCTATCTCTGCTCGACGGAGACCACGATCGAGCTGTTCATGGCCTACTACCAGGAGACGGGCACTGCCAAGAAGGAGTTTGTCGAGGTCCAGGAAGCCCAGAAGAACGCCGAGCCGGCCCCCGGCGGCGTCAACACCATCACCGGCCCGACCCCCGTCTATGGCGACATGACGATGGGCTACAGCGTCAAGCATCCGGCGATCGGCATGACCTGGCACAACGCGACGACGTTCTGCCAGTGGCTGGCCCAGAAGACGGGCAAGCCGTACCGCCTGCCCACCGAAGCGGAGTGGGAATACGCCGCCCGAGCCGGGACGACCTCTGCGTATGGTCCCGCCGCCGACGCCGAGAAACTCGGCGACTATGCCTGCTATGAGGACAACTCCGATTTCGGTCCCGGCGCCGTCGCGGCGAAAAAGCCCAACGCCTGGAGCCTCTACGACATGCAGGGCAACGTCCGCGAGTGGGTCCACGATTTCTATCAGCCCAACGGCTATGCCGATGCCGCGACGAAGAACCCGACCGGTCCGGCGGACGGCAAGGTGCACGTCGCGCGCGGCGGGTGCTACGACAGCCCGGCCAAGGAATTGCGCTGCGCCGCCCGGGCGTTCGAAGAGGACTGGTGGCGGATGAACGACCCGCAGATTCCCAAGAGCAAGTGGTGGCTGCCTCAGATCGATTTCATCGGCTTCCGCGTCGCCTGCTCGATTCCCAAGGACAAGTAGAGCGAGCAGCGCCCAGGTTGGTCTTTGGAGTTGGCGTGCGAAGCGCACTCGAGCCGGCTTCGCGACAACAGGCGTATCCTTGGGAAAGGAAGACCATGAAGTGTCGAGTGGGACGGATTCTCCTGGCGTCAATGTTGTTCGCGGCCGGCTGTGCCTCGCTGTCGTCCACGCCATCGGAGCAATGGTCGGCCCAGCAGGCCAACGCCTGGTACGCCGATATGCCCTGGCCGGTCGGCTGCAACTTCACGCCCAGCACGGCGGTCAATCAGCTCGAAATGTGGCAGCTCGACACGTGGGACCCAGAGACCATCGACCGGGAGCTGACCTGGGCCCAGAAGCTCGGCTTCAACAGCGTTCGCGTCTACCTGCACCATCTGCTCTGGAAGCAGCACGCCCGAGGGCTGCTCCAGCGGATGGAGGCGTTCCTCGACGTTGCCGACCGCCATCGGATCGGCGTGGTGTTCGTGCTTCTCGACGCCTGCTGGGACCCCTATCCGCAGGTCGGGCCGCAGCCGGAGCCGATCCCGCACATCCACAACTCCGGCTGGGTCCAGAGCCCCGGCCTGGAGGTCCTCCGTGACCCGGTGCGGCACGATGAGTTGAAAGGCTACATCAAGGGCGTCGTCGGCCACTTCCGGAAGGACCGGCGCATCCACGCTTGGGACCTGTTCAACGAGCCCGACAACCGGAACGATCCCGCCTACGTGAAGTTCGAGCCCGAGAACAAGGCCGAGCTGTCGCTGATGCTGCTCAAGAAGGCGTTCGCCTGGGCCCGCCAGGTGCGACCGACGCAGCCGATCACCGCCGCGGTCTGGGCGGGCGACTGGTCGAGCGACGAGAAGCTCTCGGAGGTGAACCGCTTCATGCTGGAGCAGTCGGACATCATCACGTTCCACTGCTACGGGAATCTGGACGAGATGAAGACCCGCGTCGAGTCGCTGCGGCGTTACGGCCGGCCCATCCTCTGCACCGAATACATGGCACGTCCTGCCGGCAGCACGTTCGCCGACATCTTGCCATACCTCCAGCAGCAGCGGATCGGCGCCTACAACTGGGGCTTTGTCGCCGGCAAGACGCAGACGATCTATCCGTGGGATTCGTGGACGAAAACGTACAGCGCCGAGCCGCCCGTCTGGTTTCACGACATCTTCCGGCCCGACGGCACGCCCTACGATGCACGGGAAGTGACATTGATCCGCCGACTGACCGGCCGGTAGAAGCATCTTGTGGAAATGCAAATATCAAAGAGCAAAGATCAAAATAGTGGAGTCGCCGCAATGCGGCGATGACATCTTTGACTTTGCATTTTGACTTTTGACTCTTCCATTGGTCTGAATGTGCGGCGGTTGAGGAGAACTGAAACATGGGGACTATCGAACAGGGCGTCAGGCAGGTGATCGACAACTGCCTGCGGATCCAGCCGGGCGAGCGCGTGGTCGTCATCACGGATCGCCCGACGCTCGCGATCGGCGAGGCGCTGCGCGTCGCGGCCGTCAGGATTGTCGGCGAGGTGCAGTTCTTCCTGATGGAAGACTTCGGGACCCGGCCCGTCGCGTTTCCCGCCGCCATCGCCGAGGCCCTGCGGAACGCGGATGTGAGCATCTACGCCGCCCAGGGCGCCGAAGGTGAATTGCAGACCTTCCGAAAGCCCATGCTCAAAGCGGTCGACGCGAACCCGAAGCTGCGTCACGCGCACATGATCGGCATCACGCCGCAGATCATGACCGACGGCATGTGCAGTGACTACGTCGAAATCCAGAGGATCAGCAAGCAGGTCTACGAGATCGTCCACACCGCCAAGGCGATTCGCGTCGTGACCGCTAAGGGGTGCGATTTCACCGCCCGGTTCAGCCGCAGCCTGAAATGGATCATCAGCGATGGGGACATCCGGCCCCGGCACTGGACGAATCTTCCCGATGGCGAGGTGTTCACCGCGCCGGCGACGGTCGACGGCCGCGTCGTGATCGACGGCTGCCTGGGTGACTACTTCACCGAACGGTACGCGTCGCTGGCCGAGACGCCTGTCACCGTGGACGTTCGCGACGGCCGCGCGGTCCGCGAAAGCCTGCGATGCGACAACGAGCAACTGCGGCGGGATCTGGCGGCGTACGTCTTCGAGACCGACGAGAACAGCAACCGCGTGGGCGAGTTCGCCATCGGCACCAACACCGGCCTGACCAGGCTGATCTACAACCTGCTCCAGGACGAGAAGTTCCCGGGCATCCACATCGCCTTCGGCAGTCCCTATCCCGCCAAGACCGGCGCCACGTGGGACAGCGCCGCGCACGTCGACGGCGTTCTCATCACCCCCAGCATCTACGTCGACGGCCGGACCCTCATGGACCAGGGCCGATTCTGCCTCGATTGAACGTAAGGAGGACATACCATGTCGATCCAATCTGTACGCATTCTCGCCGCAATGCTTTTCCTCTGTTCGCTCTCGTCCGCCGCCGAGGAGAAGACCAAACTCGTCTTCCGCCCGGGCGAGAACGGTGAATACCAGTTTGACACAGGCGTCCTTCGCGGTGTGCTCCAGCCCGGCGGTAAGGCCCAGGGCCTGGCCTCCGTCGTGCACACTCCCTCGGGGATGCGGCTCGACGCCGGCGCCGGCATCTTCAGCTTCTATCGCGTCTTCACGACCGACAAGCGATACGGCGCGATGGCGTGGGACTGGCCGAGCACGTCGAAGCTGCTTCCCGATGGGGCGGTGGAGGTTTCGCGGCCTGTCGAAACCGGCCGGCCCTTCGAATTGATCGTGGTCTACCGCTGGAGTGGGCCCGCAACGCTCGATCTGGAGACCACGGTCAAAGCCCATGAAGACTTGGGCGATTTCGAGATTTTCCTCGCATCGTATTTCGACAAGACTCTCGCGTCGCCGTACGTATACGTTGCGGCTGGTCCCGAAGGGGAAGATCAGCCGGGCTTTGTGCTGGCGACGAAATCCGATGGCGACTGGCAGTTGTTCCCACGAGACGACAAGGTCCTGGCGATCGTGCACGACGGTCGCTGGACGAAGGAGCCCTATCCGCTCAATTGGGCGATCAGGCCCCCGCTGGCCGCACCTCTCTGTTTCCGCCGCAATGCCGACAAGAGCCTGGCTGTTGCCATCATGAGCCCTGTCACCGATTGCTTCGCGATTTCGACGCCCTACGAGGGCGAGACGCACTATTCGCTCTATCCGTCGCTCTTCGGTCGAAACGTCAAGGCCGGTCGCAGCGCCACCGCGCACGCGCGATTCGTCGTCACGACGCAGACGTCCGACCGTGACATCCTGAGCCTGTACCGGGACTATGTTCGAGGGCCTGTCGGTCGGTAGCCGCCACACCCTTGCGAGGAGCATGCGTTTTGAGCAGGTCTGCGAAGAAGTCCGACAGAGACGAGGCGACGCCGAGTGTGCTGCCGCAGCCGTATCCGTATCACGATGCGCGGAATCCCGTCCTGCTCTCGGACGTGGTCGAGGGCCTTCTTTCCGGCCGGCGGATTTTTCTGTCGGGCGGTGCGGGCACCGGCAAGACCACGCTGGTCCGGCGGATCGCCAACCAGCTCGTGCAGCGCAGCAAGCACGTCGTCCTGGCGGCCTCGACGGGCATCGCCGCCTGCCAGTTGCGCGACGAGACGGGCATCCACAACTCGCGCTACTGCCAGGGTCCTTCGACGCTGCACGCCGCCGCGTTCCTGCCGCGAGCGGAACTGCCCGACTCGAATCGGCGCATCGAGTCGGGACGGCGCAAGCTCCAGCGCGCCCACGTGGTCATCGTCGACGAGATCAGCATGGTCGACCGCGTCACGTTCGACCGGTTCCTCGAACGCGTCGAGCCGGAAACGGGACTCCTGGTGGTGGGCGACTTCTTCCAGCTTCCGCCTGTGCTCCGCAACGAGGAAGGGCTGCCCGACTTCGCGTTCTATAGTATGGCGTTTTCCGACCTTGAGCTGATTGACTTGCAGACGGTGTTGCGGCAGGCCGAGCCGCACTTCGTCGCATTCCTGAAGGGTCTTCGGCATGGCCAGGTCGATGCCGCCGTCCTGGAACGCACGCAGCGCGAGTTCGACCCCGACTACCCGGTCCTCTTCGGCACCAATCGCCAGGCGGACGCCCACAACCAGAGACGGATCGACCGGATCGATGCGCCGTCCATCTACAGCGTCTGCCGAGTGACCAAAGGCGACCGCGAGGAGGCGGTCCAGTGGCTCCAGAGCCACACGCGGGCCAAGGCTACGCTCCAGGTTAAAAAGCAAATGCGGGTCCTTTGCATCCAGAATAACGAGGATCTTGTCAATGGCGACCTGGGCACGGTTGTCGATATCTGCACCGAGTGCGAGCCGGGCACCGAGATGCCGTACTGGATCGATGTCGAATTCGACCGCAACGGACTCGGCACTCGCCGGCTCAACCCCCTGGAGTTCCAGGAGCTGGTGTGGGACTCCCGAAAGGACAAGGAAGAAGTCAAGTTCACGGCCGTGCAATACCCCATCGTGCCCGCCTACGCCCTGACCGTCCACAAGGCTCAGGGCATGACGCTCGACGTCGTCAATATTGATGGTTCGCACGTCAATTTCGTCCCGGGTCACGTCTACGTGGCCCTCTCGCGGGCGCGGACCCTCGACGGCGTGCGTCTGCGCAACGCACACGGCCTGGCCGCCTTCAACGATTCGGCGGTGCTGCACTACTACGAGAGGGCCTGCCGCTTCCAGGGCCGTTCGTAGTGACGCCGTAAGGCGTTATGGTTTCGGACGTTGTATGCCCCTTCGGCATCGCCAAAAGCAGGCTCTTGCGCGCACACCACAAACCGCGTTGGCCGCAGGGGCGAATGATTATTCGCCCCTACCTGGCCATCCCCAAACGGGCCACCACGTCGCGTTTTCCCTATTGACGGCGCAGACCTGCGCTGGTTAGCGTGTTCGTAATGGTCTTGACCGGTATGGCGGACGCGGTGTTACGTCCAGGCCGGTTTGTGCGCTGGTGCAAGGAGAAGCACGCGATGAAGAGATTGCATTTTCCCGAACCCTTTGCCCACAAGCACGCGCCGGTCCGGAGCGTCAATGAGATCGTCGATGAGCGACTGACCCTCGGCCAGCGCACCGCCGACCTCGTCGCTCGCACGGTCGGGTCCTGGACGTTCATTATCACGCAGTCGATCCTCCTGGCGATCTGGGCGACGCTCAATGTGGTTGCCTGGACCCGGCACTGGGACCCCTATCCCTTCATTCTGATGAATCTTTGTCTCTCGTTGCAGGCCGCCTATACCGCTCCGGTCATTATGATGAGTCAGAACCGTGTGGCGTCCCGAGATCGCATTGAGGCGCACAACGATTTTCTCATCAACCAGAAGGCGGAAGAAGAAGTGCGGGCGATTCTCGTCCACCTCGAAGCGCAGAACCAGGCGCTGTTGGCGATCCACGAGACGATGGACGGCCTGTGCGAGCACGCCGGCGGAAAGGCTGTGCCGAACGACTCGTCTCCTGGTCCGCCGGCGTCGTAGCAGGACGGTGCGCTCGATAGTGAAGCAGGCGTTCGTGGGATTCGTCAGCCCGATCGTACGGGTTGATGGTAGTACACGTTTTGAGAGGAGTTGGCTATGCGAAGCACGATGATTCGTTGGTCGCTTCTTGCGAGTGTTCTGGCGGCTTTGTCGCCGATTGTTGTCGCGGCCGCACCGCCGCGGAACGTGGTTCTCATCGACTGGGACGGAGCCGCACGCGAGCGCGTCGATCGAGCGCTGGCGCAGAAGGAACTGCCCAACCTGCAAAAGCTCATCGATCGCGGCGTCTACGTCAAGGTCGACGTCGAGGGCGCCGGCAACGGCGATACGGCCTGGATGCAACTGCTGGCCGGCTATCTGCCCAAGCAGGCCGCCGCCGGCGCCGACCAACCGCCGGTCCCGAAGGGCGCCACCGTCTTCGACCGCCTGGAGAATCACTTCGGCGCCGACAAGTTCGTTACCATCGCACTGATCGCCGGGCAGCGCGCTCCGGCCGCGATGCGCCCGGCGGCCTCGGACGTCTGGGCCGACGGCCTGCCGCGCGACGAGACGATCGGCGCCAGGGCCGTCGAGCTGCTGGACAAGTACAAGGACAGGCCCTTCTTCCTCTTCGTGCACCTGGCCCACGATGCCGTCGCCCCCGCATCCGGCACGAACCCGCAGCGGAACGACGAACCTCTGGTTTCCTTCGACCGATGGACCGGGCAGATCGCCGACAAGGTCCAGACGCTCGGATTGGCCGACAAGACGCAGGTCTACATCACCACCGGCCTGAACTACCGCCGGGGCCAGGCCGCCGATGTCGTGGCGCCGCTGTTTCTCGCTACCGACAACCGGGCGGTCTACCGCGATGGACGCCGCCAGGATGTCGCGCCGACGATCCTGGAGGCGTTCGGGCTGGACCTGAGCAAGATCGAGCCGGCGCTGGACGGGATCTCGCTGACGAAGGTCGACACGCGTCCACCCGCCGTGCCCAGTCGCAAGCCCGACGTCGTCTACGTGCCCACGCCGATGGTCGTCGTGGACAAGATGCTGGAGCTGGCCCAGGTCAAACAGAGTGACATCGTCTACGATCTCGGCTGCGGCGATGGGCGCATCGTCGTCACCGCCGCCAAACGCTTCGGCTGCAAGGCCTTTGGCTACGACATCGACCCGCAGCGCGTCGCCGAGTCGCTCGACAACGTCGCCAAGGAAGGCGTCGGCCACCTCGTCACCATCGAGCAGAAGGACATCTTCAC
>Ga0068714_10005474_pt1 | contig 13463 bp, 9 predicted proteins | sample MTBNYHSulfiMetaG_FD_62988 | JGI IMG/M metagenome (GOLD analysis project Ga0068714, IMG submission 62988) | Enrichment culture microbial communities from rom New York Harbor, USA that are MTBE-degrading - MTBE-NYH (New York Harbor Sulfidogenic)... | ecosystem: Environmental > Aquatic > Marine >... | reverse complement strand
CTGGGTATCTGCCTCGGCATGCAGGCCATGGCGCGCCGAGGTTTCGAAGGCGGGGAACACAAGGGATTGGGTTGGATTGAGGGTGATGTCGTCCGCCTCCAGCCTGACGATCCGCTTCTGCGGGTGCCCCACGTGGGCTGGAATGAGGTTCATTACCGTCAAGAGAGCCCACTTTTTGCAGGGTTACCGCTGTCCCCTGATTGCTACTTCGTCCACTCCTATCACTTGAGGTGCGATCATGAACACGATGTGGATGCGATCTGCAATTACGGCGGCGCGGTAACCGCAGCGGTCAGGCGGAATAATATCTTCGGTACCCAGTTTCACCCGGAAAAAAGCCAGGACTATGGCCTACAGGTGCTTAGCAATTTTCTCAAATGGAAGCCATAACCGAGTTGCGGGTTACGTGTTTCGCGTTCCGAGTTACGGGTGGGCCTTATAAGTTGCGGGTTGCGAGTTATGGGTTACGGCATGCCGTCCAGGTCAGGCTTGAGTCTGTGTAAGTCAGTGTGGGTCTGTGGCTGATGTTGAAGAAGCGGCTTATACCAAAGTTACAGATGAGAGCGAGCCGTTTCGGGTTAACAACCCGTATGGTTCTCGTGACTACCGTTCAGTTCGGAGAGGTCATCGAGATAGGGGATCCAGTCTCCCAGGCCAAGATCTATGAGGCCCAAGCTGCAGATGAATTGATATTCCTGGATCTCGATGCTTCGCTGGAAAATCGAGAGACGGTAATAGACGTGGTGAGAAAGGCGGCCGAGGAAATTTTTATACCGTTCACGGTGGGAGGCGGAGTCCGATGTATCACAGATTTTCGCACATTACTGTCTAACGGCGCCGACAAGGTGAGCGTTAATACCGCTGCGGTTGAAGCCCCGGATCTGATTAATAAGGCCTCGGAAATATTCGGCGCGCAGTGCGTGGTTTTGAGCATCGACTATCGGAGAGATGGAGATGACAAGTGCCGTGTTTGGGTCAAAGGAGGCAGATATAAAACCGACCTCGATCCTGTGGACTGGGCTGTTGAAGGTGAGAAGCGCGGCGCAGGCGAGATATTATTAACATCCATCGACCAGGATGGTACCCGAAATGGCCTGGATTTGGCGCTGACAAAGCGAGTGACAGAGGCGGTTTCCATTCCGGTTATTGCTTCAGGAGGTTGCGGAATGGCCAGCCATTTTGTGGATGGCTTTATCGTGGCAAAGGCAGATGCCGTTTCGGCAGGGACTTACTTTTGCTTTAAGGATGAGAACCCTATGCAGACCCGTTCCCAGGTCAGAAATGCAGGCATACCTATTCGCCTGCATACGTAGAATAGGAGGAAGATTAGACAGCAATAGCCCGGATGAAGTTGCATATAGTAAAAATGTAATTTGACGAGAGTGCAGAGGGTTGGGGATAATGAAACCCTGGTAACTTCGATTTTCAAGACCGAAAGCATTCGGACGGAGGGATTGTAGCCGGAAGAGGGTCAGAAAAGAGGGATTATGGAAAGTCAAAAAGAAAGCGCCAGGCCATTTATAGATGGAGAACGGATTTATTTACGAGAAGTTCGTCTTTCGGATGTGACTGAAAATTACTACCGCTGGATGAACGATCCTGAAGTGGTCCAATATTTAGAGACTCGATTTTTTCCATATTCACGAGAGAAGATAGAATCTTACGTGAGACAAATGCAAGAAGATGCTAACAGTGCCTTTATGGCTGTTATTGTAAAAAATGGGGACGAGCATATTGGAAATATCAAAATAGGCCCTATCAACTGGTTTCATCGCTTTGCGGATATTGCTCTTATCATTGGAGAAAAAAAAAGCTGGGGGAGAGGGTATGGTACTGAGGCTATTAAATTGGTCACTGATTACGCTTTTAACACGTTAAATCTTCATAAATTGACGGCAGGGATATACGCAAACAACATTGGTTCGATTGAGGCCTTCAAAAAAGTCGGTTTCTCGGTAGAAGGGGTCAGAAAAAAACAGCGATTTTACTGCGGAGAGTACGTCGATGAAGTCATATTGGGCATTACACGATAATCTATCGATTATGCCAGCAGGATAAAAATTGAGTTTGATTTAATGCCGGCCAAAAGGAGCGAAAATGAAAAATAAGTTATCTATATGTATTATTGGCAAGAATCAAGAGGGACTGTTAGGTGAGTGCATTGATAGTGCCTTGAAGTTGAGCCGGCGCACGATTTATCTTGATCTCGATTCAACGGACAAGAGTGTTGATCTGGCAGAACAAAAAGGTCTGGAGGTGGTAAAAAGTGAGCCTTCTTTAACCGAAGCACAGGAGTCATTGGAACGGTGGTGCAATTCGGAGTGGGTCCTTTTTTTGAAGGCGGGTGAAAAAGTCATCCTGCAGTCCGATGCGCTGATAGATAAGATACTTGGCAATGGACCTACACAGGGATACAGTCTGATTGTCAAGGATGTTGTTGAGCCGGATGTCTTGGAAGACTATCGCTGGATAAAAATTTCCGGGCAATACAAATACTCCAAAGGTTCCAGATACGTGTCAAAGGTCGAAATCCGGTTGGTGCGTCGCCAATATTTTGCCAAAATTTTAAAGTTAATGATGACCTGTTCAAAAGAAGATCTGTTTGCATTTAACAGTCAAATTCTAAGGGAGGTCCAGATTTATCCGTGTCAGCGTAATGAAGAATCAAAGGAAGACAGCCCGGCAGAGGCCAGGGAACTTGAGATGAAGTATCTCAAGGGAGAAATATCGTTTGATCCGGCTGAAGAGGATAGCTTGTGGGAACTCGGGGATACCTATATTACTTACGCCGTCTTAACAAAGAAGGATTTGAACCGCTACTACAAAGGGCTTTCTGCCGGTTTTGGCGGGGAAAGGATGTATCTTACCCTGCTGCATGGTCTGGGCAGATTTGGGAGATATGTGGAGGCCAGGGACTTCTTTGAGGCATGGGAAAATACGTGGGAATTTTTTGACACACCTGAACCTTACAGGATTGGGGGCATCATATATGCCAATCTCTTTGATACAGACAAGGCCATACAGTGCCTTGAAAAATATGTCGAATCAGTTTCTGAAGATCGCTTGGGAGAACCGCTATCTCTATTGGGTAAGACTTACCTGCTGCATGGGAATAAAGAAAAGGCTGTTTCCCTGCTTAAACGCTCAAGGGAACTTCGCCATGATAAATTTGATGATATGGTTCTTGATTGCATCGACAAAGATGGCTGGGAACCGCCAAGGTTAAGTGTTTGTATGATTACCCGAGACGAAGGGCCAAACATACGCAAAGCGCTGGATTCCGTATCCGGTATTGCGGATGAAATTATCGTTGTAGATACGGGATCGACAGACAACACCAGGGAGATCGTCAGGGAATTTAACGGCAAACTCATCGAATCTCCGTGGGAAGACGATTTTTCAAAGGCGAGAAATATCGGCCTTCGGGAGGCAACAGGCGCTTACATATTGTGCCTTGATGCGGACGAGTTCATCGATGCGCGGGACAGGATAAAGCTGGCCTTAGTTAAACAGATATTGCCGGTAGGGCGGGATACTGCTTTTTGTATAAGGATCGAGTGGGAAGATAAAGAAGAGGAGATGACGGTCATGATGCGTCTTCCTCAGATGAACCAGCCTTATTACCTTACAAGGTTATTTCCCGCTCACCCCAAAATACATTTTGAGGGCAGGGCATTTGAAGGCGTGGACAGATCCATCGGCGCCTTGGGGATAAAAATCGAGCGCAATGACTTGTTTAAGATCACTCATTCAAAGTGTGATCGCGAATTGAGGGATCGGAGGAAGAAAATCTCCGTGCGCAATGCTTTCGAATCTATCTCTGATCCTGAGACGGCCTTGAGGGGGATTCTTTACTTTATGAGACTGGGTGACCTGGATGCTGCTCTTAAGTGGTTAGAGAATACCAACATAGATAATCCTCAGCTTTTGGCAAGAATTGTCGAATTATATTCTACGGTTGGGAAAGCTGAGAGTGTGACAAGGCTTATTGATAAAGCCATCGATAAATTTCCGGAATCGATGGAATTGAATCTGGCGAAAGCGGAGTTGGATCTTGCAGGCGGCAAATATGAAGAGGTGTGCAATATTTTGGAGCCTCGCTTGGGGAATATAAAAGAGGCAATGAGCAGGGCGGATTGGGCGAGGGCTTGTTATCTCTATGGTATGGCTTTACTGGAAACGGGGGGCTTGGGTAGAGGCCTCGAATGCCTGAGTGACGCTCGCGAGGCAGACCCGTGGAACATCAGGTACAAGATAGGAGGTATCTATGCGCTTGCCAGGTGCGAAGAATGGGAAGGGGCGATCGGCGCGGTCGGAGACGTATTAAGGGGAGAAAATCTCGACCCTGTAGGGATAATCGGTGACTTTGCAGACTTAGGACTGGTTTTGGCGAAGTTGAGCAGACACTTTGCTGACACCAACAGGGTGGAAATGGCCACTCTGTGTCGGAAAGTCGTGGTAGAGATTATTCAATATAAGATATCAAATAAAGCAGAACTCGAAAAAATGTCGGGTTATCTCAACGCAGTTGGGTTCGGAGGAGATGTCAATGCGTAACAGTATGTTTTTTAAGAAAAACATGGCTATTTTGGAATCGAAATATCCCGATCTTGCCGCCGAAGTCAGGGCAAGTAGTAAGGTAATTAGTAAATGCATGGTCATAAAGTCAAAAACAGGAGATCCGAATGTCATTGTTAAGAGAGATCTGGATCATATAATGCTTTATGACAATGACGACCCTTTTGGGTATTGCAAAACCTATTTCGAAGAATTGAATATCAATCATGCCCCGATTGTTGTGTTTATGGGGCTGGGACTCGGGTATCACCTCCACCTTTTTCTCAGGCTTTATGGTGATCGTTGGGGGGCAAGGAAGATCATAATCTTCGAGGAGGATATTGAACTCTTCCGTCTGGCCTTGCAGTTTGCGGACCTGGAGCAGATAATCAGCCATCCGGACATCCACCTCTTTGTCGGTCATGATCCTGAGGAGGCTTTTACACAGATTCGAAAGAACATCATTACTGAAAAAGGAATACATAATTTTATGAGGTCCACCAAGATCATTCCTTTGCCGGCTCATATTTTATTAAATAACGAATATTATCTTAGAGCGCTTAATACAACGAAAAAGGCCTTTCGCCAGATGATGATTTTAGCCGGTAATGATCCGACGGATTCTTTTGTCGGCATGGATAACCTGCTCAGCAACCTTAAACATATTGTCTCCAACCCCGGAATCAAACTGTTATACGACAAATTTAAGGGAATGCCTGCTGTTACAGTAGCATCCGGCCCTTCTCTTAATAAGAACATCCATCTGTTAAAAGATATTCGCGAACGGGCTTTGATCGTTTGTTGTGACGCGAGTCTTGTGCCGTTAATGAAACGCGACATCCGCCCCCATATTGTAGTTTCCCTCGAAAGGACGGACGGGACAGAATACTTCTTTGAAGACGTGCGGGATTTGGAAGGTATCTATCTGGCTATCTGTCCATTGGTCAGGCCAAGGGCCTTTGACAGTTTTAAGGGCGGGAAATTTATTGTTCATAGAACCTTTTCTCACTTTGATTGGCTTCATCAGGATAAGGGCGCGCTGTCCATTGGCCCTGCTGTGTCGAATATGGCATTCAAGGTGTCTGAGGCGCTGGGTTGCGATCCCATTATCATGATTGGACAGGACCTGGCCTTTGCAGAGGGTGGCGATACTCATGTTAAAGAGATGCCCTTTGGGGAACGTGATGAGTATTATCACAAAGAGGTTTTGGAAGTGGAAGGGAACAACGGAAGGCCTGTCAAGACATCGAGGGCCTGGGAGATATTCAGGTCACACCACGAGGAAGATATAAAATCCTACGAAGGGCTATGTATCAACGCAACGGAAGGGGGCGCGAAAATTCGGGGGGCCAGAGTCATGCCCTTTAAGGAGGCTATTGACAGATACTGCCGGGATAAAATCCATCCAAATTCGATTGTCAGTGAAGCGAGTTCAAATTTTTACAGGGATATTGATGTTCAAAAGGAGCTCAAACAGTTCCTGCCGCGGATACGGGGAACACGGGAGGCCCTTGAGAGTCTAATCAAGGTATTTAAGGATTTCCATGACGAAACCCGCTTGGCGCAAAAAACAACGATACATCCTTTTATATACGAAGGGGCAAAAATGGATAAAGATGCCCTTACTGAAATTGCCAAAAAGTTTCTCGAGTTGTTGAACTCTTATTTGAAAGATCAAGACGTCAACGACATCATGCTGCACACACTGCAACCTCATCTCGTGTGGTTCGCCAATAGGTTAAATTTTCTGCCTGAAATATATCCAGATGAGGACTGCTTGCGATCGGCACAGGTGCTTATGATAAAAGAATGGCTTGGAGTGCTCGGGCAATTTTTTGTGTCTACCGCTGATTCACTCAGCGAGGCCGAGACGTTGGTCTCTGAAACCTTGAGAAATTGATGCCGGCCTGCGGGTTTTTAGAAAGCAACCTTGCCCTTCTGGCAAGCAAAGACCGGGATCTGGGCGCGAGGATGTCAGGAGCCGACGTGGGCTTGTCCTGGGAACTATTGCCGGCCGAGGATGGGCTTTTAACGGCCGGAAAGTTGTTTGGTCAAGGACATCATCGCTTTATCCATAGCCGGATAAGTCCTGGACAGGAAGCTGAACAATGGGCGGCATCGGTGGTAGATGGCCGTGGTGGTTTTGTCGTTTTGGGATTCGGCCTCGGCTATCATATTTCTCCACTCCTTAAAAGAAACAGGTTTTTCAGCCGGTTATTAATTGTCGAGGCTGAACCTGAACTCTTCCGGGCGGCTCTGGAGTGCGTGGACCTAACCAGTATTTTCAATGACAGCAGGGTGAATTTAGTCGTGGGAACAAGCGTTCTGAACGTAAAGAATTTTGTTAGTGAAGGCAATATGCAACCTGTTTCTTGCCGAAAGTTTCTTCCTGCCACAGAGCTTCATCCGGAGTTCTATAGAGAGGTGGAACATATATTGGAAGAGTTGATTTTTAGGTATAGAAGAGATTTCCGCGACCCCGCCTTTGCTAAAAATGACCTGGCCGTCAGGGGCAGAATAACCTTGTGTGACGGAGTCTCTCGCCTGTTGGAGGAAATGAAAAAATAACGATTAAATTACACGTACACTGGCTGCAACGTTTTAATCAGGAACTCACAACCTCATGAAAAGAAGATACAAAAAATCTCACTTCAATCTGGAACTCAGGAACTCAGGAAAGAATAGAGCAGCCCGAAGCCGAATCGCTGAAAATCAATTTCTCAAAAATACTCTCCTGGTAACAAGTTATATGAATGAATCTGGAAATCAAAAAATCAGGAATGAAACAGCATCTTTTCCTGAGTTCCTGAGTTCCAGATTATCAGCCTTACTCCCCCGATTTCCTGATTTCCAGATTAACAACCTTTTCTGAATGTAGGGCGTTTTCAAACACCTAAAGTATTATGGAGGAATTACTGAAGATATGGAAATGTTGAAAATAGGTGAGAAAACCTATTCCGTTATAAGGTCACAGACCGCCTTGCGTAGGAGTTATAGTTTAGAATCCTCTAAAGGTTTCCCATGGCGCACATATGCAGGTTGGGACAGAATATGCGGGGGGGGTATTATCTCCCAGGCAAGCTATTCAAAAACCGATAGCAACGGGCGCCGCTTTCTTTTTTCAGTGGGTCCATGGTGGCTGGATGCGAACCATAGCCATCCCGGGTTTGGCAGCCTGTCATTGATTTTTTTTGCCTTCGTGAGGCAGATACCTGAATGTGTGGGATCCATTGTCCTGGATCCCACCTTACTTTATCCCAATATGCGGGGGATGAAGATACGCGCTAAGATTCGTGGCTACGACGTCGATTTAAAGGGTGCAGATCTGGTTTTCTGGTTTCAATGTTACTCCAGAAAAATAGGGAAACGCGTGAACTATGCCTGTATAGGACAACCCCTTAATGACAGGCTTATTGACGGGAACATCAATGATTTTGAGATGAAGATAGACATCGGGACCACAGATGACTGGGTATGCCTTGGAAGTTGTGATGAGAAAATCGATTTATACGGTAACCTGGATTTGCAGGAGCTTGATCTTGATACGCCGGATGATATGGGCTTCGTTTTAGTGCCAATTGAAGCCAGGCCGCTTTGGGCTGATGAATGTAATGTTGCGTCGCAGATGGATTTGGGTCCTAACGGGACGTGGCCTATCGATATTAGCAGTTTGCCGACGGGAGCTATTGCCATGTACGAGTTAGAAATCGATTATTATTCAGATTATGAAATAATAGCATTAGGCTAAAACCAGACTTTTGGGCGAACGATGGAATTAAGGGGTATCAATAAATTCCATGCAATCTGGATCTATCTGTGAGGCAGAATTGGCTATGGATATTTTGGTTATCCGCACCCATCGCCTTGGAGATGTACTCCAGTTGACTCCGATGTTGCAAGGTCTCAAGGAAACACACCCATCCGGCAAAATCACCTTTCTCACCGGACGGGACATGGCCGGTTTGCTGTCAGATAATCCCAACCTAGATGAAATTATTTCCATTCCCGAAAAAGAATACCGATGGTATTTGAAAAACAGGCCTGAATCTTACGCGAAGATATACAATGAACATTATGATCTCCTGTCTGAATTAAGGCAGAGACGTTTTCAATTGATCGTCAACCGGCAGTATGAGGTTGGCGGCATTATGGCCGGGCTGATAGGCGCAGATGAAATACGGGGGGGAGTTTTTTGCCCCGGACGAGGATTTGTTTTTGAAGACGAAGCGTCGAAAGCGCTCTTCGACATAATACGGACGAATCGGAAGGCCAACCGGCGAAATCTGGTCGATTGGGCCTGTCACATAGCCGGCGTGCCGCCTGCCTGCGGGCGCATGGCTTTTTATATACAGGAAACAGATCGCTGGGAGGCGGATGCCCTCCTTATGGCAGGAGGCGTACATGCGGACGAGTCACCCGTTGCTGTGCAGATGGGGGCAGCGCGCTCATTCCGCCAGTGGGGTGCTGAGAATTATGGCCATGTCATCAAATGGCTTGTTAACGCCAGAGATACAAAGGTGGTCTTGCTTGGCAGCGATGATGAGAAAGGTCTGGCCGAAGTCATTCGGCGCAATCTCAGCAAAGAAAACAGCCGTGTCATTGATTTAATCGGAAGAACGACGCTCAAGTCCTTGGGCGGGGTGCTTGAACGATGTCAGTATTTGATCACCGGAGATACCGGCACCATGCACATGGCCGCTTCAGTGGGGACACCGGTTATAGCCCTTTTCTACGGCACTGCCTATCCCTGGGAAACCGGTCCGTATGGGACAGGACACCTCGTGCTTTACGCAGACGAACCTTGTGCCCCATGTTTGAATCCGGATACGTGTAATTTCGGCCATAAATGCCGAAAGGCGATCACCCCTGAACATGTTTACGGGGCCTTAGAGATTGCCGAGGCAATGAGAAAATATCCATGCACCCCCCTCTCTTGGCCGGACAACGGCGTCCGTCTATATATGGCATTTACGCAGCCCGGTCATGATCAGCTTTTAGTCCCCATAGATAAAGTCAATTCAGAACATCGAGAATCTGGTATGCTTTTTTCAAGAGAACCGGGAAGAGAGTTGGACAGCGGAAGAATCCTGGAGTCCGCTGCCAGTGCTTTGGTCCAACGGGGGGACAATATCATTAAGAAATTCTATGAAGGAAACAAAGAAAGCTTTCTAGAGACCTTACCTGAGTATTTTGATCGCTTGGGCAGGTTTGTGGAGTTTGTAAAAGGTCGGCAGTCCGGTGATAATAGTCCGGAAATGATTCAGCTCCTGGCCCCGGCACTGAACGAGGTCTGCCGGGCGATGGAAGCGGGGGATTATGTGACCATTATTGATTTAATTCAGTATAAATTTAAGACGATTCTTGAATCAGGAACTCAGGAAATCAAGAAGACCAAATAGGCTAATATAGTGCGTTATAAATAGCGCAACATATATTCTGGCAACAAAAACCGTCATTCCTGCGAAAGCAGGAATCCAGAAAGACAAAAAGACTGGATTCCGGGTCAAGCCCGGAATGACAATTAAAGTAACGGGACTTATGGCGTACTACACTAATATGGAACCCGGGAAAGAAGAGGGTGATATTAAATCAGGAACTCAAGAACTCAGGAAATGAGGAAATTAAAGCCAACAACCAGTGACTCAGGAAAGAAAATACTGATGAATGATAAGGAGTTGACCGGGAAGATTATTGCTGCTGCTATTGCCGTACACCGGGAGCTTGGGCCGGGTTTTCTGGAATCAATATACGAGGAAGCCCTTTGTATCGAGCTAGACCTTTTAAAAGTTCCCTACGAAAGGCAGAAACCCATTGCGATTATATATCGCGCAAAGATAGTCGGGGAGCACCGCCTGGAGCTGTTAGTTGCCCACACTGTTGTCGTTGAACTCAAAGCGATCAAAGCTTTGGAGAATATCCATTTTGCTACAGTACGTTCCTACATGAAAGCAACCCAGGCGGGAAGCGGCCTGTTGCTCAATTTTGCCTCTATGCCGCTGACAATAAAGAGAGTTGGCCGTGAATCAGGAAATCAGGAAAATAAGGCTGATAATCAGGAACTCAGGAACTCATGAACTCATGAAAAATGCTGTTCTATTCCTGATTTCTTGATTTCCAGATTCATTCATATAAATTGTTACCAGTCTTTCATGACTTCGTGAGTCCCTGATTAAGGTGAGATTTTTGTATTTTCTTTTTATGAGTTCCTGAGTTCCAGATTTAATATATGGAGATCGGATGGATACTATTTCATTATGCATGATCACAAAAGACGAGGAGGATTTTCTTTCTCAGTGTCTGGACAGTGTCAAGACCCTGGTTGATGAGATCGTCATTGTGGACACCGGATCAACCGACAAGACCGTCGCTATCGCGAAGAGCTACGGGGCAAAAATTTATCACCACCCTTGGGAGAATGACTACAGCAAACACCGGAATCAGTCCATATCCTATGCAACGGGAGAATGGATATTGATAATGGATGCTGACGAGGTCATAGCGAAAAGAGACCTGGACAGGATTAAAAGGGTTTTGGAGACGGTTCGTGCCGACGGGTTCTTCTTCACGTTGAGAAATTATGAAAGTACTTCCAACCTGGCCAATCTGACATTGAACCCGGGAGATTATGACGAAGGGAGGGGATTCCCCGGCTTTATTGCTAGTGACCTGATCAGACTCTTCAGGAATGATCCCCTCATATGCTTTACCGGGCAAGTGCATGAAACTGTTACCAAGGCAATCGCGCAATCAAAAAAGACCACGTTTAATACCGGTATTCCGATCCATCATTACGGCAAAGTAAGAGGGGATCGCGTCAAGCGCAAACAGGACTCATATCTGGCGCTGGGCATGAAACGATTGGATGAAAACCCCCATGATCCCATTGCATACAAAGGGTTATCCGATCAACTGCTCGAATTGGGATTGCTTCAGGAGGCATTGGATATTGCAGACCGGGGTCTTGCCGTTTTCCCGGACATGCTCGAGCTTCACTTCAATCGGGGACTGGCCCTGGACAGGCTGGACCAGCATAATGAGGCTGAGCAGGAATACCTGTGGGTTCTTTCAAGGCAATCAGACCATCTGGGGGCATGTCATAACTTGGCCCAGATACACATTTCTAAAAACCGAGTTGAAGAGGCGATCCGTGTTTTGAACCGGGGAATAGACCTGGGCCTCAGGCATCCAGGTATGTTTTTTCTTCTGGGCCGTGCCTATTATGCTGCTGGGAATTGGGAAAATGGGTTGATAAATTTTGATCGTGCCCTGGAAATGCAGCCGGATTGCCCGAATGTCAATTGCCACAAGGCGGTCGTTCTTCTGAACAGAGGCATGTACCCAGCAGCCTTGAAGGCGCTCGAAAGGGAGATAGAGATTAACGGCAACCTTGTGGATGCCTATAACCTACTGGGTCAGATGAGTCTTGTGTTGAAAGACCTGGAGAGCGCTGCTCAATTTTTTCAAAAAGTCCTGTCCATCAACCCTAATGACCCGACCGCAAAGGCACATTTAGAAAGAATGTAACACCTTAGGTGTTTGAAACTGTCCTACATTCAGAAAAGGCTATTAATCAAGAATTCACAACCTCATGAGAAGAAGATACAAAAATCTTACTTCAATTTGGAACTCATGAACTCATGAAAAACAGAGCAACCAGAGGCCGAACTGCTGAAAATACTTTCCTGATTTCCTGAGTTCCTGATTAAAACGTCTTTCTGATTTCCTGAGTTCCTGATCCAAAAATCTAAATTGTTAAAAAAATTCAAGTGATCCCCCCTGCCTTCCGATAAGCATATCAAAGAAAAGCGGAAAAAACACTAAATCAAGCAGAAAGGGGGGATGAAAAAGTAGGGAGTTGGGCAGTCCCCGCAGGATTGTCCTGGGTTTAAGCACCTGGCAAGGATGCCAAAAAGCTGACAGCTGAAAGCTGAAGGCTGAAAGCAAAAAATTCACGGAGGATTAAGACTATGGGACTTAGAATTGCGAACAACATTACCGCGATGAATGCTCATCGCATGTTGAGTATCAATGACGCGCAGTTATCAAAATCTCTTGAAAGACTCTCCTCAGGTTACCGCATCAACCGGGCAGCCGATGATGCTGCCGGTCTGGCCATTTCTCAAAGTTTCAGGGCAAATATAGCCAGCTTTAAAGTGGCTTCCCGAAATACGACTGAGGCCTCGGCGCTGTTGCAGGTAGCTGAAGGTGGTATGGACCAGGTCGGTAACATGCTGACCCGTTTAAAAGAGTTGGCTACACAGGCCGCCTCAGCAAACGTGGGTACCAGTGAGCGGGCAAAGATCAACTCGGAGGGGAACGCCCTCATCTCGGAAATCGACCGGATCGCCCAGGCCACCAAGTACGGGAGTACCGCCCTTCTGGACGGGACATTCGGGTCTTCCAAGACGGCCGGCACATACTCCGGAGGCACAGAGGATGTCAGGGTGTACGGGGATATTACTCATGTTTATTCAATAGCCTGTGGACTTGGTAGTGCAGCCGGGTTGGATTTAGCGGCAATAGACATTACTATTACCGGTCTTGCTTCCACTATGTGTGCAGGAACGTGGACGTTTTCCGCAACAGACGCTACTCATCTTACCATGGGCAATGGAGCTGTTACAGAGAGTATTACCTTAACTTGGGGAGCTACGGCAGCTCAGACATTAACTTTTACTAATTTGGGACTTACGTTTACCATCGATTGCGGAGTTACTTCAAGCACATGGAGCGGTGGTGGAATAGTTATTCGGGACACCGGCCTGACCAGCCTGACTGTGGAAGGGGCTACGACGGGCACCTATACCTTTGCCACGGCAGGCACGGGTGCGATTACCATAGGAAACGGCACGGTTACTGAGACGGTTTCGGGTCTGAGCCCGGGTACGGCAGCGGATCTGAATTTC
>Ga0068714_10005473_pt1 | contig 13464 bp, 10 predicted proteins | sample MTBNYHSulfiMetaG_FD_62988 | JGI IMG/M metagenome (GOLD analysis project Ga0068714, IMG submission 62988) | Enrichment culture microbial communities from rom New York Harbor, USA that are MTBE-degrading - MTBE-NYH (New York Harbor Sulfidogenic)... | ecosystem: Environmental > Aquatic > Marine >... | reverse complement strand
TTACCCAGGCTGATCCCATTCTTTTGGAACCGATTTATGAGCTGGCAGTTACCATTCCGAAGGATTACATGGGAGATATTATCGGGGATCTTAACAGTAAACGGGGAAAGATTATGGGTATGGATGAATCAGAAAAAGGTAAACAGATTATTCGGGCACAAGTAGCCCAGGCAGAGATATTCAGATATTCAATTGATTTACGATCTATTACCCAGGGCAGAGGTACTTTCACCATGAAATTTTCTCATTACGATGAAGTTCCATCCCAGATTGCCCAGGAAATTATTGATAAAGCTAAAAAAGAAAATGAATCAGAGTCATAATCAGAGTGAATGTTGAAAAAAATGGTTATATATACAAATATTTTATGAAAAGGTCTTGTTTTAAAATGGTCTAGTTACTATAATAAAGGAAATATAAACTAATTTGAAAGGGAGGTGGAATGATATGGGTCTGTTTGGAGATTTAGCATGGTACTGGATTGCTGCCATTATTGCGGCTATTGTAGGAGTTATTTGGTGGCTAGGGGAAGATTGATAAAATCATACTTATAAACATTTATATTATAGCAGCATTAGTATTATTCTCTAGCATTAAAGGTTTGATATTAAAATGAGTGCAGGAACATTAATTATTACGATGATGACCTGCACTTATTCATTCATTGCTGTTTTTATAGTCTATTATTGGCTTTAATCAAAAGGAATGTCGTTCATATCGTTGATTGACTTTTCAAATTACATTCATTATAATGATAAAAGTTTTTGAAAAATGAATAAAATAAAGATCAGGAAATTGATTGAGATGCAATATAACAGCGAATCAGCAGCCGGTGGAAGCTGATACATCATCTCAAAAAACTCACCTGTAAAGTGCCTGAGTGAAGATTGACTCATTGATTAGGTGCAATAAGTAATTCAGGCCGTTTTCAAGCGTTAATTGAATGAAGGGTAGATGGGGCTGTAGCTCAGTCGGGAGAGTGCCTCCTTGGCGTGGAGGAGGTCGCGGGTTCGATTCCCGCCAGCTCCACCATTATATATCTACTGAAAAAGGGTGGTACCACGGGAAATCTCGTCCCTTGTAATGAATTATTTAGATTACAGGTGACGGGTTTTTCTATTTTTAGGAGAGTGAATAGCAAGATGAAAGAAATGTACAACTTTAAAGAAGTGGAAAGCAAGTGGCAGAAATATTGGTATAGCCGGAAATATTTTGAAAGTAATGTAGATCACAATAAAAAAGAATATTATGTATTGGAGATGTTTCCCTATCCTTCCGGTGAACCACATATGGGGCATGTGAAAAATTATGTTATCGGTGATGTTGTAGCACGTTACAAACATAGCCGCGGATTTAATATTTTACATCCCATGGGCTGGGATTCTTTTGGTCTACCTGCCGAGAATGCTGCCATTAAGAATCAGATACATCCTGCTATATGGACCAAGAATAATATTCAGAAAATGAAAAATACCCTTCAGGCGATGGGAATTACCTATGACTGGAATAGGGAGCTTTCAACATGCAGCCCTGAATATTATAAATGGACCCAGTGGATATTTCTTCAGCTTTATAAAAACGGTCTGGCGTATAAGAAGAAAGCTGTAGTCAACTGGTGTCCTTCCTGTGCAACCGTCCTGGCCAATGAACAGGTCGTGAATGGTGGATGTGAGAGATGTGGAGCAGAAGTCACTAAAAAAGAATTATCACAGTGGTTTTTTAAGATTACCGATTATGCGCAACAGCTCCTGGATGATATGTCTATCCTTGAGGAATGGCCTGAACGTGTCTTGACCATGCAGAAAAATTGGATAGGTCGAAGTGAAGGAACAAAAGTAAAATTCAATATTCTGGGCAGTACTGAAACGATGCCGGTTTTTACTACCCGGCCGGATACCCTTTTTGGAGTGACTTTTTTTGTCCTTTCTCCGGAGCATCCCATGGTTGACCGGTTAACTAAAGGGACAACCAGCGAAAAGAAGGTTTGGCAATTCAAAGAAGAAATTGCCAAGGAGAATATATCTGAAAAAAACCTGGCAACCACCGAAAAGAAGGGTTGCTTTACCGGTCAATATGCTATTAATCCGCTGAATCAGGAAAAAGTTCCCATCTGGATTGCCAATTATGTTTTAATGGAATACGGGACGGGGATGGTTATGGCAGTACCGGCACATGATCAGCGGGATTTAGAGTTTGCCAGGAAATATAATCTTCCGGTCAGAGTAGTCATCCAGCCGGAAGACAGCAAGCTTTCCGGAGAAACACTTCAGGAAGCTTATGCAGAAGAAGGAACAATGGTCAATTCCGGGCAATTTAACGGACTTCCCAGCATAAAAGCAAAAAAAATGATAACTGATTATTTGGAAAAAAAGGGATTTGGCAAAAAAGAGATTAATTATCGTTTGAGAGATTGGTTGATTTCCAGACAGCGTTACTGGGGAGCACCGATTCCAATTCTATATTGTTCACAATGTGGCATTGTCCCGGTACCGGAAAAAGATCTACCGGTCTATTTGCCGGAGGATGTGGATTTCAAACCCACCGGTTTATCACCTTTATTATCAAGTGAAAAATTCCTATATACAACTTGCCCTCAGTGTGGCGGAAAAGCGAAAAGAGAAACAGATACCATGGATACCTTTGTCTGCTCTTCCTGGTATTACCTTCGTTTTTGCTCTCCCCATATGGAAAACAAGCCTTTTGATGAAGAGGAGCTGCATTACTGGATGCCGGTGGATCAGTATATTGGAGGGGTAGAACATGCTATATTACACCTCCTGTATTCACGATTTTTTGTTAAAGCCCTTCATGATCTGGGCTATCTCCATTTTAAAGAACCTTTTAAGCGTCTTTTTACCCAGGGGATGGTTTGTAAGGATGGTGCAGCTATGTCAAAATCGAAAGGAAATGTGGTTACACCGGGGGATATATTCAGTCAATATGGAATTGATGCAACCAGAGTGATGATACTTTTTACCAGCCCTCCAGAAGTTGACATGGAATGGAGCGATAAAGGGATCGAAGGTGCGTATCGTTTTTTGAATCGCGTTTGGCGGCTTATTCATCAATACCGTAGTTTATTTCAGGAAAATGAGCAGGCTTATATTCCGGATGATACTATAAATAATGATATCAAGGTTCTGGAAAGAAAAATACATCAAACTATAAAAAAGGTGACTGAAGATATCGAAGAAAGGTTTCATTTCAATACGGCAATCAGTGCCATTATGGAACTGGTAAATGACTTGTATAGTTTTGATATAAAAAAATCTCAGATGAATCTTCAGCATAAATTGGTTTTTAAGAATGCACTAAAGACAACAATCAAATTACTCAATCCCATTGCACCCCATTTTTGTGAAGAACTATGGCATCAAATCGGGCATAAGAAGAGTCTATACTTAGAGCCATGGCCGGAATATGATCAGGAGGCACTGAAAGAGAAAGAAATCCTTATTGTAGTGCAAATTAACGGTAAATTGCGTGACAAGATAAGGGTTCCATCAGATATTACAGAAGAAGATATCAAGAAAAAAATATTAGAATTACCTAAAATCACAAAGTGGATTAATGGCAAAAAAATTGATAAGATTATAGTTGTAACCGGTAAATTATTGAATATAGTAGTACATTGATTACTATTTAATATAAATATTTTGTTAAGGGAGGAAATTATATGGCATCCTTTGGTGATTTGAACTCTTTTGTGGGAATAGGTCGATTAACAAGAGATCCTGAGTTAAGGTACACACCTTCCGGAAAGGCTGTTTGTAAATTTGGTCTGGCCATTAATCGGAATTATAGAAATCAAGAAGGAAACAATGTAGAGGATACACTCTTTATCAATGTATCCGCCTGGGGAAGACAGGCTGAACATTGTTCTCAATTTCTTAAAAAGGGAAGAAGAGTTGCAGTAAATGGCGAGTTAAAATCCAATAACTGGCAGGACAGAGAGGGGAACAAGAGGGTAACCTATGAAATTAATGCCCGGAGTGTTCAATTCTTAGACTATTTAAAAGACATGGATAATGCTTCGGAAGCTGAATATCGTAAAAGTAGTCAGGTTCAGGATGATTCTTCTGTTGAGGAAAATACGGAAGAAGAAAATAATCACAGTGCTGAAGATAGCAACGAAGAGGATATCCCCTTTTAATTTATGAATGATTTTCATTTATATAGATATTGATATCACTTCATTATTATAGTAGAAATAGGTATAAATTTTAAGATATAACATTCTGTACTTTTATGTTAGCTTTTTTATAGACAAAGAAAAAAAGAGATGTTATAATAAAGCTTGCCGGCTTAGGAGTACAATTTGGGCGGGTAGCTCAGTTGGGAGAGCACTGGCTTTACAAGCCAGGGGTCACAGGTTCAAGCCCTGTTCCGCCTACCATTTATTTTTACATACGGGGTCGTAGTGCAGCTCGGTTTAACACGCCTGCCTGTCACGCAGGAGATCGCGGGTTCAAATCCCGTCGACCCCGCCATTGAAAATAATAACTATGATAAATATTATTTGCCGAGATAGCTCAGTCGGTAGAGCAGTGGACTGAAAATCCACGTGTCCCCAGTTCAACTCTGGGTCTCGGCACCACTAGTTAGACTTTTGCGGAAATAGCTCAGTGGTAGAGCATCGCCTTGCCAAGGCGAGGGTCGCGGGTTCAAATCCCGTTTTCCGCTCCACTTTTTTGTTTATAATTGAGGCGGCATAGCCAAGCGGGAAGGCAGAGGATTGCAAATCCTTCATCCTCGGTTCAAATCCGAGTGCCGCCTCCATTGACGAAATAAAATCGGACAAGTGGGCGGTTAGTTCAGTGGAAGAATGCTTCCTTGACGCGGAAGAGGTCACTGGTTCAATCCCAGTACCGCCCACCATTTTTTTGTAATGACATTGGAAAGGAAGATTTCTAAAAGTACGTTTATGCGCATAGGTTAAAAAATCTCATGTCAGGTAACGTGAGTTTTTTTATTTTGGGAGGTAGTTGATGGAAAACATAAATATCGTTTTATGGGATGACCAAAAGATGAAAATTGATTCAGAATCAACAATGTATGATGTGATTAAGCAGAGCGATCCTCAATTAGCTAAAAAAGCATTGGCGGTTAAGGTAAACGGCTTGAAAAAAGATCTTTATGATAAACCCGAAGAAGGGGATAAGATAGAAGTTATTACTTTTGATTCCAGGGAAGGGAAGGAAATATTTTTTCATAGCTCATCACATGTTATGGCTCAAGCTGTTCAGGCATTATTCCCTGACACAAAATTAGCCATTGGTCCTGCTATAGATGATGGTTTCTATTATGATTTTGATACAGAACATACTTTTACTCCCGAAGATTTTAAAGCAATTGAAAAAAAGATGAAAGAAGTCGTAAGAAAAGATCTTCCTTTTCGGAAGAAGGCATTAAAAAAAGAAGAAGCAGTGAATTTATTCAAGCAAAGGGGTGAAACGTACAAGTTAGAATTATTACAGGAGATTCCTGATGATGAAATAAATATCTATCAACAAGGTGATTTTATTGATTTATGCCGTGGTCCTCATATTCCTTCAACCAGAAAGATTAAGGCTTTTAAGCTGCTAAGTGTGGCAGGGGCTTACTGGCGGGGTAATGAAAAAAATAGAATGTTACAAAGAATATATGGTATCTCTTTTGATTCAACGGAAAAATTAGAGCATTATTTAAAAATGTTAGAAGAGGCCAAAAGAAGGGATCATCGGAAAATCGGTAAGGATCTTGATTTATACAGTTTTCATGAAGAAGGGATCGGATTCCCGTTTTTCCATCCAAAAGGCATGATTATTCGAAATTTACTGGAATATTTCTGGCGGGAAGAACATCGTAAACAGGGATATCAGGAAGTAAAAACTCCGATTATCTTGAACAAATCTTTATGGGTTCAGTCAGGACATTGGGATCACTATAAGGAAAATATGTATTTTACTAAAATAGATGATCAGGATTTTGCCGTTAAACCAATGAATTGTCCCGGTGGTATTTTGGTCTATAAAAACAGATTGCACAGTTATAAGGAATTCCCATTGAGAATAGCTGAACTGGGATTAGTTCATCGACATGAATTGTCCGGAGTTCTACACGGTTTATTTCGGGTCCGTTCATTTACCCAGGATGATGCCCATATTTATATGAGGCCATCCCAGATTAAAGAAGAGGTGCAAAATCTTATAGACTTTGAAGGCTTTTTTTACCGGACATTCGGGTTTGATTACCACATCGAATTGAGCACCAAACCGGAAAATGCCATGGGCTCAGAAGCTGTCTGGGACAAGGCGACAAACAGTTTAAGAGATGCATTGGACGATAAGGGATTGGATTATAAGGTTAATGAAGGAGACGGAGCTTTTTATGGCCCTAAAATCGATTTTCATTTAAAAGATTGTTTGGGAAGAAGTTGGCAATGTGGTACCATTCAACTGGATTTTCTTATGCCTGATTTGTTTGATCTTTACTATATTAATCCGAAGGGTGAAAAGAAACGACCAGTTATGTTACATCGGACAATCCTGGGAAGCCTGGAACGTTTTATTGGAATTTTGATTGAGCAATTTGCAGGGTCTTTACCCACCTGGATTGCCCCGATTCAAGTCCGTTTGCTGCCCATAGCAGATCGTCATATTACCTATGGTAAAAAATTAGAAAAAATACTATCTGAATATAATATAAGAGTAGAGCTTGATGAAAATAATGAAAAAATCGGTGCAAAGATAAGGAATGCAGAGATGCAAAAAATTCCCTACATGTTGATCTTTGGTGATAAAGAAGTCAGTGAAGATTCGGTAAATGTCAGAAAACAGGGAAAAGGAGATATGGGTTCTTCAACAATCACCCAATTTATTAGTCAACTCGATCGGGAGATTCAAGAGAAATCATTACCTTGATCTTGTATAACAATGGCAAATCATTTTTATACACATTATTTTTGACCTAAATGTATTAAAAGAACCTGGTTGACTAAAAAAATACAATATGCTATAGTCTTTTAGCAGGGATTTTATTATAAAGTTTAAGATGTAAAGAAACGAGATATAAAAGGAGGAATTTGAAATAAAGTCACAATCCACATTTCGTGTGAATCGTGAAATCAAAGCTAAGAAAATACGTCTAATCAATTTTGACGGAGAACAAATTGGCTTGGTCGATCGAGAAATAGGATTAGAAGAAGCACAAAAAAATAACCTTGACCTGGTAGAAGTTTCCCCGGAATCAGATCCCCCAGTTTGTCGTATCATGGATTACGGAAAACATCGTTATACCACGGAAAAAAGGGTGAAACAGGGCAAAAGGAAACAAAAAACAACCAGTCTAAAGGAAATAAAGATGAGGCCTAATATTGGAGAGCATGATTATGAGTTTAAAACAAAAAATATTCAAAAATTTCTTCAGGACGGGAATCGTGTTAAGGTTACTGTGATGTTTAGAGGCAGGGAAATGAAATTTGTTGATGCGGGTCGCGAACTATTAGATCGGGTGATATCAGAGACAAATGAAATCTCTAAGATTGAGAAAATGCCGAAATTAGAAGGAAGAAATATGACTTTAATTCTTATTTCTAATAAAAATACTTAAGAATTGTTGATATTATCTTTAATGGAGGATTAGTAGATATGCCGAAAATGAAGACACATCGTGGTGCAGCAAAGCGTTTTAAAATAACAGGAACTGGAAAAATAAAACGTTTTAAAGCTTATAAAAGTCATATATTGACCAAAAAATCACCAAAGAGAAAAAGACAATTGGCCCAATCAACCCTGGTCGATAAAAGTGATAGTAAAAGAATCAAACGTTTATTGCCCTATGAATAAACTATGATAAGTTCATAAGGCTTGAGAATAGTTCAAAAAACTGAAAATATAACGAATTAAGAGATTGAATGAGGAGAAAGAGTTATGCCAAGAGTCAGTAGTAGTGTTGCCTCGAGAAATAGAAGAAAAAAAATATTGAAATCTGCTAAAGGATATTGGGGAGGGAAGAGTAAGTTACTTCGAACTGCCAAAGATGCAGTAAGAAAATCCTTATCTTATGCTTATCGTGACCGAAAGGTAAGGAAAAGAGACTTTCGAAGACTTTGGATTACCCGCATTGGAATTGCAGCTAAAAAAGAAGGTCTTTCCTATAGTCAGTTAATAAAAGGGCTGAAAGAGGCCAATATTCAGATAAATCGAAAGATGTTGGCCGAAATAGCTGTTCATCATAACAAGGGTTTTGCTCAGCTTTCACAGATCGCTCTTCCGGAGAACAAGTAAACTTTTTACTTTAATCCTTAATTAATGGACTTATAATTGAATAAATATTAGAATAAAAGAAATATGAAAAGACAGTAGATAAAGTCATTGATTTTGTTTTTTTCATTACTTACCAGTGATTTTATCCAATTTCACTTTTAAACAGCCGGCTGAAAATAACAAAGTAGGCCTGGACGGGTTCTTTCCGTTAAGAAAGAGTTAAGTTTGGACTTATATCATGACAAGTCAAAAAGGGTGGTAACGCGGAGAAGTTTATAATTTTCGTCCCTTTACAGGGGAAAATTATAAACTTCTTTTTTTATAAGGGGGTATTTCTTGAAAGAAAAAATAGGACACTTGAAAGAAAAATTTAATCAACAAATTGCTTTAGTAAAAGATAGAGCTGAATTGGAAAAAATAAAGAATGAATATATAGGCCGAAAGGGATATATTACCCGGATGTTAAAAAATATTGCTACATTACCCGGAGAGAACAGGCCTAAAATCGGTCAACTGCTCAATCAGACCAAACAAGAGTTGCAGCATATCATTGCAGAAAAAGAAAAAGATTTTTTGAAGCAAAAATTTGTAACAAAGGAGACCTTTGATCTTACCATTCCGGGTAAAAATTTTAAAATGGGAACGATTCACCCCATTGAATTGGTTTTACAACAAACCGAAGAAATATTTCTTGGTATGGGTTTTAGAGTCGTTGACGGTCCGGAGATTGAACTGGACTATTATAATTTTGAAGGTTTAAATATTCCTAAAGAGCATCCGGCCAGAGATGATCAGGATTCTTTTTACATTACACCGGAGGTTCTCCTAAGAACACAGACTTCTCCCATGCAGGTTAGAACAATGGAAAAAGAGCCTCCGCCTGTCCGGATTATTTCAACAGGCAAATGCTATCGCAGAGATTCTATTGATAGTACTCATACGCCTATGTTTCATCAGATAGAAGGTTTGGCCGTTGATAAAGATATATCTCTAAGTGACCTCAAAGGGGTTATTACTGAATTTTGTCAACAGGTTTTTGGAAAAGATAGAAAAGTTAGATTCAGGCCTGGTTATTTCCCATTTGTAGAACCCGGTGCAGAGGTTGATGTATCATGTGGCTTGTGTAAAGGCCGTGGCTGTAGATCCTGTGGACATACCGGTTGGCTGGAGATTATGGGAGCAGGAATGGTACATCCTCATGTTTTGGAAATGGTAGGTTATGATACTGAAAGGCTAACTGGTTTTGCTTTTGGAATGGGAGTAGAAAGAATTGCCATGCTGAAATATGCTGTTAATGATATTCGCTTATTTTTTGAAAATGATTTACGTTTTTTAAATCAGTTTAAATAAATTGGTAAACTGATGAGGGGAGAGAAATGATATGCAGGTCTCATACAATTTGTTAAAAGAATACATTGATATTGATTTATCACCTGATGAACTGGCAGATCGACTCTCAATGAATGGTATTGTTGCCGAACATACTAGAGGGATATTTAATGATGTAAAAGGGGTTGTAGTGGGAGCAATAAAAGAGATTAAAACCCATAGTCAAAAAGATAATCTGTTTATTTGCCGTATAGATATAAAGAATCAGGAATTGGAAGTTGTTTGTGGTGCGAAGAACATGAATGTCGGTGATTATGTACCCTTTGCTACGGAATCTGCTATGTTGCCCGGATTGGGAAGAATTAAAGGAAAAAAGATTCAGGGTGTTTTATCCAAAGGGATGATTTGCTCAGCATCTGAGCTGGGATTGGAAAAAAGTAAATCACCTGGCATCTTGATTTTAGATAAGAGTTTTACCTTAGGAGAAGAACTAAATACTCTAAAGGGCATCCGTGATGACATTATTTTTGATTTTGAGATATTTTCAAATCGCCCGGATTTAATGAGTATTATTGGTATTGCCCGGGAGATAGCTGCTTTCAGCGGCAAGTCATTGCGGATTCCGGAGATCAGGTTAGTAGAAACAGGTGAAAAGACTAGTGACAGGATGTCTGTTCAGGTAAAGGATCAGGAACTGTGTCCACGGTATGCCGGTAGAATTGTGCAGGGATTGAAGATAACTGAATCTCCTTTCTGGTTAAGATGGAAGCTATTTTTATTGGGAATAAGACCTATTAACAATGTAGTGGATGTTACGAATTACGTTATGATGGAAACTGGACAACCGCTTCATGCCTTTGATTTAGACTATATCCATGGTCAGAAGATTATTATTCGCAGGGCTTACCCAGGTGAAAAATTCAATACTTTAGATAGTATTGAACGAAAGTTAACAACAGAAAATCTGGTTATTGCCGATCAGGATAGGACAATTGCGCTTGCCGGAGTAATGGGTGGTGAAAACTCAGAAATCAAAGACCGCACAAAAGATGTTTTCCTGGAATCAGCGTATTTCGACCCGGTAAATAATCGGAGAACCAGTAGTGATTTTTCTTTGAGAACAGATGCTTCAAATCGCTTTGAAAAAGGTATTGATCCTGATGGCCAAATTTATGCATTGAACCGGGCCGCTTCCTTAATTAACCAGCTGACCTCCGGCAAAATTCTTGCCGGGGTCATTGACCAGTGCAGTGAGAATTTAGGAGAAAGTAAGGCTATTCAATTACACTTTGATAAAGTAAAAAAAATCATGGGCACATCTGTAGCTAAATCTGACTGTGAATCAAAAGAAAAAATCGTTGAATTGTTAAAAAGGTTAGAATTTAATATTACTGATCTGGATAGTCGCTCTCTAAAGGCAGTTCCTCCCAGTTTTAGAGGAGATGTCCAAAGAGATGTTGACATTATTGAAGAGATTGCCAAGATATTTGGTTATGAAAAGATTCCCACTACTTTGTTTAAATCAACGGTTATTCAAAAAGGTAAAAGTGAGAGACAAAAAATGGTGGATAAAGTCAGGAATATACTGGTAGGTTGTGGAATGCATCAAATGATTAGCTATAGTATGATTACACCGGCTTATTTTGATTGGATGAAATTACCTGATTCTCATCCATTACGTCAAACAATCCGCTTATTGAATCCTTTAATACAAGACCATACTATTATGCGAACCACTTTAATCCCGGGTATCCTTAAGGCCATTCAGTGGAATGCCAATCATAAAGTAGAGAGAATAAAATTATTCGAAATAGGCAAGGTCTTTTTGCCGCGGGAAAAGAAACAAGAAAATCAGCTCCCTATGGAAAATTTGATGCTTTCGGGAGCAGTAACCAAAACAGACAGAGGAAATATATGGGAAAAATCAGAGCAATGGGATTTATTTTATCTAAAAGGAATTTTAGAATCTATCTTTGATAGTTTAAGAATCCAGAATGTTGATTATATAGAAAATACCTTTCCTTCCTTTGATACAGAAAGAAATGGTTTAATAAAGGTAAACAATCGGGAAATAGGGATATTTGGAAAAATCCATCAAAGTATTATAGATTTTCTGGGGATTCCAGGAGATGTTTTTCTTTTTGAACTTGATTTTTCAGCATTGTATACCCTTATCGAACAGTGTATTATCTATAAGTCATTGCCGAAATACCCTTCCATAAAAAGAGATATTGCCATTATTGTTGCAGATCAAGTGACAGTTGACCAAATTAATAAGACGATTTTAGAGATGAATCATCGAGTCATAAAAAAAGTAGAATTATTTGATATATTCAGGGGACAGCAGATACAGCAGGGGTATAAAAGCGTTGCTTTCTCTATCGTTTTTCAATCAGAAGACCGGACCCTAACAGATGAAAAAGTCGACAAAATGATGGAAGATGTTAAAATAACATTAAAGGATCGTTTCCACGCGGAATTGAGACAATAATGTCTTGTCTGGGTAGAAAAAAAATTTCAGGAGGATAGTAAAAAATTATTAACTGGGTTGATCTGATTATTCTTGTTATCATCTTGTTTAATGTACTGTTGGGTTTTAAAAGAGGAATTATTTCAGAGATACTGACACTTACAGGATTAATTTCTGCTATTTTTATTTCTATCTTTTGGTATGCCGATTTAAGTATGTTTTTAATAAAACAGTTTAAATGGAATCAGGCTTTATCAAATATACTTAGTTTCATTATTATTTTTATTGCGGTTATCATTTTCTTCCGTTTGCTGGAAAATGTATTTAGCCATGTTACTTCATTACTATTATTGAATTGGCTTAATAATCTTGGTGGGGCCTTGTTCGGATTCATTAGGGGAACAATCATTGTTGGTTTACTGCTGTTCTTGCTTAATTTTATCCCCTTGCCCTTAGAGATTGAAAACCAAATTAGACAATCAATTTTTGCAGAACATTTTATTAATGGATTAATTGTTGTTTATAATAGTTTGAAAGAATGGTTACCGGAACATTTTCAGTTTGAAATTAATTTTTTAAAGGAAAGATTGTATCAGAATATTAATGTTTAAAATAGAGTGAATGAGCAGTGATGGATAAACACCTCTTTGAAGTATTAAATTACCCTAAAATCAAAGAATTGTTGGAAAGAGAGATATTTACCACATCGGGTAAAGATCATTTGAAAAACTTATTTCCCACTTCAGACTTTTCTCTTGTGCAGGAATGGCAAAGAGAAACAACCGAAATGAAATATATTCTAAAAACAGAAGGGACTCCACCATTTATACCTCTAAAGGATATTAAGAAAGAGATCAAACAGTCTGAGATACAGAGTAGTATTCTAACTGCTGAGGCGCTTTTAACTGTAGCAAAAGTACTCGAGTGCCTCTATTTAGTCAAGGAGTTTTTCGCTAAAGTAACAGATGATGAATATCCATTAATCAAAAGGAAAGTTTCTCATTTGAAGATCTTTCGATTGCTGGAAAAAGAGATTAAAAGCTGTATCAGTGAAGAAGCTGAAATTGTCGATGAAGCCAGTCCAACCTTAAAGAAAATCAGACAACAGATCCGTAGTACGGAAAAGAAAATTCGTGATCGATTAGAACATATCATCAGAGACCCTCAGAATCGTTCTTTCATTCAGGATGACATCATTACCATGCGACAAGGCAGGTATGTTTTACCCATAAAACAGCAGGAAAAAGGTAAATTCCCAGGCATAGTACATGACAAGTCTGAAAGCGGGGTAACTATTTTTATTGAGCCTATCTCTGTAGTAGAGCTCAATAATGAATTAAGAGAGCTATACCAGGAAGAACAAAGAGAAAAATATAGAATACTTCAAAGATTAACTGCCCTGGTTGGCCAGAATAGTTC
>Ga0068714_10005471_pt1 | contig 13471 bp, 9 predicted proteins | sample MTBNYHSulfiMetaG_FD_62988 | JGI IMG/M metagenome (GOLD analysis project Ga0068714, IMG submission 62988) | Enrichment culture microbial communities from rom New York Harbor, USA that are MTBE-degrading - MTBE-NYH (New York Harbor Sulfidogenic)... | ecosystem: Environmental > Aquatic > Marine >... | reverse complement strand
TCAAACCGATTCAGCTTTATAACCGGCAGCGAGGACGGACTTCGTGAAAGCGGTTTTGCTATTGGAAGACGGTACCGTGTTCGAGGGCCGCGCGTTCGGCGCCCGAGGCGCCAAGTGCGGCGAGGTCGTGTTCAACACCTCCATGACGGGCTACCAGGAGATCCTCACCGATCCCTCGTACCACGAGCAGATCATCACCATGACCTATCCGCTCATCGGCAACTACGGGACCAACGCCGACGATTGGGAGTCGCGTGAGGTCTTCGCCAGCGGGTTCGTCGTCAAAGAGAACTGCCCTTATCCGAGCAACTGGCGCAGCGGTGAAACGCTCGATGCGTACCTGAAGGCCAACGATGTCGTGGGTATCGAGGGGATCGATACGCGCAAGCTCGTGCGGCACATCCGCACCGAAGGCGCCATGCGCGGGATCATTTCATCGAGCGAGGTCAGCCTCAAGAAGCTGACGGCGATGTTGCAGGAATACCCCGGCCTGGTCGGCCGCGACATCGTCAAGAACGTCACGGTGGTCAAGCCCTATGAGTGGAAGGAGGGCGTTCTCGACGTTTTGACCAACACGCAGGACGTGCCGGCGCCGAAGTACAGGGTCGTGGCGATCGACTATGGCATGAAGCGCAACATCCTCCGCCTGTTGGTCTCGCATGGTTGCGAGGTCCTCGCGGTGCCGGCCCAGACTACCGCCGACGAGATCCTGGCGCACAAGCCCGATGGCATTTTCCTCAGCAACGGTCCGGGCGATCCGGCCGCGGTGACGTACGCCGTCGAGACGGTCAAGGGCTTATTGGGCCGGGTTCCGATCTTCGGCATCTGCCTGGGCCACCAGATTCTTGGGCTGGCTCTGGGCGGGACCACTTATAAGCTCAAGTTCGGCCATCGCGGCGCCAACCATCCCGTCAAGAACCTGCGCACCGGCAAGATCGAGATCACCAGCCAGAACCACGGGTTCTGCGTGGACCTCGATTCGTTCAAAGGCAAGGACGTCGAGCTGACGCACCTGAACCTCAACGACCACACCTGCGAGGGGATTCGCAGTGACAAGCTCCGGGCCTTCGCCGTCCAATACCACCCCGAAGCGTCCCCCGGTCCCCATGACGCCCGTTATCTGTTTGATGATTTTGTCCGCCTGATGGAAGCAAAGTGACGCACGGCCCCGCGCGGACTCCGTGCGGCTCCTCGCAGAGTGACAGCCGGGCATGGGCGATAAAGATGGGCGAGGTCCGATAGGAACAGACGCTCTAATTCTGCTTCGAGTATCTCAGGTAGAGATACAACAAAGACAGGAGCGTGACAACGACGATGAGTTCAAGACGTCCCATACGGTAAAGTATGGCATACGGCGCGTCAGAAGCAAGTCCGGCAGGCGTCATCGTTTGTAGGGACGCCGCAAGGCGGTCATGGGTCCCATAGGACCTATGAGACCAATGGGACATATACTCCTGCGGGCGCACTACAACCCGATGTCACTCGGTCGGGATGTTCAGTTCGTCGAGCGTGCGGCGCACCCACGCCAGTGACTTTTCGATCATGGGGCCGCCCTGTCCCTCGCACTCCATGCTCAGGACGTCTTGGTAGCCCTGATCGCGCAGCAGCTTCAGGCACGCGCGGATGTTGTCGGCGTTGACGCCGTCGCCGATGGCGCATTGGCTGACCGCGATGCCCGTTTGGTTGCCGCGCACGGCGGCGGCCAGCGATTCGGAGACGTCCTTGATATGAACGTGTTTGACCCGGCCGAGGAACCGTTTCAGGAAGGCGACCGGGTCCTGCCCGGCGATGAACGTATTGCCCGTGTCCATGTTCATGCCAAGGTAGGGGCTGTCGCAGAACTCCAGCATGCGCGCCATCATATCGGGTTTGGTGGTGAAGTACCCGTGCGGCTCGATGTTGACCGTGATCCGGTGTGCCTCGGCCACCTCGATGATCTGCTCGTAGCTGCGTTTCATCAGGTCCATCGCCTCGGCGTCGCTCAAACCCTCAGGCGGCTGCATCCCGTCGGTGGTGTCGACGCAGGGACAGCCGATCAGGTGGGCCCACTGGATGGACTTCATCACGTAGGGGACGCCGCGCAGGGGGCCATCCTTACCCGAGAGCGGAAAGGCGGCGTCCACCTGCGAGAATTGCACGCCGTGCGCATCCATCTTCTTCTTGAGCAGGAGGGGATCTTCGTACAACGCCACGTGCGGCTGGTAGCCCAGCCCGTGAATCCAACTGACCCCGTCGATCAGCCCGCACTCGATGTAGTGAACGCCGTTGGCCTGCGCCCAGCCCAGGCACTTCACGAAGCTGAAATACGCGCTGTTGAACGCATCCGTATGAAATCCGATCTTCATCGCTGTCCGTCCCTTCGTTCTCCTGTGTGCACGAATGCCCTGGCCCATCGGTCCAGTGATTCCGGACAAAAGCCCCCTGTAGGCTACCAAAGCGCGTTGCTGGCCGCAAGCAGCGAGTTTCAGTGTAACTGTCCCAACGATTGTGGGGGTTTCTGAAGAGCCCCACCGGTTGTGGTTTTCGAGCGACTCGGCCTACGAGCGATTGGGGCAAAAATGGCCAACCACTCTCGATGGGACAGTTACGTTTCAGTTGCAGTTCAGGGTCGATCTTGGTATCATAGTGACAGTGGGAAGCTCGGGTGCGCAGGGAAGCCGGCCAAGTACGAGGTATTGATCCCCGCTCCGGGTTTGGCCTGCCTGGAGAGAGCGAGTCCACGCCGCATTGGTGTGCGTCAGGGGATACGAGTGCTTTCTGGAAAGGGCAGGAAGGTGAAGAACGGAGCGATTCTCGTGTGGTTGCTTTTCGTTCTGCTGGCCGGTCCCGTGATTGCCCTGATCTGGACGCAGATCGTTCCCCAATACCAGGCGCGCGCCGAGGTGCGGGTTCGACCGATCATCCCTCGTCTGGTTTTCAACACAGAGGACAACGGCATGATTCCTCTGTACGATTCCTTCGTCAACACACAGGTCTCCCTCATACGGAGTCCTACGGTCCTGCAACGCGTTCTGGATCAGAGCGTGGTGCAGGATACGCAATGGTACAAGAACACCCCGCGCACGCTCTTGCGGCGCCTCCGTGGGAACCAGATTCCTCCGATAGAGAGACTCCGAGAGAGTCTTTCCGTGCGACCTCGGCCGCGAACCGAGATCATCGACATCTCCTTTGTGGACCCCAGCAGCAAAGAGGCGAAGATCATCGTGGATGCAGTCCTTGAGCAGTACATCAGGTACACCGCACTTAAATCGGACGCGACGCGAGACGATATCTTCCAGAAGCTGACGCAGCAGAAGACGGAACTGACCAATGCGATTGCCTACAAAGAACGCGGAATTGCAGCGTTGCGCAAGTCTCTCGGTGGCAATAGTGCCGGCGAGCTTATTTCCACCAGGAGACTTCGGATCGATGAGACGCAGGCTCGTCTGCGGGAATTGCGGCAGAGCATCACCTTGCTCGAATGGGAGACCTCACGGTCGGGTGTAGCGGACGACAACGATGTCGAGCAACAAGTGGGTCCGTTATCTCTGAAGCACCGACTAGCGCGTGCCAGGCAGGAGGAGCAGCTTCTGCTAACAAATCTGGCGGCACAGCAGGTAGAATTCGATCGCCTCTTCGCAGACGCGCAGATGCTCGAAAAGGAAAACCGCGAGCTGGACCGCAAGCGCGCATTGCTCGACGCGATCCAGACCCGCATCGAGCACAAGGATATGGAGCGAAACGTAGGCGGCGCGATTGAGGTGCTGACCTCAGCCTTCGCGCCGTCCAAGCCCTACCACGATCGTCGAATCCTGTATACCGCTCTGACCTTGGGCCTGGGCCTCGTTGCTGTCGGCGTCGCCTCGCTTCTGGGGCGACGAAAACACCTGAGCAGTACGGGGCCGGCACTGGTACCCACGGCATAGTCATAAGCCTCACCATCTACCCCGGAAATCTGCTTTTCCTGCTCAACTGGCCCGGTTTTTCCGCCGATAACGTGCGAGAGACCATTGATGGATGGGTCCATAGCGAGAGCTGTCTCCCGTAGCGACAGGGCTGTCCAGGTGGAGGAGGCTGCCTCGAACAGGAAGGCCGGTTCCCGGTGGCGGGGTCGCCGCGGGCACCTCTCTGATGAAAGGGGTTATTCCCGGACGGAACGAAAGACGCGTGGAAGCGGCGCCTCGCCCGGATCGCTTAAGGCGATGCGGGGCAGGCGGAACGTCCGAGGATGTGTGATGAACGGACCGTTGATCAGCACGTGTATTGTGGCGCAGAACAACGCGGCATATCTGCGCCGCGCGATCGCCAGCGCGGAGCGTTTTGCCGACGAGATCGTCGTCGTGGACGGCGGCAGCGCCGACGGCACCGAGGCGCTCGTGCGCTCCGTTCCCCGGTGTGTCTATCTGCATCGTCCTTTCGACGGCAACTTCGCCGCCCAGAAGAATTTCGCTTTCGACCATGCTAGCGGGACGTGGATCCTCGAACTGGATCAGGACGAGGTAGTCTGCGACGAATTCGGCCGGGCGATTCGCCCGTTGCTGGAGCAGACCGGCGAGATCGGCTTCGCATTGCGGCGGTGGTGGATCTGCGCGATCGATCCGTTGCGCTACGTCGGCACGCATCTGTTCGAGACGACGTGGATTCCGCGTCTATTCCGCAACGATCCCCGGCTGCGGTATGTCTTTCCTCTGTCCGGCGGCAACAGCGGCCTGATCCACCACGAATTCAGTCCTGCTCTCCAGTCCCGGTTCGTCCGGATTGACGCTTGGCGCCTGCTGCATTTCCATTATATGATCCACGACCGGGCCCGCCGCGAGGCGCGCTTTGCTTGGTTCAACCGGGTCGATCCGCGCTGCATCGAGATGAACGCTCGCTGCTACTTGTACGAGGACTTCTCGCATCGCGTCCTGCCATGTCCCGCGGTGTGGCGGGATGCCGCACCTGCGGCGGAGCTTGGCCCCACTGGTGTGCTATACGACATGGATACGGAAACGCTGCTATGCGAAACTCACCCGTCTCTCGAAGGAGTGGCCCGATGCCAATGCCATCCGTGAGTCGCTATTGTAGATCGGCCAAAGACCGGTTCAAGACAACCGTGTATCTGCCGGTCAAACATCGCGCAGGTTTGGAGCTCGCCCGATGCTATCGAACGGCGCTGCGCTATGTCTCCAACATTTGCTTCGTCGCGGTCACGGGAAGCTGTGGCAAGACCACCACGACGGAGTTGACCACCGCGATTCTGGCCCGAGAGGGGCGCGCTCGAACGGGGAACCACGAGAATGAGATTGGGTATATCGCCGGCCTGATTCGGAGGCTTTCGCCAAAGGATCGCTTCTGTGTCGTTGAGGTGAGCGGACACCTGAAGGGTGCGATGGAACGGTCGGCCCGATTGCTGCGACCGCATATCGGCTTGGTCACCAACGTTGGGCAGGATCACTATTCGAGCTTCCGCAGTCTGGAGGCCACGGCGGCGGAGAAAGGAAAACTCGTCGAGATCCTGCCGCCCGACGGCGCGGCCGTGCTCAATGCAGACGACCCGCACGTCTATGCGATGCGCACGCGTACGCGGGCCCGCGTGTTTACCTACGGGCAGTCGGCCGAGGCAACGGTCCGAGCGGAGAACGTCCGGTGCGCCTGGCCCGAGCGGTTGTCGTTCGACGTCTGTTACGAAGGGACGCGGTGCCACGTGCAGACGCGGCTGCTCGGTACGCACTGGGTTGAGACAGCGCTGGCGGCTCTGTCGGCCGCGTTGGCGGCAGGCGTTTCCCTGCCCCGGGCGGTCGAAGCGGTGGAGACCTTCGAGCCGATCCTGGGCCGCATGAGTTCGCACGAGCCCCCCGGCGGCGTGACCTTCGTCAGTGATGCGTGGAAAGCGCCGTTCTGGACTGTTCCGGCCTCGCTGGAGTTCCTCCGGACGGCGCAAGCCGAGCGCAAGATCGTGGTGATCGGAACCGTCTCGGACACGCCGAAGGGTTTTGAGCGGCGGTACGTCGCGATTGCGAAACAGGCGCTCGACGTGGCGGACAAGGTCCTGTTCGTAGGCGATCATGCCTACTCCGCCTTGAAGGCCAGGACGCATCCGGACGATGACCGCGTCATGGCTTTTGGGATGCTTTACCAACTCGAGTGCTATCTGCGCAGCTACCTCCGCAGCGGCGATCTGGTCCTGCTCAAAGGCACGACAAGGACCGATCACTTGCAGCGAATCGTCATGGCGCGGACCGATGAGATTGCCTGCTGGCGCGAGAAATGCGGCCGGCCGTGTTTCTGTGCGGCGTGCGATCTGCGACAGAATCGCTTCGTTCCCACCGAGGAACAGCCGAGTCCATGTTGAAGGAGCCTGGCCCCACTGGTGTGCTATACGACATGGATACGGAAACGCTGCCGTGCGAGACGCATCCGTCTCTTTAAGGAGTGGCCCGATGCCAATGCCATCCGTAAGTCGCTACTGTAGATCGGTCAAAGACAGGTTCAAGACAACCGTGTATCTGCCGATCAGACGTCGCGCAGGTTTGGAGGTCGCCCGGTGCTATCGAACGGCGCTGCGCTATGTCTCCAACGTCTGCTTCATCGGCGTTACGGGAAGTTGTGGCAAGAGCACCACGACGGACCTGATCACCGCGATCCTGGCCCGCGAAGGGCGCGCCCGGACGGGAACCCATGACAACGAGATCGGAGATATCGCCGGCCTGATTCGGAGGCTTTCGCCAAAGGATCGCTTTTGTGTCGTTGAGGTGAGCGGACACCAGAAGGGGGCCATGGGGCGGTCGGCCCGATTGCTACGGCCGCACATCGGCGTAGTCACCAACATTGGGCAGGATCACTACGTTAGTTTTCGCAGCCTGGAGGCCACGGCAGCGGAGAAAGGAAAACTCGTCGAGATCCTGCCGCCCGACGGTGCGGCCGTGCTTAATGCGGACGACCCGCACGTCTATCCGATGCGGACGCGAACGCAGGCCCGCCTATTCACCTACGGGCAGTCGGCCGAAGCAACAGTTCGAGCCGAGAATGTCCGGTGCGATTGGCCCGAGCGGTTGTCGTTCGACGTCTGTTACGAAGGGACTCGGTGTCACGTGCAGACGCGGCTGCTCGGCACGCACTGGGTTTACACGGTGCTGGCGGCTCTGTCGGCCGCGTTGGCGGCGGGCGTTTCCCTGTCGCGGGCGGCCGAAGCGGTGAAGACCTTCGAGCCGACCCTGGGCCGCATGAGTGCCCACGAGCCTCCGGGCGGCGCGGCCTTCGTCAGTGATGCATGGAAAGCGCCGTTCTGGACGGTTCCGGCCTCCCTGGAGTTCATGCGGACGGCGCGGGCCGAGCGCAAGATCGTGGTGATCGGAACCGTCTCGGATACGCCCAGGGAATTCAAGCGACGGTACAAAGCGCTTGCGAAACAGGCGCTCGAAGTAGCGGACAAGGTCCTGTTCGTAGGCGATCATGCCCACTACGCCTTGAAGGCCAGGACGCATCCGGACGATGACCGCGTCATGGCTTTTGGGATGCTGTACCAGCTCGAATGCTACTTGCGCACCTACCTCCGGAGCGGCGATCTGGTCCTGCTCAAAGGCACGACGAAGATGGATCACTTGCACCGAATCGTTATGACGCGGACCGGTGAGATTGCCTGCTGGCGCGAGAGATGCCGCCGGCCGTGTTTCTGTGCAGCGTGCGATCTGCGACAGAGTCGTTTCGTTCCCACCGAGGAACAGCCGAGTCCGTATTAGAGGAGCCTGCCGGAGCACGTTCCCCCGGCAGGCTTTACAGGCAGGTATTTCTACTGAGTCCGTCGCCGGAAGGCGCGGACCACCTTGGTCCCGCTGATCTTCTGGTTGCCCATGCCGGTGGTCATCTCACCGCTGAGCTTGCCGTCCTGGATCTTGCCCTGGAAGTCCATCTCGAAATCGCGATCGCCGAACGTCATGGCGATCTTGAAGCTGACCTTGTCGCCCTCGAACGTGACCTTCTTGACCGGCGTGGCGTTGTAGCGGGCGGTCATATCGGGATAGACCACCAGCCGCTGTTTGCGGGTGCCTCGCTCGCTCGTCGCGTCGAGGTTCCATGTCCCGATCAGGGCGTCGCCCAAACGCTTGCCCACCGCCTGTATCTCACCTCGCTCACTCTTGAGGGTGCCCGAGAGCCCCTCCTGCTGGAACTGGCCTTCGAAGGTCGCCTCCCACTGCCGGTCCGGATTGTCGCTCTTGAGCGCCAGGGTCAGGGTGCCCTGGTTGTACTCGACGCTGGTTACCTTCATCTCGCCGCGTTCGCTCTTCCACTGCGCGGTCAGTTGGCCTTCCTTGTCGGCGCCGATGGTCAGCGTGACCGGGATCTCGCGGTCCTGCATTTTGAGGGTCAGTTCCCATGTGCCGGCCGCTCGCGGTGTACGCGGGGCTCGCTGGCCTTCGAGGGCGTAGTCGCCCCGGCCGCCGGAGACCGTTCCGGTGAGCTTGCCGTCTTCGATCCTGCCCTTGAAGGTCGAGGTCATGGTCTGGCCGTCGCGGCCCGGCGTCTCGCGCGTGAAGCTGAGCTGGCCGTCCTCGAACTTAAGGTCCTTCAGGTCGTTGACACCCATGAAGCTGATCCATTGACCGGTCTGGTTGCCGTCCTGGTCGCGCGAGAACGACAGGATCGACTCCATCGTCCGCCCGTTGAACTCGCTCTTGACGAGCCAGTCGCCGAAGAGGCCTCCTCGGCCTCCGCCAGCCGGCTGGGCCCAGACGTGGGTCGACAGAACGAGAATGGCGCCGAACACGACGGCTTTGAGAAGTCTCTGATCTCTCATACGGTAAGCCTCCAAAAGAAAGGTTGTTGGGAAACCTGCATCCGCCCCTGAAAGCGGCACGCACCACACCGTTGCCCGCCGCGGAACGCCCATCTGCGCCGTCAGTGTAGAACAACCTGCCCGGCTCCTGTCATGCGGGTAAGACGCCGTCGAAACCGGAACGATTTCAACATTCTGCAAATCTCTTGCTGCCTGGCGTCCACCACGGCCGAGCTGCCGGTCGTGGCTCGGCCCCCCCTTGGGATTCTTCTTGACTTGGCCGACTTGGCTCACTACAGTGATATTGGCGAGCCCGGGCACGCGATCATACGTTTGAGGGCATAAGGTCTGCCGGGACGCGAGCGGCAAACACGAAGTGACAAGCCGGGCGGCCAGAGAGACGAGATGCGACGGGAGGGACTTGATAGGGCATTTGCGAGGCAAGAGAATCATTTCTGGAGGTGATAGCCATGTCGATCCGTATAGGAAAGTCCGTCGTTGTGCTTGGTTTGTGCTGGACGTTCCTCCTTGGCAACCCTGTCCGTGGTCTGGACAGCCTCAAGCCTCTGGCGGTCGGAGAGCAGGCGACCATGTGCCAGCTTGATAACGGCAATCTGATCCTGGCCTATAGCCGACACGTGCAATGGCGCTATCACCTGTATTACAGGATGTCAACCGACGGCGGCTGGAAATGGTCGCCGGAGATCCGGGTGGCGAACGGAGACTATCAGGTTGAGCCTGCGCTTTTGCAGGATTCTGCCTCGCGCCTGTGGCTGCTGTGGGTGAGCAATGTCAGGTCACAGAACGATGTGGATATCGAGTACATGGTGAGCACAGACTACGGACAGACCTGGGGCACCCACGGGTTTCTTGCCACGCCTGAGACGTTCACCCAGAAACCCAGTCTTGTTGAGATAGACAACGAGGTCGGCGTCTATTGGGGTGATGGCCATTGGGCGACCAGCCGTGACGGTGGCAAAACGTGGAGTGATGTGACCCAGTCGGTAAAGGTATGGGGCAATCAGATGATCTACGAAGCCCAGGATGGTCAAGTCTGGGTGGTGAGCTGGACTGGCGTCGACATATGGGCGAGGAAGAGCATGGACAACTCTACGTGGTCAGAGCCAATCAGAATAACTGACAACAGATCGGCGATCGCTCCGGCGGTTCTACCCGAAGTGGGCCAAGACCGCTACGGCAACTTCGTTGTCGTCTGGAATTCGCAGCATCTGGATCCCAACAATAGCGATATCTGGTACTCGACGAGCTTCGACAATGGGCTGAACTGGGAGCCTTCTCGCCGGTTGATGAGTGACGCGGGCCAGGACAGGAATCCGGGCGTGGTCCTCGTCGACGGGTCTCTCTGGGTCGTCTGGAACTCGGACCGAAGCGGGTACGAGCAGGTCTACGCATTCGAGTTGGGCCCGAACCCATGGGATTTCAATGCGGACAGTTGTGTCGACACGGCTGATTTCGTCCTGTTCTCGCGGCAGTGGAGGCGCGGCTGCCGAGCGTACGCTCCCTGCATCAGGGCGGATCTCGAAAAGAGCGGGTGGGTCGACGTGGCAGACCTCGCGATCCTTGCCGAGCACTGGCTGGAGAATACACCCTGGACCCTGCCCGACCTATGGCCTGGGGATCAACCGGTCCGTCGCTGACGCGGACCGGCGGTGTTGGCGAGCGCACCGCCGACCCGAGACGGCGTCCCGGCTTCGCCATTGGCTTACAGTTGAGCCGTCGCGCCCGATGGGGGCCTTGCGCTTATGGCATGTCTTCCCATCACAAAGGTGGTGCTATCGGGTCTGCGCGGTTGAGGGATCGGACGTGCGCGAGTAGAATCACGCCGTGCGAACGGCATCGGTCGGAGTTGGCCCGTCCCGTGAAGTTGGATTCTGTATGGAGACCGACTCGGAACCGCCCTTGCGTCACACGGTTCGATTCGTTTGGAGTACACCATGAAGCGGCTGTCGCCCGAAGAGCGAAGATATATTCTGTACCAGACCCTGGTCCGTCTCCAGAAGGACTGGGTTTGCCGGTACGGGCAATGGAACACCGCCACGATGCTGCGCGAGATGCGCCGGCTGCTGCGCAAGGCGAGTGAGCAGGGCGGCCTCGAAGCGCTGGGCGTGTCCGAGCCGGCCGCAACAGTCGCCGATGAGGACCTGCCTCTTTTCGACGGCCTGTGAACGCCTGCCCGCGACGGCAGGCATGGGCGAACATCTCTTGTCGCCGAGAGACGATGGGTTCATGAGGAACCGATGTGTCTGCCTACGAGGGGATCGTCACCGGGCGAGGGGGAACCTGCTGGACGGTCGATGGGGGCATCCGCCGGGTTTGATCCGGCGCGGTCAGTCCCTCGGCGTAGCGGTTGTACCATAAGACGAAGGCCAAAAGGCTCTTGATGCCGGACTGGGCCTGGGTGCCCGTGTTCGGGAAGGTCACGTCGGGACCGGGCACGATGGCGCGGAGCCGGTCGACGTCCAGGACATCGGACAGCTTTCCGCACGATTGATGACACTGCGCTCGAAGTCGCCGCCACCCGGCGTTGTTGAGGCTGTAGAGGCGATAGTAGTAGCGGTTGTCGCGATCCCGGAGCCGTCGCCATCGCCGGCCGATGGCGTTGCCGATCCTGGCGCGGACGTGATACGCGGTCGAAGGGATCAACCGCTTTGGATATGACGACGTCGTGTCGACGGGGATCCGGGCCAGTCTGGGGAACCGGGCGATCAGCAGGTTCTCCTCCAGTCGCCGGTCCATGACCGTACATGCTGGCAGGGACCCAACGAGCTTCAGTAGGGGGCCGGACGCCAGAGGAGCCGCAGGCCAGACCGCGTGCGCAATACGGTACATCGGGCTGGCCGCGTGGAATCGCTCCCAGTGCAGCAGATCGAACTGCCAGACTTTCTGGAACGGAAGCCCGGGGAGCGCTTTGTAGAAAGCTTGCAACTCATCCTTGATTTCGGCGATCCAGCGAGCGGTCGGGTCACCCGGAAACAGCTCACAGATGGTTTGCTCGGGCAGGCCCCACACGTTGCTCATGCGGTACAAATGTTCGAACGAGAAGGCTCGGCAGTCGGCGTCGAATCCGAAACCGATGTGATTGCCGCCCGGGATGGCGTCTCCGACGTATCCGGCGACGAGCGGCGCATCCGCCCCTGCGACAGTATCCAGCAGGGACCACCAGCCCAAGTCGTTGACTCCGTTGGCCAGTTGCTCAGCGGAGATCTGACGCTCCATGAACTCCGGAAACCTCGTCACGTCGACAGGCAAGCGTCCGTGCGGCAGACCCAGCAGATTGATCGCGCGACGAGCGCAGCGATAGTCGTTGTCCCTCCGGTCGCCAAGTGTGTAGACCATCCGGACGTTGGCGTGCGATTCGGCCAGGTAGGCGGCGGTGATCCGCGAGTCGAGGCCGCCCGAACAGAGCTGGGACACGTTGCGACCGCGATACTCTCGGAAAGCGTCGAGCATGGCCTCGTGGGCCCGTTCCAGTTGCTCGGCGGCTGGCAGACCGAAGGCATCGTCCGAAATGGGGATGGGCTGGACAGCGATTCGGCTCAGTCGACCATCCTCGAAGTGCAGAATCTCGCCGGCCCCGAGACGGCGGACGCCTTCCCACAGCGATTCGCCCAGCAGTTCATGCATGAACAACAGATGAGCGACCAGCGCCTTCCTGTTCAGACGACGGGAGATCGAAGGATGGAAACCCGGGATGTCCGAGGACGTCCCTATGACCAGCAAGGACCCGTCGTTGCATAGTAGCAGGGAAACCACCCGAGCTGGTCGCAGAAGACGAACGTGTCTTTTCCGTGGACGACGATCGCCAGGAAGAACCCGCTGTGATTTGGCAGGTCGCTCAGGCCTCGGTTCTCGAAGTGAGTCGCGATCCGCTCGGCATGGCTTTGCACGTGCGTGTCGGTTCCGTCGAGGTGTCCGAGTACGTAGGCGGTCGTTTCATCCGACTGAGCCACGGAGATTGGCGCCGTCCGGCACGTGTGCCAGACGCACCTCATGTCCCCGATGTCCTTCTCGTCTGAGACCTCCAGGGGGCGCCCGGCGAAGTGCCGTCTGACGGCGTCCACAAAAACCTGTTTTGCTGTCGCGTCGGGGTCAATGATTCCGGCGAAGGCTGTCATATCCGTCCTTGGTCAATCAAAGGTATCCGTTCCAGTCCGCGCGGGGCGTTGTCTAATTGTATCCCTCGCGCTTCGCAGCCAAGATCATGCCACGCTCGTTCAGAGGCTGCAAGATGCCCGAACGTTTTTCTTCTTTCTTTCTCTCGGACAGCGAGGCGATGCCCTATTGATCCCGCATGCGCCGATTGCGGTTTGCTCCTGCGCAAAGACAGAGGGCTGTGGACGTGTCCACAGCCCTGTGAGAAAACGCAGATCGTGAGCCTCGGCTTACGACGTCATTCGCCGCCTTCGCAACCATCCCGCAAACGCCAGCCCCAGGCTACCCAGCACCACCGCCCCCGGTGCCGGAACGGTGTCGGGAACCAGCAGGTGGTTGTCAATAGTGCCGTTGTCGGGTCCTGCAATGGGGTCTGGGGCAGAGAAGCCGGAGTTGTAGAGGTAAATCAAAGCCCCATCGTTCTTGCCGTCTTTGGCGTAGAAGTGAGGTATAACCGAAAGTTGTGGATGGCCTGCATGAAAAGAGCGGCGTATCCTTTGAGTTGGACGATTCAAGGAAGACTCAAACGAAAGGACACGCCACATGGAAGACAGTACCGTATCG
>Ga0068714_10005469_pt1 | contig 13474 bp, 11 predicted proteins | sample MTBNYHSulfiMetaG_FD_62988 | JGI IMG/M metagenome (GOLD analysis project Ga0068714, IMG submission 62988) | Enrichment culture microbial communities from rom New York Harbor, USA that are MTBE-degrading - MTBE-NYH (New York Harbor Sulfidogenic)... | ecosystem: Environmental > Aquatic > Marine >... | reverse complement strand
ACCCCGAGTTCTTCTTGGAGTTCCTCGTCCATCCACGCCAGCGTGTCGAGATACTCCTCCTTGAGCACGCCCATCTGGTTTCCGATTTCCCACTGGTCCTTGCTCACCACGGCCACCCCCTCCGGCATGACCCCCACGGACACGAGCAGGCCGCGAGCCATGCGGTTCACCGTGGCGTAGTCCACGCCCATGGGACAGTTCAGGGTGCAGCGGCGGCAGTTGGTGCACTTGCCGAACACGGTGTCCTTGAGTTCTTCGAGTTCTTCGTCGGTCGTCACGCTCCGGGCGTTCACCCACCAGGGGAAGACCCGGCCGGTCCAGTCCACGTGCCGTTTGAACAGCTTTCGGATCTGGTCCGCCTTGTAGGCCGGGGCGTAGGTCGGGTCGTCGGGGTTGGCCAGCACGTAGTGGCACGATTCCGTGCACATGCCGCAGTGCACGCATCCGGCCAGGGAGAGCACCATCTGTCGGTTCAGCTTCTTTTGCAGCCGTTCAATGACCTTTTCGGCCTTGTGTGATCTCACCTGCATGTTCATTTCATCTCCTCTCGTTCGTGCGACGGGGACGGGCGGAGAACCCGCCTCCTGTTCCAATCGTTCCGGGCTGTGCGCCCAGGGAGCCCTCCGCTGCGTTCCGCTCCTCTCCTTCGTCCGTCAACCTCCGCGCCTGGTACGCCTACACGCAAGGCCTCCCGCGCGGTTCGGTTCCGGCACCCGTTGAACCGCCGGACCCGGCTACGCTCCGGCAGGCGGCTAACCCCGGCCCGGTTCCACGGACCGCTGGACCGGGAAGACCCCGCGGTACCCCAGCGTTCTTCCCAGGTAGTAGCGCATGAACGGGTAGTACAGATAGTGGGAGATCTTGCTGAACGGCACGTAGATCAGGAAGAAGGCGGTGAGGAAGAAAAAGGTGAGCAGGTATTCCTCCCCCCGGGAAAGGTCGTTGGGGGCCGCCAACCCTGCGAAAAAGAACCACACGGTGAGGAGTGCCAGACTGAAGTAGTCGTCCGGCGTACTGATGGCCCGCATCACCGGGGACACGACCCGGCGGATCATCCGGTAGCAGCCCACCAGGAACGCCGCGCCGATGAAGATCTGAAACAACCAGACCACCATCCGGTGGGTGAGAAGCGACGGGGCGTACGGGATGATGAACGACAGCGTGATGGCGCTGGCCACGCCCACGTGGAACAGCGTGAACTGAAACCAGAAGAACAGGTTCTTTCGCGTGCTTTCCATGGACCAGGGCATGGCGATGTTCAGCATGGAATAGGCCGCGCCCTTCATGGGTCCGGTGTCGAAGCGTCCGGTACGGGCCTGTCGATCACGGCCCGCCTTGAACCGGAACAGCCAGACGAGCCGGAGGGTATACACCACCGCCATGAACACCAGGGCGACTTCCTGCAGGCGGTGTGACGCGAAGTGCAGCAGAGCGCTCTCTTGCATCCTTTCTCTCCTCGTGCTTCGAAGTGGATCGTGGGTTCGGCCTTCCGCGTGCAGGGACCACGGGATCCTCACGAAACGACGCCCGCGTGAACAGCGTCCCCGGGGCTCCCCACGGGGCCCCCGTGCTCTCCGGCGTCGCTGGCGGCCTACAGGGCTTCCAGTTCACGTGTGAAGGGACCCATTTCCCGTGAGTCCGGCAGGCAGACGATGACCTCGTCGAGCTTGGAGGCGCCGGCCAGATGGTCCCGGATGGTTTGCAGCATGGCGCGGGCGCACAGGTCCACCGGCACGCCGTAGAACCCGGACCCCATGGGCGGGAAGGCGAGGCGCCGAACCCCTTTCTCCTCTGCGCGCGCCAGTGCGGAGACCATGGCCTTCCGGAGTTTGGCTTCCAGGTTCGTCTCCTGAAACCGGGGACCCACGGCGTGGATGATGAACTGCGCCTTCATCTCCCCGGCGGAGGATACCACCGCCTCCCCCACCGGGACCGGGGCCAAGGGGTTCAGTTCCTCCTGGATTCCCGGCCCCCCCCGGACGGAGATCGCCGTGCCGTAGCCCGAACCCAGCACCAGGTCCTCTCTGGCATAGTGGGTGAAGGCGTCGACCTCCATGTCCGTCACACTTCCTTTCACAATGCGGACACGCTTGCCGTTGATCGTTTTCTCTTTCATGTCCTTGCTGTCCTCCCCCGGTTGGCGATGCAAGCAGACGACCTCGACGGTTCCGTTTCGACCGGAACCATCGTCGTGAGACCTCGGCCAACGTCGTGCAGGGATCGGTTCGTCCCCGCGCCGACCCTGCGCGGGGACGGAGCCGGGCGGTCCCCGATGGACCGTTCCCTTTCCGTGTGTGTGCGGCCTCCATCACGACGAGCCCGCCCCTGCATCGGGAGCGTTGCGGACGATGGGAAGGTGGCCGTCTTCATGAAGGAGCCTCATCGGTCAGACGCTGAGGGCGGTGTGTCTTGGCAGGAACAGGGGTCTCGCATGTTCCGGTGGAACGAAGCATCGGTGTCGCTCTTCGGAGACGTACCGTGTGATCGACTGGCACATACTAATTCAGTATGAATATTAGATATGGTAGGCGAGTCTGAGAACCGTGTCAAGAGGTTCGGTCCGCGGCCGCTCGACCGACGGGCGGTGTTTGCCCGAGGCTTCGTCTCCGGCGGCGGGTCCGGGTCGGAGACAGGCCTGGGTGCGAAGCCTGTGCCGAGCCGAGATGTTCACAACGGCGTGATCGCCCGGGGAGAGGGCGACCGGGGAAGCGTCAGCAGGCCGTCCGGGAAAACGCCTCCCCTGCAGGGCCCTGCCCCTTCGTGGCTCCACAAACATCCCGAGGTCACTCCCGGGGGATGTGGTGCGCCGTTCGCCTCGGGTGTCTGTGGAACGATCTGCCCAAAGAGGGTTCCAGGAGGTCCGTGGGGGCCCCCGGTTGCGTTTCCGGCATTTCTTCTGTAAAAGCGCTGTTTATCAACGGATTGTACTGGGGTGGGACCGAAGCCGGACGAAAGGGGCGGGTGATGGCGAAATCCTTGAAGAACGTCACGCGGTTGGTCGCCGATCTGGAGCTGGAACAGATCGCCTCCGTGGTCCAAGAAAGCCTGGACGCCGGGACGGAGCCGCTGGCGATCCTGCAGGCCATGAGCGCGGGCATGATCCAGGTGGGAAAACTCTTTGAGCAGGGGGAGTACTACCTGGCGGACCTGGTGCTGGCCGGGGAGGTGATGAAGGAGGGGATCCAGGTGCTGGAGCCCCATTTCTCCATGGACGCGTTCCGCACGAAGGGCACGGTGGTCCTCTGTACGGTCAAGGGGGATATTCACGACATCGGCAAGAACCTGGTGGCAAACATGCTCACCGGTTCCGGGTTCAACGTGGTGGACCTGGGGGTGGACGTCCACGAGGACAGGGTCGTGGAGGCGGTGAAGAGGAGCGGGGCGCGGGCGCTGGGGCTCTCGGTGCTCCTGACGCCCATGGTGAAGTCGGTCTCGGACGTGGTGGCCGCCCTGGAAGCGCAGGGGCTCCGTGCGCGGGTGAAGATCGCCATCGGCGGGGCCTGTACCACCCCGGAACTTGTGCAGAAGCTGGGGGTGGATGCCTTGGGCAGGGACCCGCTGGAAGCCATGAGGATCTTCGAATCGTTCGTGAAAGAGTAGAAGGGGAGGGAGCCGAGCATGGGGGCATGTCACGACAGGGTGCTGGCCGCCCTGGAACGGCGGGAACCGGACCGCGTACCGACCCTGGACGTGCTGGAGGAGATCTCCAACGTCTACGAGATCCTCGAGAAGAAACCGTTGCCGTTCGGGTTCTTGTTCAGCAACCCGCACACCGGCCGGGTCGTGAACCGGCTGGCTCCCTTGATCAACCGTTCTCACCTGTTCGACCGGGAGATGGACCGGTTTTCCCACGACCGCACCCGGGCCTCGGTGAAGATGGGCTACGATTCCACCTGGGTGATGCACGTTCCCATCTGGCGGTTCCGGGACACCCGGACCGTTGTGGACATCTACGGGCGTCGTTACGACGCGGGGATGGATGGGAAGGGAAACCTGGCCACGCCCATGTACCGGGAGGGCCTGATCAGCTGTCCCCAGGACTGGGCGGACTGGGACAAGAAGGACCTGTTCCGTTTGCCCGAGCGGGCCAACCGGGCGTTTTCCCGGATCCAGAAGGATTTCGGGGACCAGGTGTTCATCTTCGGCGCGTTTCTCTACGGGCTCTTCGAGAACAGCTGGCAGCCCATGGGCTTCGAGCGGTTCGCGGTGGCCGTGCGCCGGGAAAAGGCGTTCATCCGCCGGGTCATCAAATTCTATGAAGACCACTTCTGCATGATGCTGGAGGCCTGGGCCGACGCGGGCTTGCCCGGGGCCGTTTACACGGACGACATGGCTTACCGGTCCGGGCCCATGCTCAACCCCCGGATCATGCGGGAACTTTACAGCGACGCCTTTCACCGGATCACCGAGACCGCTCACGCCCTGGGGATGAAGATCGTGGTCCACTCCTGCGGAAACGTGCTCCCCCTGCTGGAGTGGTTTGCGGAGTGCGGCTTCGACGGGGTGCACGCCCTGGAACCCACGGCCGGCGTCACCCTGGCGGCGGCCAAGGAGCGGGTGGGGGACCGGATGTGCCTGTTGGGCAACATGGACATCACCCACATCCTGGTGGACGCGGATCGGGACGAGGTCTTCGAGGCGGTCCGCACCAGCATCCAGGCGGCGGGACACGGCGGCGGGTACATCCTGGCCCCGACCAACAGCCACCAGTCCATGTCCGTGCAGCGGATCCGGTGGATGCTGGAGGCCGTGGAGCGGTACGGCGCGTACCCCCTGACGGGCGGCGCCGGGCCGGCTGCATGAAGAGGCCGGCGCTCCACGCACAGATCCTCCTCGCGCTGGTGCTGGCCGTGGTCGCGGGGGTTCTCCTGGGCGAGAAGGCCCGGATCTTCGAACCCCTTGGCACCCTCTTCCTGAACGCCCTCAAGATGATCGTGGTCCCCCTGATCGTGTGTTCCATCGTCACGGGCGTGGCCGGCATCGGCGGACGGGAAAACTTCGGGAGAATGGGGGGCAAGACCCTCCTGTACTACCTGGTCACGAGCCTGCTCGCCATCCTGACCGGCCTTACCCTGGTGAACCTGGTCCGGCCCGGCGTGGGGGCGAATCTGGGGCTCCAGGCGTCGGTGTCCGGCGACTGGGCCCAGGCCCTGCAGGAGCGGGCCGGCGGCTCCCCCTGGCAGACCCTGCAGGACCTGATGATCCGCATGGTCCCCACCAACCCGGTCCAGGCCATGGTGGAAGGGGAGATGATCCAGGTGATCGTTTTCTGCCTTCTGTTCGGCTACTTCTCTACGCGGGTGGCCGAACCCTACCGTTCCCTGATCCGCAACCTCTTCGAGGGCGGGTTCGAGATCATGATGAAACTCACGCGCGTCATCATCCTGCTGGCGCCCGTGGGGATCTTCGGCTTGGTGGCCAAGATCGTGGCGACCTCCGGGTTGGGGGTCTTCCAGAGCCTCGGGTGGTATGCCCTCACCGTGTTCGCCGGGCTCGTGGTGCACGCCACGGTCACCCTGCCGCTCCTGCTGTGGTGGGTGGGAAGGGTCAGCCCGCGCAAGCACGTGCAGGCCATGGCCGCGGCCCTGTTGACCGCCTTCTCCACCAGTTCGAGTTCGGCCACCCTGCCGGTCACCCTGGAATCCGTGGAGAAGAACGCCGGGGTGTCCAACCCGGTCTCGAGCTTTGTGCTGCCCCTGGGGGCCACGGTGAACATGGACGGGACGGCCCTGTATGAGTGCGTGGCCGCCCTGTTCATCGCCCAGGCCTACGGTGTGACCCTGGGGTTCGTTCAGCAGTTCATCGTGGTGGTCACCGCACTCCTGGTTTCCATCGGCGCGGCGGGAATCCCCATGGCCGGGGTCGTGATGATGGCCGTGATCCTGAAGGCCGTTGGGCTTCCCCTGGAGGGTGTGGGTTTGATCCTGGCCGTGGACCGGATCCTGGACATGTGCCGCACCACGGTGAACGTCTGGAGCGACTCGTGCGGGGCCGTGATCATCGCCCGGACCGAAGGGGAGACCCTTCCGGTCCAGTTCCACACCGCACGGGGCCAGGCGTGTGACTCCCTGCGGAAAACGGAAGCGCGGGTCTGCCGTGCAGGCCGTGCGTCCGAGGGGAACGGGCCGTGCAAACCAGGGTGAATGCATGTGACCCACAAACGGCTTGGGCCCTTCCTGGGCGCGCCGTGTGGGGGAGAAGAAGGAACCGAAACCCCGCCTTATGGGTGCAGGCGAACGAGAAGGGCCCCCGGAGGCCTACGAGAGGAGATCTGGATGAACCCCCTGCTTGCCTGTTCGGGCACCGAATTGGCCGCCAGGATCCGAAGACGGGAGGTCTCGTCCCGGGAGGTGGTGAAGACCCACATCGACCGGATCCGCCGGGTCAACCCGGCGATCAACGCCGTGGTCAGGACCCGCTTCGACGAGGCCCTGCGCGAGGCGGAAGCCGCGGACCGGGCGCTGGCGGCGGCGACGTCCCCGGAGGCGCTTGCGCCCTTTCACGGGGTCCCCTGCACCATCAAGGAGGCGTTCAACCTGGAGGGGATGCCCCAGACCTCCGGGCTCGTCTCCCGTAAGGGGAACACGGCCGTGGCAGACGCCACCGCCGTGGCCCGCCTGCGCCGGGCCGGTGCCATCCCCCTAGGGGTCACCAATCTGTCCGAGCTGTGCATGTGGATGGAGTCCAACAACAAGGTGTACGGGCGCACCGGCAACCCCTACGATCCCGCGCGGATCGCGGGCGGAAGCTCGGGCGGGGAAGGGGCCGTCATCGGGGCGGGCGCCTCACCGTTCGGGCTGGGTTCCGACGTGGGCGGGTCGATCCGTATGCCCGCCTTCTTCAACGGGGTGTTCGGCCACAAGCCCACCGGGGGGTTGGTCCCCAACACCGGCCAGCACCCCCTGCCCGAGAACGAGATCGAGCGGTACTGCACCACCGGGCCCCTGGCGCGGCGGGCGGAGGACCTGATGCCTCTGCTCCGGGTCCTGGCCGGGCCCGACGGCATCGAGCAAGGCTGTGTCCCCATGGAGATCGGCCGGCCCGAGGACGTGAGCCTCCAGGGGCTCGAGGTCTACGTGGTGGAGATCCGCGGGACCCCGGCGGTGTCTGACGATTTGCTGCAGTGCCGGCAGGACGCGGCCTCGTTTCTGGGCCGCCGGGGGGCCCGGGTGCGGCCGGTCCGCCTGGATAAGCTCCGCCATTCCATGGAGATCTGGTCCTGCATGATGGGGGCGGCCGGCGGCAAGAGCTTCCGGGAACTGATGGGCGGCGGCCAACCCTTCCGGTCAACCCGGGAACTGGCCCGGTGGTTCACGGGCCGTTCGCCCCACACGCTTCCCGCCATCGTCCTTACCCTGGTCGAGCGGGTGTCCGGCCTGTTCCCCCGGAGCGCACAGAGATTCGTGGAGATGGGAAGAGAGCTGCGGGCCGAGTTCTCCGGCCTGCTGGGCGCCGGTGGCGTGCTGCTCTACCCCCCCTACACCAGCACCGCCCCGAAGCACAACAAACCCATGTTCCCGATGTTCAACTGGGTGTACACGGCCATCCTGAACGTGATGGAGCTTCCGGTCACCCAGGTGCCCATGGGGCTCGACCGCCGGGGGCTGCCCCTGGGGGTGCAGGTGGCGGGCAACCACGGGCGGGATCACCTGACCATTGCCGTGGCCCTGGAACTGGAGAGGGAGTTCGGCGGGTGGGTCCCGCCGCCGGGTTCCGCTTACTTGATGTAGTACCCGGAGACCCGCCAGTCCACGCCCGCCTCGAGCGAGGGGGTGACCGTCTCCACCGCGGACTTCTTGTTCTGGAAGGACGACTGGAACTGGAGGACCACGTAGCTCCCGTCCGGGGCCCCGGGCAGGGTCGAGGCGAACCGGGCCGACACGAGCTTCCGCTCCAGCAGGTTCCCCAGCGGCTTGCGGAAGCCGATCATGGTTTCCGCCCATTTCTCCCGGGGAATGGCCGCCCGGAAATAAGCGGCGGCCCCGTCCCAGCTCTCTGCGTACTTCCCCTGGTCCACCAGCGACAGCCACTGTTCGGCCGCGGCCGCGGCCTTCTTCTCTTCGGCCGCCTGCCAGGGGACCGGCTGCGAAAGCGCGGGGGCTGCGGCCAGGAGCGCTACACCGAAAACCACGACCCAGCGGGCCGGCCTGTTCGTCGCCTTCATGGTCACCTCCTTGGGTGAAGTGCCGCACCGGGGTTGCTGTCCAGCGGACGGCGAAAAGAATACCGGCGGCCTCGCCGGGTTTCAACCCGTGCAACCATCGGGGCGAGCGCCTATCCCGGGCGGACGAGCAGGGCGATGCCGGTGACCAGCAGCACCCCCTGGACGACCTTCCGGAAGGTTACGGGGTTCACCCGGGCGTGGAGCCGCTCCCCGGCGAGGATCCCCACGGCCACGGCGGGCAGGAGCAGGAGGGCCAGGGTCGGGCCTTGTCCGTTCAGCCGGCCGGACCGGGCGTACAGGGCGATGAGGGCCGTGTTCAGGACCAGCCAGAGCACGGCCAGGGTCCCGCGAAAGGACGCCTTGTCCGGCAGCACGCGGGCCACATAGTACACGACCAGCGGCCCCCCGGTGGCGAACAGTCCGTGGAAGAACCCGCCCCCCACCAGCAGGGCGGCCGCCGCGGGCGGGCGGAGGGGCTGGCCGGCCCTCCCCTTGCGGAGCCGCAGGAGTTCCAGGGCAGCCACCCCTGTCACGAACACGCCCAGGACCAGCCGCAGGTCTTCGCCGCCCGCGGCCCGGAAACACCAGACCCCCAGCGGAAAGCCCAAGGCGCAGCCCGGCAGGATCCGGCCGGCCAGGAGTCCCCAGCGCACGTGCCGAACCTCCCGCAGAAGAATCCACGCGCTCTGCAACCAGCCCACGAGGACCAGGGCCGGCACCAAGTCCCGCACCGGGACGAGGTGCACGCCCAGGGACAGGGCGATCACCGTGGAGCCGAAACCGGTGACCGTTTCCACCAGGTGGGCGGCCGCCAAAATGCCGCTGAGCAGGAACAGGGTCATGGCTGTCACGGACCGGACCCGTGGGGGGGCACATCACGGGTGCGCCGGCCCCCCACGGCCGTTGGAATCGTGCGCGGGTTGTGTCCCCCTTCAGGGGGTTGCCAGCTGTACCGGCAGGCCCATGAGCGGCCAGATCAGCCAGACGAACAGGCTGATCACCACCAGGAGCAGGATGCTCGCCGGGATCCCGTACAGGAAGAACTCCCCGGAGGTGAACTGCTTGCTGTTGTAGGCGATGGCGTTGGGCGCTGCGCCCACCAGGAGCAGGAACGGCATGCCTGCCGCCGCCAGGGAGGCGAACAGGATCACGTCCGGCGCCACGCCCAGGTACGGCGCCAGCACCAGGGCCACGGGCAGCGAGATGGCGATGGCCGCCACGTTCATGATGAAGTTGGTCATGACAAGCACAAAGAAGGTGATGCCCATCACGAAGATGAACCCGGGGGCCTTCTCGAAGAGGATGAGCCACTCCACGGCGAGCCAGTTGGCCGCCTTGGTCTGCCAGAGACAGAACCCGATGCTCATGGCGCCGCCGAACAGCAGGATGATGTTCCAGGGGATTTCTTCCAGGTCCTCCAAGGTGAGGATCTTGAGCACGAAGAAGAGGATGGTGGAGGTGAGGATGATGGCGCTCTTGTCCAGGGGCTTCAGGATGGGCAGGAAGGACCGCAGGCTCATGATGAGCACGGCCGACAGCACGATCACGAGACCCAGGATCTCCTGGCGGGACATGGGGCCCAGCCGTTCGTAGAGTCTTCCTGCCCGCTCGCGCAGGCCCGGGATCGTGGCCCGTTCCGGCCGGAAGAAGATCATGAAGAACCCCCAGAGGAGGAGGACCATCGCCCAGCCCAGGGGAAACATGTACAGGCTCAGCTCGAAAAAGGAGATCTCTCTGCCCACGATGTCCTTGAAAAACCCGATGGCCACCGCGCCGCGCGCCGCCCCCAGCAGCGTGATGACGCTGCCGGCCCCTGCCACGTAAGCCATGCCGATGAACAGCCCCTTGCCGAACCGGGTGGGCTTGTTCTCCTCGTCGTACAGGGCGTAGATGGCCATGAGCAGCGGGTAGACCGTGGCGGCCACCGCGGTATGGGCCATGATGTGGGTCAGGGCGGCGGTCATCACGAACACGCCCAGGTAGATCATGCTCGTGCGCTCGCCCACCACGGCCAGCATCTTGTAGGCCATCCGCTTGGTGAGCCCGGTTTTGGTGAACACCATGCCGATCACGATGGAACCGAAGATGAACCACACCGAGGGGTCCATGAAGTCCGAGAAGGCCACGCGAGGGTCCCGGATCAGGAACAGGGCCTGGACGACCCCGATGGTGATGCTGGTGATCCCGATGGGAACCACCTCGAAGACCCACCAGGTGGCTGCCAGGAGGAACAGCCCCAGGGCCAGCTTTCCTTCCCGCGTGAGTTCGAAGTGAACCCCCTTGGGGTCCACCGCGTCCGGCCAGGGAGGGGACAGGTACACGGCCGTGAACAGGCCCAGGCCCAGCAGGAGCAGGAGGACACGCTTCCAATCCATCTTTCGTGCTCCCTTGGCCAGGTGGATGTCCTCCGGCCTCTCCGGCAGGCCGCTGTGGGGGTTTCCTCCATCACGCTTGTCCGTTGCTTGTCTCGCTGCCATGGCCTTGCGGTCCTTTCTGTCTATTTCCGTCGGGGATCCTTGCGTGTCCGCGCACAGCCGGCGGCCGTCTGCTCACCGCCCCGTTGCCGGCGTGTGGATGGGCTCAGAGCAGGAATCGGGCCACCTCGTGGATCAGGTCCACGGAGCGGACCACGCCCACCACGCGGGCGTCCTTCATCACGGGAAGGAGGCTCAAGTTGTGGTCGACCATCTCGTAGATCACCTTGATCATGTGGTCCTCGACGTCCACCGAGGTCACCACCGGCTGCATCACGTCGCTCACCGGCCGTTCGGCCTGTTTGCGGATGTCCTCCAGCAGCCGGTCGTAGGAGAGTTCCGAGAGGTTGGGGTCCACCTTGACGCTGAACAGCCCCTTGCGGACATCCAGGCTCTTGTCCGTGAGAAACTCCGGTTCCAGCCCTCGCAGGATGTCCCGCCTCCGTGCCGTACCCATGAGTTGGTACTTCTCGTCAAAGACCAGCACGACCCGCGGCAGGGATTTCCGGCCCCCGATGTTCAGCACGGCATTCTCCAGCTCGGCGATGGTCTGCCGCAGGGAAAACCAGTACGGGATGTGCGGGTATTCGTCCAAGGGGATCATGAGGTCCCCGGCTCGCTTCACTTCCATCTGCGGTCTCCTTGTCTGTGCGGTTCGGAATGGATCCGGTGGATCCGGACCGACACTTCGCGGCGTGTTCCGGCAGGCCGGTCCCCGCGGGGTTCAGTCCGGTCGCCCCCTCGCGGCCGGGGGGACGATGGTTTGGGTGGCGAGCCCGGAGCGCTCGGTCGAGGGCGACGGGTCGCCGGGTGACCGTTCGGCCAGGCGCCGGACGTACTCGCGTTCAAAGGCCTTGCGCGCCTCTTCCAGCGGCTCCGTGCGGAAGATCTCCTCCAGGAGGGCCCATTCGCGCTTCTGTTTCTGCCACCGCATGGCGCGGTGGATGCTGCACAGAAGCTGCTCCTTCCGAAACGGTTTGGTGATGTAGTCGAACACCCCCAGGGACAGGGCCTCCGTGGCCGTCTCCAGGGAACCGAAGGCCGTGATCAGGATCACTTCCTCGAAGCGGGTTCCCTCCTTCACGTAGCGAAGAATGTCCATGCCGTCCATCCCGGGCATCTTGAGGTCCGAGAGGATGACATCGAAGGTGTTTTCCGCCAGGAGGTCGGGGACCTCCAGGGAGTTGCTCGTGGGGTGCACCCGGTACGGTGTCTTCTCGGAAATGATCCGTTCCAGGAGCTTGAGCATGTGGGGCTCATCGTCCACGGCCAGGATGCTCTGCATCATGGATTGTCTCCCTTGTTCCCGGCGGTCTCTACGGGGCCTGGTCCGCTTCGAGGCCCAGTTTCCGCAGGTAGTCCTTGATGTACCATCCGGTGATGGAGTCGTTGGAGAGGGCCATATCCAACTGCTTGGTCATCAGGGTGATGCGGCCGAGCAGGGTCAGGTGTGTCTGGATGGTGCCCGGGTTCTGGTAGGCCGATTTGTCGTTGATGAAGTCCCCGGTGCCGCTGAACTGGAACCCCATGCGGGCGAGAATCTCCCGGAAAACGCGGACCCGCCGGGTGCGCCGCTCCAGCGAGGCCCCGCCCCCCTTGCACTGAAACCGGATGTAGTTGTTGGCCGCCACCTGGGTGCACAGGCTCTCCACGGTGGTGAAATGATACCCCATGCGGAGGCTCAAGATCATGTACTCCTTGCTCAGGACGGCGAAGCTCGACTCGGAGAACTCCCCCCGGGTGCTCGTGGACAGTTGCGTGGCCATGCCAGACGTGAACCCTTTCGAGTCGCCGCCGGGCGGGGGATGGGTGGGCCAGCCGTGCAGGCGGATCCCCTCCCAGAAAGCCCTCATGGGCACGGACTCGATTTCGTCCTCGTCCACCCAGCGTCTGGACCCTTTCCGGGAATCCATCGGCTGGTCGATGTAGATGATATGCACCTGCAGGGGGATCTCGCTTTTCAGCCGCAGGCCCAACCGCTCCTTGTCCTGGATGTTGTTTCCCAGGGAGAACATCTCTTCCATGGCCTTCTGGTGTACGAACCGGGTGATGTCGTGGAAGGTCCGGCAGTTCTCCGGCTTGAAGTTCGGGTCGTCCGGGTGGAGCAGATGCAGGGGGGAGATGTTTCGCAGCACCTCCTTGAGCAACGTGAAGATCCCCGTGTCGTCCGGGTCTTCCGATGCGCGGCTGCGGCTCTCCATGACGCCGGCGGCCCGTCCCGCATACACCGCCTTGCCCGTGGCGTCCACGGTCACCTGCTGGCCCTCCTCGAGCCGGTCCGCCTGTTCCAGCCCCACGAGGGTCGGGATGCGGTACTCCCGAGCCAGCGTGGCCATGTGGCTGGCCGTGCTGCCCACCTGGGTGACCAGGGCCGCCACCTTGTTCATGACCGTCACCAGGCCCGGGAAGGGGAGCGGGGAGACGAGGACGGCCCCGCCGGGCACCCGGGAAAGATCCCCGGGGGACTTCAGGTGAAAGACCGGGCCGCTTCCCGCGCCCGGGCAGACGGTGGTCCCGCCGGCCAACAGGCGTTCCAGGTTCGAGACGTCCGGTTCCTCCCGCCGCTGACGGGGCTCGATGACCCGCAGCGGCCGTGCCTGGAGCATGTACGGCTGCCCGTGGCGGTCCACGGCCCACTCGATGTCCATGGGGGAACCGTAGTGGTCCTCGATGATTCTGGCGAATGCCGCTAGCTGCCGGATCTGTTCTTCCCCGATGGAGGGCCGGTCCTGGTCCGCTTCGGGGACCGGCTCTTCCCGGGTTCCGCCGCCTTCCTGCAGTGTGAGCCGGACCGGTTTGTTCACCACGGTGGATTCCACCGTGCGGCCGTCTTCCC
>Ga0068714_10005468_pt1 | contig 13476 bp, 9 predicted proteins | sample MTBNYHSulfiMetaG_FD_62988 | JGI IMG/M metagenome (GOLD analysis project Ga0068714, IMG submission 62988) | Enrichment culture microbial communities from rom New York Harbor, USA that are MTBE-degrading - MTBE-NYH (New York Harbor Sulfidogenic)... | ecosystem: Environmental > Aquatic > Marine >... | reverse complement strand
GGCCTACTCGGTGGTGGCGGTGACCCCGTCTGGCCTGCTCGCCTTTCGTGACCCGCACGGTTTCCGGCCGATGGTCCGGGGCCACAGGCTTCGGGAAGGTGCCAGGTCCTTCATGGTCGCGTCGGAGACCCTGGCACTCGAGCAGAACGGGTACGACGTGGACGAGGTCGTTCCCCACGGCGCGGCCTTCTTCGTCGACCGGCGGCTCGAACCGGACGACCGCGTGCTCGTGCAGCGGGACCCGCGGCCGTGCGCCTTCGAGCTGATCTACTTCGCCGACGTCGAGTCGAAGATGTTCGGCGACACCATCCGTTCCTTCCGTTGGCGGGCGGGACGGGCGCTCGCCATGCACCTGCTCGACGTGGCGCCCGAGCTCGTGTCCGAGATCGACCTGGTCGTTCCCATTCCCCACAGCCCCATTCCCGGCGCCGAGGCCTTCGCCCAGAAGCTGGAGAAAGAGTACGACGGCGCCGTGCTCCAGTACGCGACGCCGGTGTCGAAGTACCGTTTCGGTGGCCGGATCTTCATGGAAGAGACGCAGGAGGCGCGCAACCAGGCGGCTCTCCTCGACTTCCGGGTCGACGCCAAGGCGGTCGAGGGCAAGAGCGTGTTCGTGGTGGACGACTCCATCGTCCGGGGGACCAACGCCGCCCGAATCGTCAAGGCGATGCGTGCGGCGGGCGCCTCGCGGGTCTACTTCGGCACGCTGTGGCCGATGGTCATCGACTCCTGCTTCCAGGGGATCAACACCCCGACCCAGGCCGAGCTGATCGGCGCGCGCTTCAACGGCGACGTGGACGAGGTGCGTCAGGAGCTCAAGGTGGACGCCCTGTTCTACCTGCCCATCGAGGCGTTCCAGGAGAGGGTCGTCAAGAACGCTCCAGCGTGTATGGCCTGCACCACCGGCCAGCGGGCGGTCAAGTTCGAGCACGCGGGCAGCGTTCTGCCCCCGGGGTGAGGAGAAGCCCTCCAGCTCCAATCACCCGCCCAGGGAGAACGCAGGGACGCGATGGCGCAAAGGCGCGAGAGGGAGGCGCGGAGCCCCAGCCCGTCCACGGCGGAGACGCAGAGCCGACCGCCCGCCCGGTCAACGCAGAGGCGCAGTGACGCGGAGACCGGGAGGAAACGAGCGCTTCGCAAGGCCTGTCATCCCGAGGAGCGAAGCAGAGCCTGTCCCGAGCGAATGCGAGGGAAGGGATCTGCCTCAACGAAGGCGCTCCCTGCGCTGGGGCAGATCCCTCCGCTCGCTCCGCTCGCGTTCGGGATGACAGTAGAGGGTGGGCGCTTCGCATTCTCCCCGCGTGGGCGGTGGAAGCTGACAGTTGACAGCTGATCGCTCCCTCACACGAACGCGCTCGCCCAGGTGGCGATCACGCGTCCCGCCCAGGCGGCGGCATCGGGTGGCTGCAGCAGCAAGTGGTCGGCGCCGGCCACCGCCACCAGGCTCTTGGGGTGCCTCGCGGCGTCGAAGAGCCGCTCCCCATGGCGGACGGGCACCACCGTGTCATCCGGTGCGTGGAGCACGAGCAGCGGGACGCCCAGCTCGGCGACGCTCGAGGTCGGGTCGTGGCGGGGCAGGTCCTCGAGCAACGGGGCGCCGATCCGGGTGGTCCGCCCGAGGAGGGTGACCGGGGCGGCGCCGGCGGTGGCGATCTCGGGCGCCAGGTGTAGGAGCAGGTCCACCAGGTGCGTGGTGTCCGACGGGGCGTTGACGGTGGCCACGGCGGCCGCCTCGGGCACCCGACCGGCGGCGGACAGCGCGACCGCTCCGCCGAGACTGATCCCGACCAGGAGCCGGGGCTCGAGACCGCGGCCCCTGAGATCGTCGGCCGCCGCCAGGAGGTCCCCCACCTGGGAGGCGAACGTGGTGGCGGCGAAGTCCCCCTCGCTCGCGCCGATTCCGGTGACGTCGTAGCGGAGCACGGCGAATCCGGCCTGCGCCAGGGCGCGGGAGATGCGGACGATGGCCTTGGAGTCCTTGGTGCAGGTGAAGCAGGGGGCGAAGAGTGCGGCCGCTCGGGGCTCCCGGTCCGGGAGCTCGAGCTCGCCCACCAGCTTCGAGCCCGTCCCTCCGGGGAAGGAGACCTTCTCGCTCGGCCGCATCATGCCAGCCCGAGATGAGCGCGCGCCGCGAGTCGTGCCCTCTCGTGGAGGCGGCCGTTGGAAGCGAGGATCCCGTTGGTCGCGCCGAGGTAGGCGCCGCGGGAGAAATCCAGGGGCCGGCCGTCCAGGTCGCTCACCCGACCCCCGGCCTCGGTGATCACCAGCGCCCCGGCCGCGTGGTCCCAGCTCTTCTCGCGGTAGGCCGCCGAGCGCGGCAGGCGGAGGTAGAGCGAGGCGTCGCCCCGGGCGAGGACAGCGTACTTACACTGGCTGTCCATCCTCACCGTAGGGGTGGTGATGCCGAGGCGCGACACGATGGCGGCGGTGTGTTCGTGGGACGAGTGACCGGACTCCACCGACTCGCACAGGACCGCCAGGGAAGGGTCGTCCACGTCGTCGACCCGTGTCGGCCAGCTGGCCGAGCCGTCGATCTCCACCTGGTGCGCGCCCCCGCCGCGGACGGCGGCGAACAGGCACCCCGGCGGGCGACCCGGCCGGTCCGGCAGGTTGGGGCAGCCGAGCACTCCGGCCACGACCTCGCCCTCCGCCACCAGGGCGAGGGCGATGGCGTACTGTTCGCCGCGGAGGAACCCCTTGGTCCCGTCCACCGGGTCGAGGATCCAGAAACGCCCCCGCTGTCCCCCTCCGTGGCCGCCCCGGTCGAGGGCGGCGAGCATCGCGGTCCGGTCGACCGAGGGCAGGAGGCGCGCGGCGAGGACGAAGACCTGCTCCGCCAGCTCGGGCTGGTCGAGGAGCGGGCGGGAGTCCTCCTCGGCGAGGAGGGGCACGTCCGGCAGGAGCTGGGCAAGGCGGTGGGAGACCACGATCTGCACGGCCAGGTCGGCGATGGTGACCGGCGAGCGGTCCTCCTTGGCGACCTGGGCCCGGCGGGCCACGATCTCGTCCTGGACGGCGCGGGTCAGGCGGCATGCCTCCCGGACCGTGGAGACGGCGGTCTCGAGCTCGAGTTCGTACACCTCGGCACCTCCGGGCGTCGAGTGTAGCCCAACCCGGTTGCCTCGCCGTACCGCGTCGCGGTGCGGCGAGAAACCCGGGTCAACCCGACCCCGCGCCCGCGGGCGCGGGGTCGGGATCGGAATGGAGCTGCAGACGATGTGGGTTGCGGCGGGGAGAGGAGGTGAGCCATGAAGGTCAACGCGTGGTCGGCCCCCGCGCCGGGTGCGGCGCTCGAGCGCTTCGAGTACGAGCTGGGTGAGGTTGGTGACCTCGAAGTGGTGGTCGAGGTCTCCCGCTGCGGCATCTGCCACTCCGACATCCACATGGTGGACGACGACTGGCAGATGACGACCTACCCGCTGATCCCGGGGCACGAGGTCGTGGGACGGGTCGTGGAGCGGGGGCGCGGGGTGACTCACCTCGATCTCGGCGACCGGGTCGGCGTCGGCTGGCAGGCAGCGGCCTGCATGACCTGCGGCGACTGCCTGCGCGGCGACGAGAACCTGTGCGACGACCACCGGGGCCTGATCGTCGGCGGCCACGGCGGGTTCGCCAGCGCCCTCAAGGTCGACTCCCGGTTCGCGTTCCGGCTGCCGGACGGGATCGCCGACGACGCCGGCGGACCCCTGCTGTGCGGGGGGGTGACGGTCTACTCCGCGCTGCGATCGGCCGGCATGACCTCGGGGCAACGGGTGGGGGTGATCGGAGTCGGAGGGCTGGGGCACCTGGCGGTCCTGTTCGCGTCGCGCCTCGGTAACCGGGTGACGGTGTTCACCACCTCCGAGGACAAGGCGGAGCTCGCCGCGAGTCTCGGGGCCCACGAAGCGGTGGTGGTGAAGACGGGGGAGGCCCCGCCCAGGCCGAAGTCCGGCCTCGACCTGCTGCTCAACACGGTCCCGGCCCAGCTCGACTGGGGCGCCTACCTGCGTTGGCTCGGGTCCGACGGCACCCTGGTGCTGGTGGCCGGCCCGGGCGAGCCGATGCCGATCGCGTTCTGGGACCTTCTCGGCAAGCGAAGGCGCCTGATGGGGTCCCCCATCGGCGGTCGGGCGGTGATGACCGAGATGCTGACCCTGGCGGACCGTCACGGGATCGCGCCAATCGTCGAGGTCTCGCCGCTTGAGGAGGTCAACGCCGCGCTGGACCGTCTGCGTGCCAACGCGGTGCGCTACCGGGCGGTGCTCCGAGTGTGAATCGCCCCGGCAACCACTTCCCCAACTTGGACCTGGACCTAAACTTCGTCTTGGACGTGGTCCCGGTCGTCGAGCGTGCGCCTCGACGGTGGTCCAGGTCCCAGATCACGTCCAGGTCGAGGACGCGCGCTCGGTCCCTCGAAGCTCGACTCATCTGTGGAGAATCTCGCCCCCCTGAGACGGCTACACCGTTCGCGAGTAGACCGGGCGCCCGGCCGGTTGCTTGAGGTAGGCGTCGAAGGGCATGCAGACGTTGCGCAGGAAGAGACGGCCGAGTGGCGTGACCTCGAGCCCGCGGTCGTCCAGCTGCACCAGTCCGTCGGCCACCATCGGCTCGAGCTCGGCAAACGCTTCGGCGAAGTCTGCCCTTGAGTCGACCCCGAGCTGCGCCGCCACCCAGGCGTGGTCCAGGCGCAGGGTGCAGATGATGCGCCGTATCACCGCGCCGCGGATCTCGTCGTCGGCGGTGCGCTCGAGGCCCCGCTCGACCGGCAGCCTCCCCTGGGCCAGCTCCCGCTGGTGGGTCGACAGCCGCCGGTGGTTGGCGGCGTAGGCGCCCGCCACGTCGCCGATCGCGGTGACCCCGACGCCGACCTGGTCGGACGCGGGCATCACGGTGTAGCCCATGAAATTGCGGTGGAGGCGACCGTCGTCCATGGCGCGGGCGAGCTCGTCGTCGGGGCGGGCGAAGTGGTCGAACCCCACCCACCGGTAACCCGCGGCCAGCATCTCCTCTGCCGCCGCGACGAACAAGCGCATCTTGGCGAAGCCGCCCGGTAGCGGCAGCCCCTCGAGCTTCCTCTGGTGGGGCTTGATCCAGGGCACGTGGGCGTAGGAGAAGCACGCCACCCGGTCCGGTTCGAGAGCGGCGACGACCTCGCGGACGCTCGAGCGGAAGCCCGCCTCGGTCTGGTACGGGAGCCCGTAGATCAGGTCGACGTTGACCGACTGAAAGCCGAGCCTTCGCGCTTCGCGCACGTGGTCGCGGGTGAGACCGAGAGGTTGCACCCGCCGCACCGCCTCCTGCACCCGGGGGTCGGGGTCCTGCAGACCCATGGAAATGCGGTTGAAGCCGAGACGGCGGAGTGTCTCGAGGTGGCTCACGGTCGTCACACAGGGGTCGACCTCGAGGGCCACCTCGGCGTCGGCGTCGAGCGGGAAGCGCTCGGTGATGGCTGCAAAGAGCCGCTCGCACTGGGCCGGGGTGAGGTAGGTGGGGGTGCCGCCGCCCCAGTGCAGTTGATTCAGGCGACGCCGGGGCGCGAGGTGGTCGGCGAGCAGCTCGAGCTCCCGCTCGAGGGTTGCCAGGTAGGTCTCCTCCGGCCCGTGGCGGGGGGAGATGACCACGTTGCACCCGCAGTACGTGCACCTGGCCTCGCAGAAGGGGATGTGGACGTACATCGACAGCGGCTCGTCCGCCCGGCGGGCAGCCGTCGCCAGGCGCCGGCGGTACTCGGCGTCGGAGAATCTCTCGTGGAACTGGGGCGCGGTGGGGTAGGAGGTGTAGCGTGGTCCCGGCCGGTCGTATCGGGCCAACAGCTCAGGGGTCAGGCGGTTGAGCGCGTTCTCCATCTCGACTCCGTCCGTGTAACCGCCGGGCTTCCGATCCCGTTCCCGGGTACGGGCCGCGGCACGAGGCACGATACACGACCTCGAGGTCCGACCGGATCGGGACCGCGCGGGTGTACAGTGGAGAGGCAGAGGCAACGGCGCCCGGTGAACACCGTTCAGCTCTACGAGCTCTCCCTGGCAATCGGCGACTCGCTCGACCTGCGCGCGAACTGCGAACGGTTTCTGTCCGCCCTCATGGCCATCAAGCAGCTCACCTTCGCGTCGGTCTGGATCCGCAGCCAGCTCCTGTCCGACCCCGGCACCGAGGATGTCGCCACCGCGACCCTGTTGTTCGCCAAGCCCCGCGCGCGCTTCGAGGCCGAGACCATCCCGCTCGACCACCCGGTTTTCCAGTGGCTGGAGAAGCGGGACATGATCTCGCTCTCCCCCTCTGACCCGCGCTTTGCCGAGCTCGGCATCGAGAAGAGCATGTTCCACGGCGAGGCGGCGGTGTTCGCCCTCGGTCGGCTCGGGTTCCTGAAGATGCACTCGACGTACCGGACCGTCCCCTTCGTGGAGTCCGAGCTGGTGGAGCTTGGCAACCTGATCTTCAAGTTCACGGTGTCCCTCGAGGGGTGTCTTGCCCACCACCGGCTGCAGCGGGAAGTGACCTTGCGCCGGCGCGCCGAGGCCGTGTCCCGGCACGGCGAGGAACGGCTGCGGGCGCTGATCGAGAACGCCCTCGACCTGATCATGGTTCTCGAGTACGACGGCTCCGTGAGGTTCTCCAGCCCGTCGGTGACGAGGATTCTCGGATTTACGCCCGATGAGGTCGAGGGGAAGATCCTGTTCAGCCTCGTCCACCCCGACGACGTGCCCTGGGTTCTCGACGAGTTCACGGCCCACGCCCGGGAGCCCGGGCGCGAGTTCGCGGTCGAGCTGCGGCTACGCCACCGCAACGGGTCGTGGCGCGACCTCGCGGTGCGGGCCAACAACGTCCTGTCGCTCCCCTCGGTTGCCGGCATCATCTTGAACTGCAGCGACATCACGGAGCTGAAGCGGCGGACCGTCGAGCTCGAGGAGGCGCGGCTCAAGGCGCTGGACGCGAGCCGCGCCAAGGGGGAGTTCCTCGCCAACATGAGCCACGAGATCCGGACGCCGATGAACGCGGTCATCGGCATGGCAAGCCTGCTGCTGGACACCCCCCTGGACGGGGCGCAACGGGAGCAGGCGGAGGCGATCCGGTTCTCGGGCGAGGCCCTGCTCACGATCGTCAACGACATCCTCGACTTCTCCAAGATCGAGTCGGGCCGGTTGACCATCGACTCCTCCCCCTTTTCGCCGGAGGAGTGCCTCGCGTCCGCTCTCGACCTGCTCGCGCTGTCGGCGGCGGACAAGGGCCTGGAGCTGGTCTTCCGGCCGGCGGGGCGCCTGCCGGCCAGCGTCCTCGGCGACGAGGGCCGTGTCCGGCAGGTGGTGCTGAACCTGGTCGGTAACGCCATCAAGTTCACCCAGGAGGGCGCCGTCGTCGTGAGTGCCGACTTCGCGTCGGTCGGGGAGGGCCGGGCAGAGCTCCGAGTCGAAGTCTCGGACACCGGCATCGGCATCGCGACCGAGCAGCTCGGCCACCTTTTCCAGCCGTTCAGCCAGGCCGACGGGTCCACCAGTCGCAGGTTCGGCGGGAGCGGGCTCGGGCTCGCCATCTGCCGGCGGCTGTGCGACATCATGGACGGGCGGGTCTGGGTGGAGAGCACGCCGGGGGTGGGGTCGACCTTCGGGTTCACCGTGGTGGTGGGGGAGGACCCCCGCGTCGAGGGCGCGGCCGCCGCCTCCGACCTCGTCCCCACCGTCGCTGGACGGCGCCTGGTGGTGGTCGACGACCACCCGGAGGCCCGCCGGGTGGTGGCGGAGACCGCCCTGGGGTGGGGGATGGAGGTCCGCGAGGCCGAGTCCGCGGCGCGGCTGGAGGAGCTCGTGGGGCAGGGGGAGCGCTTCGACCTCGCCCTAGTCGACACGTCGCTACCCGGCCCCGAGCTGGGGGAGGTGATGCGCCGCCTGGAGAGCCGGCCCGGTGTGCGCGTGATTCGGCTCACGCCCGCGGTGATGGCCACCGCCAGGAAACCGTCCCCATTCGTGGCGACCGTGACCAAGCCGGTCCGTCCCGGCCGGCTGCTGCGCGCGCTGGCGGATGCGCTGGCGGGGCCGCGGGCGGCGGCCGAGGCCGAGCCCGCCGTGGTCGCGAGGGTGAGCTCACCGGTGTCGACGGCGAGGATCCTCATCGCCGAGGACAACCCCATCAACCTCAAGCTGGCCCTCATGATGCTCGAGCGTCTCGGGTACCGCGCCGACTCGGCGGTCGACGGCCACGCGGTTCTCGACGCGGTTGCCCGGCGGCGGTACGACCTCGTCCTGATGGACGTGCAGATGCCCGGGATGGACGGCTTCGAAGCCACCGGCCTGCTCACCGAGATGCTCGGTGAGAAACGCCCCCGGGTGGTGGCCCTGACCGCCCACGCCCTTACCGGGGACCGGGAGCGGTGCGCGGCCGCGGGCATGGACGACTACCTCGCGAAGCCGATTTCCCTCGAGCAGCTCGGGGAGGTCGTCGAGCGTCAGCTCGCGGCGGCTGCCGCGCTGCGCGAGGTTGACGTGCCGATCCCCGTCGACCCCCAGCGCCTCGCCCACCTCCGGGAGTGCTGCGGCAGTGGTGACGACGCGGTGCGTGAGCTCATCGCGGCCTTCCTGAGGACCTCGACGGGCTACCTCGCCGGCATCCGGGCGGCGATCGGCGACGAGGACCGCGAGGCGCTGCGCGCGGCCGCCCACAGCCTGAAGGGCGGCTGCCTCAACGTCGGGGCCGAGGGCGCGGCCGATCTCGCCCGCGGCCTGGAGGACACCGCCCACACCGGCGCCTGGCCCGCGCACGGCGCGCTGCTCGGGCAACTCGAGGCGGAGATGGCGAGGGTCGTGTCAGCCCTGGAGGCGTGGGCGGAGCCCGGGCAGAGCCCCTCGGGGGGCGAGGATCCCGACGGGTGAGGCGAGCTGCGGGGTAGAGAGGATGCAACCTCGACCTCGACCTGGTCCTGGACCTGGACCTGGACCTGGCCCACCCTCAAGTCGCACCATAGAGGACTAGGACCAGGACCAGGACGAGGTCCAGGTCCAAGTCCAGGTCGAAGCAATGGTCGAGCGCTGGCCGAGGTCGCGTGCTGACCGCCTCGACCGGCCGGTTTCTACCGGTACCGGTACCCCTGCACGGTGCGGGCGAAGGTCTCCATCGCGGCCACCGGGACCTCCGGGGTGATGCCGTGTCCGAGGTTGGCGATGTAGCCGGTCCGTGGCGCCAGCTCGAGCATGGCCAGGGTGCGGCGGGCGATCTCCTCGAGGGGTCCCATCAGCACCCCGGGGTCCAGGTTCCCCTGCAGGGCGTGCCCCGGCAGGATTCGGGGGGCGCGCCCGAGGTCGGCCCGCCAGTCGAGGCCGATGACTTCGCACGGCATGTCGTGCATGTCGTGGAGCAGATGGGTGCCGCCGTGCGCGAAGTAGATCCTCGGCACGCCGAGGTCGTCGAGCTGAGAGAGCAGGCGACGAGCGGGCCCGAGCGCCCACCGCCGAGCGTCCTCGGCGCCGAGGGTGCCGACCCACGAGTCGAAGACCTGCACCGCCTGTGCGCCGTGGGCCACCTGGTCGCGCAGGTAGTCGGCCATGCAGTCGGCGAGCAGCGCGAGGAGGCGGTCGAACTGGTCCGGGTGATTGAGCGCGAAGGCCTTGGCGCGGGTGAACGAGCGGGAGGTGGTGCCCTCCACCAGGTAGCTGGCGAGCGTCCAGGGCGCGCCGCAGAAGCCGATGAGGGCGACCGACGGTTCGAGGGCGGCCCGCACCCGCTCGAGGGTCTCGCCGAGGAACTCGGTGCCGGACCACGGGCGGGGCGGCCGGAGGCGGCCGAGGTCGTCGACGTGGCGGATCGGGTTGCCGATGTGGGGCGCCGGTGTGAAGTCTAGCTCGATGCCCAGCGGCACGAGCGGGGTGAGAATGTCGGAAAACACGATCGCCGCGTCCAGGTCGAATCGGCGGACCGGCTGCAGGGTGACCTCGGTCGCCAGGTCCGGCGTCCGGCACATGGTGAGGAAGCTCCCGGCGGCCCGGCGGACCTTCTGGTACTCCGGGAGGTAGCGCCCCGCCTGCCGCATCGCCCACACCGGCGGCCGGTCGACCGTTCCCCTGGCGCAGGCACGCAGGAAGCGCTCTCCTCCCGCACCCGTACCCGATGCGGCCCTCACATTCCCCCCACTACCGCGTCGAACGCTCGCACCGTCTCGTCGACGGCCTCCTCGTCGTGGGCCAACGACACGAACGCCACCTCGTACGCTGACGGGGCCAGGTAGACCCCGCGCTCGAGCAGACCTCGGTGGAGCGCCCCGTAGACCTCGGCGGCCTCGGGCCGGATTCCCTCGTAACGCCTCGGAGGCTCCCCGTCCTGCAGCGATAGCCACAGGATCGAGCCGACCCTCACCACCGACCAGGGCTTGCCGTGGCGAGAGAAAACCCCGCTGACGCCGGCCTGGAGCCGCTCCCCGAGCTGGTCGAGGCGCCGGTACGCCGCGCCGCCGTCGGCCAGCAGGACCCCCAGGGTGGCGGCGCCGGCGGCCATCGCCACCGGGTTGCCGGACAGGGTCCCGGCCTGGTAAACGGGTCCGAGGGGCGCCAGCTGCTTCATCAGCTCCCGGCGCCCGCCGTAGGCCCCCACCGGCATGCCGCCGCCGATCACCTTGCCGTAGGTGGCGAGGTCGGGGGCGAGGCCGTAGTGGGCGGCGGCACCGGCCGGGCCGAGGCGGAAGCCGGTGATGACCTCGTCCAGGATCAGCAGGGCGCCGTGCCGGTCGCACTCCTCCCTCAGCGCCTTCATCATCTCGGGGCGCTGGACGAGGAGCCCGGCGTTGGCGGGGACGCCCTCCACCAGGACCGCGGCGACGTGGTGTCCGTGCTCGGCCATGGTTTGGCGGAACAGGTCCTCGTCGTCCAGGGGCAGGACCAGCGTGTGGGCCGCGAAGCTGGCTGGCACGCCCGCGGATGAGGGGGTGCCGAAGGTGGCCAGGCCGGAACCGGCGGCGACCAGCAGGTGGTCGGCGTGACCGTGGTAGCAGCCGGAGAACTTGACCACCGTGTCGCGGCCGGTGACCCCGCGCGCCAGACGCACCGCGGACATCACCGCCTCGGTGCCGGAGGACACGAAGCGGACCATCTCCAGGTGGGGGACGGCGCCGACCACCATCTCGGCCAGCTCGACCTCTGCCGCGCAGGGTGCTCCGTAGGAGAGCCCGCGCTCGGCGGCCCGCCTCACCGCCTCCACCACCACCGGGTGGGCGTGGCCGAGGATCAGCGGGCCCCAGGAGCCGACGTAGTCGAGGTAGGTCGCCCCGTCCGCGTCGGTGAAGCGGCACCCGGCCGCCGCGGCGTAGAACAGGGGCTCCCCACCGACGCTGCGGAACGCCCGTACCGGCGAGTTGACCCCGGCCGGCATCAGCCGGCACGCGCGCTCGTACAGCTCGTGCGAGCGGGGCCGGGAGGTCACAGCCACCCCGACGCCAGCGCCTGCCGGCCGTGGTAGGTGATGATGATGTCGGCGCCGGCGCGGCGGAACGCGTGCCAGTTCTCGAGCACGACCGCCCGCTCGTCGACCCAGCCCTTCTCGGCGGCGGCCTTGACCATGGAGTACTCGCCGGAGACGTTGTACACCGCGAGGGGCTGGGTGAAGCTCTCGGCCAGGTCGCGGACCACGTCGAGGTAGGCCAGGGCCGGTTTGACCATCAGGATGTCGGCTCCCTCGTCCACGTCGAGCCCCGCCTCAAGCGAGGCCTCCCGGCGGTTGCGCGCATCCATCTGGTAGGACCTGCGGTCCCCCATGGCCGGCGCCGAGTGGGCGGCCTCGCGGAACGGGCCGTAGTACGCCGAAGCGTACTTCACCGCATAGGACATGATGGCCACGTGGCAGAGGTCCTCGTCGTCGAGGGCGTCGCGAATGGCGCCGACCCGACCGTCCATCATGTCCGAGGGGGCCACCACGTCGGCGCCGGCGCGGGCGTGGGCCAGGGCCATGTTGGCGAGCTGCGGCAGGGTGGCGTCGTTGTCGACCCGGCCGTCGTGGATGATGCCGCAGTGCCCGTGGTCGGTGTAGGCGCACAGGCAGACGTCGGTCATCACGACCAAATCGTGCCGGAAGCGGTCCTTGAGCGCGCGCACCGCCTTCGGCACCACCGCCGCGTCCGAGAAGGCCGAGCTGCCGTCGGGCGCCTTGTCGGCGGGCTCGGGCACCCCGAACAGGAGCACCGACCGGATGCCGAGCTCGAGGTCGGACTCCACCGTCTGCAGCAGCCGGTCCACCGACTGGTGCTCGATCCCGGGCATGGCGGAGATTTCCTCGGTGATGCCCTCGCCGGGGACGACGAAGTGGGGTTGGACGAGCATGCGGGCGTCGAGGCGGGCCTCCGCGACCAGGTCGCGCAGGGCCGCCGTGGCGCGCAGGCGGCGGGGACGGGAGATCAGCTCACGCATAAAGCCTCCGCGAGGGATTGGAGATCGGGTCGTTCGGTGGCCTGGCAGACGATGCCGAGGGCGGACGCCGCGTCCCGGGTGGTGGGCCCGAACACCCAGTGGGGGCAGGGGAGCGGCGATCCGCCCACCCTGGACAGGTACAGCGTCGCGGCGCGGGGAGAGGTCAGCACGACCGCGTCAACGCGTGGCGGGAGCGGCGGCAGGTCGGAGGGCGGGGTCGGCCGCATCCGGTAGACCTCGACCGGGTGCACGGGGTGCCCTGCCCCCTCCAGGGCCGCCGGCAGCTCCGGGCGGCGGTCGTGCCCGCAGGCCAGGACCACTGGCGCGCCCTCGGTGAGCATCGACGCGAGAGGGCCGGCGAGATCGGCGCCGGTGCCCGTGCCCACCAGCCGGATGTCGAGCCCGATGGCGGCGGCCGCCCCTGCGGTGGCCTGGCCCACCGCCGCCGCGGGCAGGGTCAGCAGGCGGACCGCGCCCCGGCGACGGGCCTGCCCGGCGAAGGGCTGCGGCGCCCGTGGGGAGACGAGGGCGAGCCAGGCGGAGCGTGAGAAGGCAGGCTCGGCCAGTCGCTCGAGCACGGTCGCCCAGCCCGGCTCGTCGTCGACGCTCTCCCAGGTCAGCACCGGGTAGGGGACGAGCGTGAGGCCGGCGTGGCGGACCATCTCCTGCAGCTCGGCGCAGTCGTCGGCGGTGCGGGTGACGAGCACGGTTCGGGCCATGGGCTCAGGTCCCGACCCCCGCCGCGCCGACCTCCCGCAGGGCGTCGAAGCAGAGCCGAGCGGCGATCGCGGCGGTCGGCGCCACCCCGCCGACCCGGGCCACCTCGGCCCGGCTGAGCGCCTCGTCGACGGTGCCGAGGACGGCTTGCAGGCGGAGGCCCCCCTCCTCCAGCCCGGCGAGACAGCCGAGGGGAAGGTGACAGCCGCCGCCGAGGAGGGCGAGGAGGCCGCGCTCGGCGGTCACGCAGGCCGCGACGTCCGGGTCGTGCAGCGCCGCGAGCTCGGCGGTGGCCGGGTCGCCGGCGCGGGCCTCGACGGCCAGCGCCCCCTGGCCCGGCGCCGGGAGCATGACCTCGGGGGGGAGCCGGACGTGGTCGAGGCCCTCGAGGTCGAGCCCGAGC
>Ga0068714_10005466_pt1 | contig 13477 bp, 8 predicted proteins | sample MTBNYHSulfiMetaG_FD_62988 | JGI IMG/M metagenome (GOLD analysis project Ga0068714, IMG submission 62988) | Enrichment culture microbial communities from rom New York Harbor, USA that are MTBE-degrading - MTBE-NYH (New York Harbor Sulfidogenic)... | ecosystem: Environmental > Aquatic > Marine >... | reverse complement strand
TGGCCCGGGGCCCTCGAAAGGAGCCCCACCCATAGCTGGAGGACCGTTCGAAGGGAGCGGGCAGTAGCACCACCCCCGCGGTATCAGGGTCTGCGAGTTCTCCTCTGAGGGACAGGAATGTGACGTCACGTGGAGTGGCCTTCATGGATCGATCTTCTCCGGGGTTGCCTTGTGCCGGTTTCGAAGCGCGTGTATTCTCGCCTTGGGCCACGTCCGTTGTCAAAGGCAACCGCACCGTGTCCCGCGGCCACACCCGGATTCCGGGCAATCCGTCGGACCCGGGTAACGAGTGGAGCCTCTTTCGTCGCAAGCGGCGGCAACCATCCGAAGCGGTCACCGTTTTCCCCGGGTCGATGTCCAGGAACCCGGCACAAAGGTAAGTTTTCGCCGAACACGGGTCGATAAGATCTGAGGGGTTGTCTCCGGGATGCCCGCGACAGGAACTCCCGTCGCCGCGCATTCTCCCCTCCCGCATGCACGGCGTGAAAGGCTCCTTTTGTGATGCGTCACGGAAAACACCGCGGTCTCGAGCGATGGTCCCGGATCGGCCTGTTTATCCTGGCCGGTCTGGTGCTCGCCGTGGGGTTTCAGGGGACGAGGTGGTTCGGGCAGCGCGCCGATCGGCACCATCGCGAAGATCTTCTGGCTCAGGCCACGGCCATTGCCCGCACCGTGGATCCACAACAGGTCAAGGCCCTGTCCTTTTCAGGGGCGGACCTGGAGAAACCGGAATTCCAGCGGCTCCGAACCCAGATGAGGGCCTTTGCCCGGGCCGTGGGGCTTCGCAGCCTGTACAGCATGGCTCTGAGGGACGGAACCCTCCTTTTCGGCCCGGAGAGCCTGGACGAAGACGACCCGTTCGCCTCGCCACCGGGAACGGTCTACGAGAAACCCAGCCCCCTGGACTTCGAGGTCTTCCGTACCGGAAGGGCCCTGACCCAGGGGCCGGAGACAGATGAATACGGGACGTTCATCTCGGCGCTCGCCCCGGTTCTGGACCCGCACACCGGCGAGGTCCTGCTGGCGGTGGGAATCGACGTGGAGGCCGGAACCTGGCAGGCAGCGATCGTCCGGGCGCAACGGACGCCGATCTTGCTCGCCCTGGCCCTTCTGGCGATCCTTCTGGCGGGCGCGGCTGTACTGGGATGGCGAAGCAGGCTTCCTGCCGACCGGCATGGCGGGTTGCGCTACGTGGAGGCGGTCCTGTGCGCCGCGGTAGGTCTCACGTTCACCCTGGCCGCCGCCGGGATGGCGCACGACGCCGAACGGCGGTCCCGGCACGCGTCCTTTTCCGCGCTGGCCCGGGCGCAGACGGCCGGCGTGGGGGAAGACCTGCGCGAGTTGAGCGGCCGGCTGGAAGACTTGGTCCTGTTTTTCCAAGGCAGCGAACGGGTGGACCGCAACGAGTTTCGGGCCTATGTGGAGGGGTTTGCGCGTCAGGGCCTTTCCCAGGACTGGGTTTGGGTTCCCGAGGTGCCGGCGGCCTCCGTAAGGATCGTGGAGGCCGAGGCAAGACAGGACGGGCTGATCGGGTTCGAGGTCCGGCGACTGAACGAACAGGACAGCCCGATACCGGCTTCGGAAAGCCAGGTGTCCTACCCGATTCTGTACCACGCATCGCCGGCGGGGCGTCAGGGGGCCTTGGGGTTCGACCTGGGCACGGAGCCTCTGTGCCGGACGGCCTTGGAAGAGGCGGCTCGATCCCGCATGGCCTCCGCCTCGGATCCGGTCTTGGTTCCCGGACTGGGGGGAGAGCACACGAACCTTCTGGTGTTCCGGTCCGTTTTCGGGGCGGCTCAGCGCGGTTTCGTCGGGGTGGCGGTGGGCCCGGAAGCCCTGCTCATGCAGTCCCTGCGGAGGTCCGGCAGCGTGGAGTCCGGCGTCTCGGCCAGCCTCTTTCTGCTGTCCACCGGCGGGCCCCCACGGCTGTTGGGAGGAACGGCCCCGGAGCACAACGGCGCGGCGTGTTGGGGCACGGACTTCGGCGGCCTTTCCACGAACTTGCCGATCTTCCTCTTCGGCAGGGCCTATGCGCTCTTGGTTCACCCCGAACCGCTCTGGCTCGACGCAAACCCACTGAAGAGCGGTGGGGCGACAGCCGCGGCCGGCCTGGTGCTCACGACCCTGCTCACCACCCTGGTGGCGTTCGTGTCCAACCGTCGGCACCTGCTGGAACGGCAGGTGCGGGCCCGCACCGCCTCGCTGCGCGAGAGCGAGGAGAAGTACCGCATCCTGGTGGAGAAGGCCGGCGAAGCCGTGTTCGTCCTTCAGGACGGCCTCATCCGGTTTTACAACGACCGATCCCGGCAGATCATCGGACATCCCCCGGAAGAGCTGACCTTCAGGCCCTTTGTCGAATTCGTCCACCCGGACGACCGCGAGAAGGTCTCCAGCCTCCTTCTGCGGCCGCGGACGGACGGGCCGCCGACCCCGGCCCATGCGTTTCGGATCCTCGACCACCAGGGGAACATCCGCTGGGCGGAGCTGAGCACCGCGGCCCTTTCCTGGGAGGGAAAACCCGCCACACTGAACTTCATGTCCGACGTCACCGACCGGATGGCCCTGGAGGACCAGTTCCGGCAGGCGCAGAAGATGGAGTCGGTCGGACGTCTGGCAGGTGGGGTTGCGCACGATTTCAACAACATGCTGGCGGTGATCATCGGGTACGCGGAGATGGCCAAGAAGCTGCTCGACCCCGCCCAACCGCTCTACGGCCATCTGGAACAGATCCACCAGGCGGCACAGCGCTCCGCAGACCTCACGCGCCAGTTGCTGACCTTTGCCCGAAGACAGACCGTCAAGCCCCAGGTGCTGGATCTGAACGCCGCCGTGGCCGGCACCCTGAAGATGCTCCGCCGGTTGCTGGGTGAGGACCTGGAGCTGGTCTGGAAACCTGGGCAGGATCTGTGGCCGGTGGAGATGGACCCGAGCCAGGTGGACCAGGTGCTGGCGAACCTGTCGGTGAACGCCCGTGACGCCATCCACGGCGTGGGCACGGTCACCATCGAGACGACCAACGTGGTCCTGGACGAGGCCTACGGCCACACCCACGCCGGGTTCGAGGCCGGTGAATTCGTGCTGCTCACGGTGAGCGACACAGGCTCGGGCATGGACAAGCAGACCCTGGAACACCTGTTCGAGCCCTTCTTCACCACCAAGGATCTGGGCAAGGGCACGGGGCTGGGCCTGGCCACGGTGTACGGTATCGTCAAGCAGAACGACGGCCTCCTGAACGTCTACAGCGAGCCGGGCCGGGGCACGGCCTTCCGGATCTACCTGCCCCGGTCGCGGTCCTCGGCCACGGAAACGGTGGAGGCGGCGGCAAGGGGCGACGAACCCAGGGGCGGGAAGGAAACCATTCTGCTGGTGGAAGACGAGCAAGCGATCCTCGCCTTGGGCCGGGCGATCCTGGAACGATTCGGCTATGAAATCCTGCTGGCCGAAAACCCGAGCCAGGCCCTGGTCCTGGCGGAACAACACAAGGGCCGGATTGACCTGCTGCTCACGGATGTGGTGATGCCCGAGATGAACGGCAGGGACCTCAAGGAACGGATCGAGCAGCACCGGCCGGGCATCAAGGCCCTGTTCATGTCCGGCTACACGGCTGAGGCGATCACCCGTCACGATGTCCTCGGCCAGGGGGTCCACTTCCTGCAGAAGCCGTTCTCTGTCCGTTCCCTGGCCTCGCGTGTGCGTGAGGTGCTGGAGCAGCGGTAGTGTCCCTCACCCTCAGGCAGGAGTACACCGGAACCCAAACCGGTCCGCTGTCTCCGAAAAGAAACGTTCGAACGGTCTGGGCAAACGGCTTGACTTTGGATAGACGGTTCACAATAATCCGAAGCGGAAGGCCGTTGTTTCAGATCCGCACACCGCAGTGAAAGACGGGACCCACCACGGGACGGACTTCTCAGTTTCCCGTTCTTCCGGACCCCACAACCCGGAAAGGGGAAAAGCATGAAGCCCTTACGTATCAACTGGCCGCTGCTGGGCATATCGTTCCTGAGCTTTCTCGCGTGGACCTTTCTGGTGGCGTTGGTGTCCCTGGTGTTCTGACCCCCCGGGGCCCGCTCCCTCCTGCCCTTCTTGCTTCCGGTCCTCCAGGGGCCCACAGGGCCCGCGGGCAGGCTCTCCCTCCGTTCGGTCCGCCCGGAGAAACAGCCTCGGCTCTCATCACCCGCACACCGAAACATCACGAAGCCTCGAGACCCAGAAGCGAATCGAACAGGAAAAGGCACCGGGGACGGCAACAGGGCCTTTGTGGACGGAAGGCCCGAGCGGAACCACGGCCGCCGGAGCCCTCCCGGATCCTCCCGCACGCTCGGGAGCCCTGCGGCAACCCACGGCGGAGACATCCCCCGCACCAGGAAGGGAACGCACCATGAAACCCAAGGCCGGAACCCTCCCCATGCCCGCCCACTACGACCCCGCCCACGCCTACGACCCCCACCATCACGTGGCGGATGCCGGCGGCCTTCAGCGGACGGCGGAGGCCTGGCGCAAACAACACGACATCCCTCCCGCCTCCGCGGACAGCGTCCGCGTGCACCTGCTTGTGGTCGACGCCCAGGCGGACTTCAGCTTCCCCCAAGGCGCCCTGTTCGTGGCGGGCCGCTCGGGCACCGGGGCCATGGACGCACACCGCCGGCTGGTGGAGTTCATCTATGCACACCTTCACCGCATCTCGGAGATCACCTGCACCCTGGACACGCACCAACCCTACCAGATCTTCTTTCCCAGCGCGCACCTGGACGAGGGAGGAAACCACCCGCCCGCTCACACCGTGGTGTGCGCGGAGGAGCTTCGTGCAGGCCGTTACCGGCCCAACCCCGCCATGGCCGCGCAGCTCGGCGTGGACCCGGCGTGGCTCCGGAAGCAGTTCGTCCATTACTGCGAACAGCTGGAAATAGAGGACAAGTACCGGCTCTACCTTTGGCCCTATCACTGCATGCTCGGTTCGCCGGGGCACACGCTCGCCGGCGTGGTGGAGGAGGCCCGCCTGTTCCACAGCTTCGCCCGCGGAGCGGCCGACGTGCCGGCGGTCAAAGGGGACAACCCCCTTTCGGAACGGTATTCCGTGTTCAGGGAGGAGGTGACAACTTGCTGGGACGGACGCCCCATCCCGGGAGCGCAGAAGAACACAAGGCTGATCCAATCCCTGTTCCGGGCGGATGCCGTCCTGGTGGCCGGGTTGGCCTCCAGCCACTGCGTCAAGGAGAGCCTGGAGGACCTGCGGGAAGAGATCCGTGCCCGGAGCCCTGGCCTGGCGCAAAAGGTTTACATCCTGGAAGACTGCACGGCACCGGTGGTGATCCCCTCCGGACCGGACTTCACCGAAGAGGCTGAGCGCGCCTTCCAGACCTTTGCGGACGCGGGGATGCACCGAGTGCAGTCCACCGAACCTCTGGAAAGATGGATGGAGCTTCCCCCCTCCTGATCCGTCCGCCGTTCGCGTTTCTCCGGAAACATGATACTGTGGGCCCTCGCCCCTTGCCGGGTGCGTTTCCCAGGGAGACCCGGACCATGACTCGCAGAGAGATCGCCATCTTCGGCGGAAGCTTCAACCCACCGGGGATCCATCACCGGACCATCGCCCAGGCGCTTGCCGAGCGGTTCCACGAGGTGGTGGTGGTCCCCTGCGGGCCCCGTCCTGACAAGCCGGTCACCAACGACGTCCCGTCCATCTACCGGGCCACCATGGTGGACATGACGTTCCAGGACCTGCCCCGCGTCCGCGTGGACCTGTTCGATCTGGAGTCCGGCACGTTCACCCGCACCCACCGGCTGGAGGAGCGCTTTCAGGGGAAGGGGGAAACCTGGCACGTGATCGGCGGGGACCTCCTGGCGGGCGGCGCGGACGGGACGTCTCCGATCCATGCCGAATGGGAACGGGGAGGCGACATCTGGAACCGGTTGCGTTTCGTAGTCCTCCAGCGGCCCGGGTTTCCGTTTGACCCGAAGGACCTCCCCCCGAACCACCGAATTCTGGAGATCCAGGTTCCCGGTTCCAGTTCCCGGCTCCGCGACGACCTGTTCTACCGCAAGGAGGTGCACGGACGCTTGCTGCCCGTTGTGGAGGAGTACATCGAGCGGCACGGCCTCTACCGGGGGATCCCGCCCGCCCTGTCCACGCTGTGCCGGTGGCCGGAGCTGCGCCCCCTGGTGATCGCGGACCCGGACAACCCGGACGCCATGCGCCTGGCGGCTACCGTGGGGCCCTCGGAGACGGCGAAGCCGAACCTCATCGTGGTGATCGGAGGGGACGGGACCATGCTCCGGGCCATCCGGCGGGAGTGGCGGCGGCGGGTGCCTTTCTACGGAATCAACACGGGGCACCTGGGGTTCCTGCTCAATGCGGACCCGCCCCAGTCGTTCGCCCGCCGGGGTCTGCAGCTTGCCCAGTTGCCCCTGCTGCGGGTGGACGTGGAATCCGCGGAAGCCAAGGAGGACACCGCGCTGGCGTTCAACGACGCTTGGGTGGAGCGGGCCGCGGGACAGGCGGCCTGGCTGGAGGTCCGGGTCAACGGCACGAAACGCGTGGAACGTCTGGTGGCCGACGGCGCGCTGGTGGCCACGGCGGCGGGGTCCACCTCCTATGCCCGGGCCCTGGGAGCGGCCCCGCTTCCGCTGGGCACCCAGGCCCTGCTGCTGGTGGGCTCCAACGTGTTCACCCCCTCCTTCTGGAAGCCGGTGGTGCTTCCCCTGGATTCCACCGTGGAGTTGATCACCCCGGATCCTGTCCGCCGCCCGCTTCGCTGTTACGTGGACGGTGTTTTCAAGGGTGAGGTGCGAAGCATGCGCGCCCGCGCGAGCCGCATCGCCGCGGTGGAACTGGCCTTCGACCCGAGCAACGATCTCGCGGAAAAACTGGCCAAGATCCAGTTTCCGGCAGCCTAGTACTAGCAGCCCGTCAAAGAAGTGCATTTGGTCAGGCCGTTCAAAAAGTGCCAGGTGCAAGGCGCGCGAAATCCTGAGGAGGGAGGCGTACTTCGACAGTACGTTGACCGACGAAGGATGAGCGGAACGCAGCACATGGTACTTTTTCAACGGCCTGCTAGGCGTCGCCGCAGCCCCGGAGGGCGTGGGCCGGAAAGGACACGGATCATGAATCACCTGGCATCGCTGTACGCGCGCCCCCTGGCTCTCTTGACCGACCTGTATCAACTCACCATGGCCTACGGGTACTGGAAAGCCGGGATCACCGGCAAGGAAGCGGTCTTTCACCTCACCTTCCGGGACCCCCCGTTCGGATCCGGTTTCACCGTGGCCTGCGGTCTGCATACCGCAACGGAGTTGCTGGCTGACTTCCGTTTCACGGCCCAGGACCTCTCCTACCTGGGCGGACTCACGGGCAACGACGGGAGGCCGCTGTTCGAGGAAGGGTTCCTGTCCTACCTGGACAAGCTCGAGTTTCGCTGTGACCTGGACGCGGTCCCCGAGGGCACCGTGGTCTTTCCCCACGAACCGCTCCTGCGCGTAACGGGCCCGCTCCTGCAGTGTCAGATCGTGGAGACCGCCCTGCTCAACTGTGTGAACTTCCAGAGCCTTGTGGCCACCAAGAGCGCACGGATCTGCCTGGCAGCGCAGGGGCAGCCGGTGTTGGAGTTCGGTCTGCGCCGGGCGCAGGGGATTGACGGATCGGTGTGTGCCAGCCGGGCCGCGTACGTGGGAGGTTGTGCCGCCACGTCCAACCTTCTGGCCGGCCAGATGTTCCAGATCCCGGTGCGGGGCACGCACGCGCACAGCTGGGTGATGTGCTTCGACGACGAGCCTGCGGCGTTCGAAGCCTACGCCCGGGCCCTACCCAACAACTGCGTGTTTCTGGTGGACACCTACGACACCCTTCAGGGGGTCCACCACGCGGTGGAGGCCGGCCGGCGGCTCCGCCGGGAGGGCCACGAACTGGTGGGGATCCGGCTGGATTCGGGCGACCTGGCCACCCTGAGCATCCAGGCCAGGCGGATCCTGGACGAGGCCGGTTTTCCCGGCGCAGCGATCATGGCCAGCAACGACCTGGACGAATGGATCATCGCGGATCTCAAGCAGCAGAAGGCAGCCATTACCGTCTGGGGGGTCGGCACCAAGCTGGCCACGGCGTACGACCAGCCCGCCCTGGGCGGGGTGTACAAGCTTTCCGCGATCCGCAGCCCGGGCGAGCCGTGGACCTACCGGGTGAAACTGTCCGAACAGACGGGCAAGATTTCCACACCCGGGGTCCTCCAGGTCCGCAGGTTCACCCGGCAAGGGACACCATGGCTCGACATCCTCTTCGACGAGAACCGGCCGCCGGAACGCCGCTGGATCTGCGTGGACCCCCTGGACGCTACCCGGCAGATAGAAACGCACGATGCCACGGGATGGGAGGACCTTCTGGTTCCCGTGTTCCGGCAGGGGCGCCTCGTCTACGACCGGCCACCCCTGGCAAGGGTGCGGGAGCGTACCCTGAACCAGTTGTCTCGGTTTCACGAAGGCGTCAAGCGTTTCGTGACCCCCTACACCTTTCCCGTGGGGCTGGAAAAGGGTCTGTTCGAAACCAAGACAAGGCTCGTCCGCCGCGCCCGGGGCCTCTGCCAGGACGATGCCCGGTGCGGAAACGGCCGCACCCAAGGGGGGGAGTCCGAATCGGAGAGCGGGACCGGGCCACGGCGGCCGTGATTTCGAAAGCCACGGGAGACGATCGGAAGATGACCTGGACCTACAGCCACCCCCGGCCCGCGCTTACGGTGGACTGCGTCGTGTTCGGGATCGACCCGGCGGGCCTCAAGGTCCTCCTGGTCCAGCGCGCCCGGGCCCCTTACCAGGGCCTGTGGGCCCTGCCCGGGGGCTTCGTCGACGTAGACGAGCCCCTGGAGGAGGCCGCAGCCAGGGAACTGGAGGAAGAGACCGGGATCTCCGGGATCCGGTTGGAACAGGTCCACACCTTTGGGGCCCCGAACCGGGATCCCCGGGACCGGGTGGTATCCGTGGCTTACGGCGCATTGGTCAACGTGGGGGATCACCGTGTTCGGGCCGCCACCGACGCCCGGGATGCCGGCTGGTTCCCCGTCGGCGATGCCCACGGCCTGGCCTTCGACCACGACACGATCCTGGAGATGGCGCTCCGGCGTCTCAGGAGCACGGTGCGCTTCCGCCCCCTGGGCCCGGGGCTGCTTCCGGCCACGTTCACCTGGTCCCGCCTGCAGGGCCTGTACGAGACCGTGCTCGGGAGCCCCCTGGACAGCCGACGCTTCCGCAGCAAGATGCTCAAGACCGGACTCCTGACCCCCTGCGACGAGGTGCCGCCGGGCGGCGCCCGCCGTACCCCCCGGCAGGTCCGCTTCAACCGGGAGAAGCTCGAACCGCCGGCCCTGAAGGGGTTCCTCCTGGACATCTGACCCGCCTTCAGGCCCCCCTCCGGCGCGCCTCCGAACCGATCTAGGGTGCGGCTACGGTCGGCAAGCCGGTCCTGTTGACACACGTTTCCAGGCGTTGCCAGATTGTCGCACCGCGATGGATCCGGCCGGCCGGGGTCTCGACCCTGGGTCGCCCCCGAACGAACGAGCCCAGGGACAGGCCGCGACACGGGTGACCGTTGCCGCGCTGCGGGAGAGGCTCGGGGGACCCCACAGAAAATCATCTTGCAAGGGAGGGAAACGGATGACGGCACACGCTGCAGGAAGGAAGGGGTTTCTGGTTCTCCTGGTTCTCACCCTGGCCCTGGGGGCCTGTGAAGACGGGGAGACGGCGCGCATCGGGGCCGTGGACGGGTTCGGGTGGGGAACCGGCCAGAGCCTGGCGGACGCGGGGATCGTCTCGGCGAATCTGATTCCGGGTTCCACGACCGAATACTACCCGATGAACCTGGATGGGCTGGGGATCCTCGGCCCCGGTGACTTTCTGCCCGACATGAACGCTCTCGTCGAGCAGGCGGCGGGACACGGCCGCCTGCTCGACCCCCCGTCGGTTGTTCCACAAGCGGAAAGAACACCGGAAGCGCGTTGCCTGACGGAGGAGGCGCAAGAGCACGGCGCAGCAGACGCCACGTTTGGGGTGGCCGGCTAGGCCCCTTCCTGTGTTTCGGCCCCGTCCGCGCCTCCGCCCAGTACGGCATAAAGCCTCACCTGGTTGGCCAGCGTGGCAAGGCGGACCGAGACAAGCCCCTGCTGAGCCGTGTAGAGAACGCGCTGCGCATACAGGACGCCCAGGTAGCTGTCAACGCCCCCGGCATAACGGATTTGATAGAGGCGGTAGGTTTCGGCGCTGGAGTCGACCAGGGATTGTTGAGCCGCCAGTTGATCCCCCAGCGTCCCTCGTTCGGCCAAGGCGTCCGCCACTTCCCGGAAGGCCGCCTGGATTGCCTTCTCGTATTGGGCCAGGGCAATCTCCCTTTCCACTTTGCTTACCTGCAAGGCCGACCAGATCCGAAGGTCGAAGATCGGCAAGACGATCTGCGGCGCATAGCTCCAGCTTCCCGATCCGGAGGTGAAGAGACCCGACAGTTCGTCGCTGGCGGTTCCCACCGCGGTCGATAGGGAGATGCGAGGGAAGAAGGCTGCGCGCGCGGCCCCGATGTTGGCATAGGCGGCCCGGAGCAGATTCTCCGCCTGGAGAATGTCCGGCCGCTGCAGGAGCACCTCGGAGGACATGCGGGGGAAGATGTCGCGGAGTGGACGGACACTCGCCAGATCGGCCGGCAGCAGCGTATCCGGCACCGAGGTACCGGCCAGAAGATTCAAGGCGTTTTCCGCTTGGGCCACCCGATGGGTATAGAGGGCCAGGTCCACCCGGGCCGCATCCACTTGCGTCTGCGCCTCGCGCAGATCCAGTTCGGAGACAACGCCGACTTCATAATGCCTTCGAATCAGCTGGAGTGCGGCCATCTGGGAATCCAGGGTGGCTTGGGCAACCCGGAGACGCTCTCGATTCGAGGCGACGACCAGATAGGCGTTCGCCACCTCGGCGACCAACAGAATCTGCACGCTGCGCTGAGCCTGCGCCGTGGCCAGGTACTGCTCCAGCGCCCGGTCCTTCAGGCTGCGGATGCGGCCGAAAAAGTCGATTTCCCAGGAAGAAATGCCCAGGTCCACGCTGTACTGTTCCGCGGTGATCGCTTTCCCGACACCGGAGAGATCGATGGGCACCCGTTGTCCGCTGGCGATGAATGACCCGTTCACCGCGGGCAGGAGTTCGGCCCGCTGAACACCGTACAACGCGCGCGCGCGTTCCACATTCAGGGCGGCCACCCGCAGGTCGCGGTTGTTGTTCAGGGCCGTGTCGATGATCTGCTGAAGCCTTTCGTCCAGGAAGAAACTTCGCCAGGGAATCTCGGCCGGCGCCGCAGCGCCGGGCGCGGCTTGCGTTTCCGTGTAGGCAGGACCGCTGGGCCAGCCGCCAGGAACCGGAGGGTCTGGCCGGCTGTATTCCGGGGCCATCGTGCAGCCGCTCAGGAGGGTGCCGATCACACCCACCCACAAGAAGAGGTTTCTCACCATCGCCGGGATCTCCTGATGATTCTATGTGACCGGTTGCTTGCCCGCTTTCCGCCTGCTGTGTTTGCCGAAGGTCTGCTCGATCAACACATAGAAGAGCGGCGCGAACAAGGTCACCAGGAAGGTGGAGGTCACCACCCCCCCCAACACACCGGTTCCGATCGCCTGTTGCGCGCCGGCGCCGGCACCGCTGGCAAAGGCCAGGGGCAGGACCCCGAAGCCGAAGGCCAGCGATGTCATCACGATGGGACGAAGCCTCAGTCTGGCCCCTTCCACGGTCGCCTGGATCAACCCCTGGCCTTCCTCCACCCGGGCCTTGGCGAACTGGACGATCAGGATGGCGTTCTTGGTGGCCAGGCCCAGGGTGGTCAACAAACCGATCTGAAAGTAAACGTCATTGGGCAACCCCCGGAGAGACGAGGCGATGACCCCGCCGATCACCCCCAAAGGCAGGGCCAGCAGGATCGAGATGGGGATGGGCCAGCTCTCGTACAGGGCCGCCAGGCAGAGAAAGATCACCAGAATGGAAAAGGCGTAGAGGGGGGCAGCCTGGGCGCCTGCCTGTCGCTCTTGGTAGGAGAGACCGGTCCAGTCAAAGCCGATCCCCTGCGGCAGTTGCTTCACGAATCCTTCCATGGCCTGCATCGCCTCACCGGAACTCCTCCCCTGCACCGACTCGCCCAGAATGTTGATGGAGGGGAACCCGTTGTAGCGCTCCAGCTTGGGCGACCCGGACGTCCAATACCCCGATGCGAAGGCGGAAAAGGGCACCATCTTCCCCCGGCTATTGCGCACATAGAATTTCTCCAGATCCTCGGGCAACATGCGGAAGGGAGCATCGGCCTGAACATAGACCCGCTTCACCCGTCCGGCCTGAATGAAGTCGTTGACGTACGCGCTGCCAAAGGCCGCCGAGATCGTATGGTGAATGCTGCTGATCGGCACCCCCAAGGCACCGGCCTTCTCCCAGTCTACGTCAACCCGATACTCGGGCACGTCTTCCAGGCCGTTGGGCCGGACCTTGGTCAATACCGGGTCCCGTGCGGCCATGCCCAGCAGCTGGTTGCGCGCGGCCATGAGACCGCCGTGGCCCAGACCACCGCGGTCCAGCAGCTGGAAGTCGAACCCTTTGGCCTGCCCCAGTTCCACAACCGCCGGCGGCGCGAAGGCGAACACCATGGCGTTGCGGATCCTGGAAAACGCCCCCATGGCCCTACCGGCCACGGCCCCGGCCTTCCAATCCGGCCGGTCCCGGAGTTCCCAGTCCCTGAGCTTGGCGAACGCCAGGCCCGCGTTCTGTCCCCTGCCGGAAAAGCTGATGCCGGCAACGGTCATGATGGATTCCACCGCGTCTTTTTCGCCTTCCAGCAAATAGTCCCGGACTCGGTCCATGACCTCTTCGGTCTGCTCCAGGGTCGAGTTCGCCGGGAGCAGGGCCTGCACCATCAGGATTCCTTGATCTTCATCCGGGAGATAGGCGGTCGGCATCCGCCGGAACAGGAATCCCATCGCCGCCACGATCAGGAGAAAAACCACCAGGTAGCGGGTCTTTCTGGACAGCGAGTGGCCCACCATCTGCAGATACAGGCCTCTGGCTCGGAAGAAGACTCGGTCAAACCACCGGAAGAACGGTCGAAGGATCCAGATCCCGCCCTCCGCCGGCTCATGCCCCTTGGGGACCGGCTTGAGAAGGGAGGCACAGAGGACCGGCGTCAGGATCAATGCCACCACCACCGACAGGAGCATGGACGAAATGATGGTCACGGAAAACTGCCGGTAGATGACCCCGGTGGACCCGCTGAAGAATGCCATGGGGCCAAACACCGCCGAGAGCACGAGTCCGATGCCGATCAGGGCGCTGGTGATCTGATCCATGGACTTGCGGGTGGCCTCCTTGGGGGAGAGGCCTTCCTCGCTCATGATCCGTTCCACGTTCTCCACCACCACGATGGCATCGTCCACCAGAAGTCCGATGGCCAGCACCATGGCGAACATGGTCAGCATGTTGATGG
>Ga0068714_10005465_pt1 | contig 13478 bp, 10 predicted proteins | sample MTBNYHSulfiMetaG_FD_62988 | JGI IMG/M metagenome (GOLD analysis project Ga0068714, IMG submission 62988) | Enrichment culture microbial communities from rom New York Harbor, USA that are MTBE-degrading - MTBE-NYH (New York Harbor Sulfidogenic)... | ecosystem: Environmental > Aquatic > Marine >... | reverse complement strand
AAGAAATGTAAAACATCTTCAATTTGGATTGGTTTCTCCTTTCAATGAAACTGATCATAATGGTATGGAAGGGCCAAAGGTCGGTCCTGGACAGTATGCACGCATACTGAAAAAGCTAATAGAAAGAATGCAAAGCGTGGGTTTAAAAGATGTTCGATATGTAGGACCCGATCCTGCCAGCATGAACAGGGGAATAAAAGAATACATTCCTACATTGATGGAAGACTCCTCCATAATGTCTAAAATAGCCCATTTCGGATTGCATTCCTATGGCGGGTACTATGCTGATGTAAGTACATTTCTTAGAAAGTCTGTTTATCCTGAATCGGGCTATTGGATAACGGAATGGAATGCCTGGCGCAACGGTCTGGACGACGGAAAGATAGGGGTGTATGACTACCAGTTTGCCAGTGAGTGTGTAAATTACCTGCTGGATCTGTTGAAAAACGGAGCTTCTGCCGCCCTTATATGGGAAGGATATGACAGTTATTATGAGCACCATTATCCCAGTACATTCAGCTATTGGGGCATATTGGAATATAACCATGGCTCAAAGACCTACTCTCCCAGAAAACACTTTTATGCTATCTCACAAGTTTCCAAATTTGTTTTGCCCGGATCATGGCAAATATCAGTGGAGTTTGAAGACAGCAGCCTTGTGGCCCTGGCTTTCTATGATACAATATCGGGAAGGGTGAGCATCACAGGGATTAATAAAAAAGACGAACCTGTAAAGATCAGTGGACATCTGGTTGATTTGCCCTCAATAAATAGTTTGGAGTTTTATTATACCGACAGTGTGAAGAATTTATATAAAGACAGGGATATCGAGGTAAGAGATAAAATTTTCGAAAAAACTATTCCGGCTGAATGTATATTTACTATTACGGGTGTAAAAGGAGAAGACAGGAAGGTTTCCGTATTACCCGCTAAGCCGGAACCTCCAAACTGGTATGCGGGTGATATGCATGTTCACCGTAATTGCGGAGATGACAAAATCGTTCCGGATGATGAGATCTTTGCAATGATGGAAACGAACGATCTTGCTGTTATCTCAGTGCTTGCTGACATGGGCAATGCAGAAGTAAAAGACAGTGAGAAGGATCTCCCGAAAGTAAACGGAAAAAATGCTCCCCAGTCCGGTCCGGGTCGTATTATGCACTGGGATGCTGAATGGCACTGGGATGCGACTTATTCACAGTTCAGCAACCAGGCGCTGGGCGGACATATTGTCCTGCTGGGATTGAAGGAAGCTTACCAGATATGGGATGAATCGCCTTATAAGATACTGGAATGGGGCAAAAAACAGGGCGCCATCAGCGGATTTTGCCATATGCAGTATTTAAATGATACGATCCAGAATGAATTGAATTGTTGTATTCCCATCGATTACCCGGTTGAAACCGCTCTCGGGACAATTGACTTTCTTGCTGAAGATGTATGGCAGAATGATGCCGCCATTCAAGCATATTATAAACTGCTGAACTGCGGCTTCAGACTCGGATGGGCGGCTGGCACTGATTTTCCCTGTACTCAGGTGAAATCACTTGGATATATATTAACCTACGTGGACCTTCAGGATAAACCCCTGACCTATCGGAACTGGATAGAAGGGATAAAAAACGGGAGAACGGTTGTATCACTCAACGGACATGATGAGTTCCTGGATATGAAAGTGAACGGTGATCTGACACCCGGTGATGAAATCAAATCAGCCGGCAGGGGAACAGTAAGCGTAAAAGTTGACTGGACGACCACCCGGGAAATGACAGGGAGGATTGAATTGGTTTGTAACGGAAAGGTGATAGCAACAAAAGAAGGCCAGTCCGGTCCGGGAAAACCAATGGGTCTCGAGACTTCTTACGAGTTCGTGCAGAGCAGCTGGATCTGCGCCAGAAGGATGGATGAGAAGGGACATAGATCCCATACGGCACCGGTTTATATCACCATAAAAAATAAACCGGTTCGTGCCAGTGAGGAAGATGCTATGTACTTTGTCAGATGGATTGATAATATTCTGAATAATATTAAACCGGGGGGTCCATGGAACCGATATTTTACTGTAAATGCTGATTTGGCCAGAGACAGGTACCTACGGGCAAAAAAGATCTATTTAAAGATAGCGAAACAGGCTCGGGCGAATCATGAAAGGAAGGGTGTTTAAATGTGAAAATGTGAAAATGTGCTTAACCAAATAATTTCTGTAAAAAATGAAAAAGGAAATGCTCAGCAATAATCTCAGCAGAAGGGATTTTATCGGGAAAGCCGGACTGGGAAAGGCAGGCGTTGCAGTTGTACCGGGATATATTTTGTCGGATCAGAAATCCTTTGACCGGAAGATCAGGATCGGTATTGTCGGGGGAAGATTCGGGACGAGTTTCCAGTTCCATGAACATCCTGGTTGTATTGTTGAAGCAGTGAGCGATCTTCGCCCGGAACGGCAGGACCGGTTGATGAAATTAAACAAACGATTAACTCATCAGATTAAATAATAATAGTAAAAAATTCACATGAAAAATTTCATCAAGTTGTTTGCAGTTTCATTATTCCTTGGAGGATTAATAAGCTGTTCTGAAAATCAAAATCCTCCCATCCTTATCCTGACCGGTAACAGTGTCTTTGGTACTTATACAGGAGAAATACTGAAAGCAGAAGGATTTAATGCCTATCACCTGGATTCCATTACAGATAAAAAAATAAGGCTGAAATACCTCAGGAACTTCGATCTGGTGATCCTTACAACTACGGAACTGTCACACTCCCAGCAGAAAATGATCACAGGGTACGTCGAAACAGGAGGACATTTGATAGTTTTCAGGCCTGATGCAGAATTGTCAGAGATCTTTGGAATAAAGGAGTCCGGCGGCACGATTAATGAAGGTTACATTCAGATATCCGACAGCCTTGATATCGGCCGGGGAATGATCGGAAATTCCCTTCAGCTCCATACTCCGGCTGAGCAATATATTCTTCAGGACGGCCGTCAGATAGCTTCATTACTGGTTGATTCGGTAAGATATTCCGGTTCTCCTGCTGTGATTTATAATGAATACGGCAGAGGTAAAAGTATAGCTTTTACATATGATCTTCCTGAAAATATTGTATATACACGGCAGGGGGATCCTCGTCTGGCAGGGATAGAAAGAGACGGTATAAACGGTCTGAGGGCTATGGACATGTTCACGGATGGCTGGCTGAAATCATCAAATAACACCATCAATCAGGCTGACGAGCAGATGAGGCTACTGACTCACTGCATCGAGATAATGAGCAGTTACAAAAAACCTCTTCCACGATTCTGGTATTTCCCCGATTCACTGAAGTGTATCGTAACCCTTACAAACGATGGTGAATACAGGAATGAAGAACATTTTGGAATACAATACAGGGATATTGATTCGATGGGTGCGAAAATGACCATATACATACTTGAAGTCGATAAAGTCTCCAAAGGATTTGCTGATTACTGGACAGCCAGGGGACATGAAATATCAGGGCATCCGGATGACGTGAAGGAAGCATCCAATCCGACATGGCGGGGCATGAACCATGCCATTAAAACAAAGAAAGCTGAGATAGCTGACAAATATGGCCTTCCGATGAACACTATCGTCAATCACTGGTTCGTCTGGTGCGGGAGGGATAGTGCCGGAAACCAGGAATTTGCCGCACAGGCTCAGATCGAAGCCAGTCATGCCATAGGGATGGACATAAACTATGCCCACTATGATATGAATTCCAGCCAGGGACATTTTCTCGGCCCCATGGGAACTGACCAGGGCAATTTCACCGGCAGCGGGCTGGTCATGAAATTTGCCGACTGCAGGGGCAACATATTAAATATTTACCAGCATCTTAATAATGTCTACGACCAGCTTTATAATGAGAATAAAGATCCGGAAGGATTTTTCAATTGCTTTAAAGGTTTGATGGATCGCAGCCTTTATAACGAGGTGTATTCAGCTATAAGCATTAAAGCACATAATGATGAGTATTATTTTTCAAAAGAGCCCTTGTCCAGGATGATCTCCTATGCAAAGGAAAAGGGTATACCCGTTTGGACAGCCGCGAAACTTCTTGATTTTATTAGGATGAAGGATGAAGCGACTTTCAGCAATATCAGCTGGAAAGAGAATCAGTTGTCATTCAGGCTGAACTCGTCCATAAAACACAGTCACGGGCTGAGTTTTATGGTCCCTGCCGCTTTCGGAGATCTGAAAATAAGTTCGATAATCAGGGATGGGGAGGAACTACCTTTTTTCATCAGATCATTAAAAGGATATGATTACGCGTCTGTTATTGTTACTCCCGGAAATAATTATAATTTTAAAGTGAGCTATAATAATTGAAATAAGTCTGATATATAACAAAAACATACGAAAACTGATTTAAAAAATACCTTACATGCAATCTATTCGAAACGATCAGGAACTATTTAATTTCATTGAAGGAAATTTGTATGTGGCTGCAGTATGTGATATCCTCGATGATCTTGGTTATCGTAACCAGGCTATGCATCAACGGCTCAGACCGCTCCTGCCTGACATCAGGAAATGCGGATTCATCGGAAGGGCACGTACATTCCGCTGGATGGAGACTGACTATGAACTGGAAGGGAATCCTTACGGGCTTGAAATTGAAGCCATGGATTCCTTGAAAGCTGGTGATGTTGTGGTGCATTCAACCGATTACGGTGGGACCAATGCCCCATGGGGAGAGCTGATGAGCACGATATCAAAGCGCAAGGGAGTTGCCGGCTGTGTATGCGATAGCCAGGTCCGTGATTGTGTCAGGATCATTGAGATGGGATTCCCGGTGTATTATTCAGGTATAAGACCACTGGATTCGAAGGGCCGTGCAGTTGTAGTAAGCTATGATGTTCCCATACGCTGCGGTGATGTATTGGTTAATCCCGGAGATATTATTTTTGCTGATTTTGACGGTATTGTAGTTGTACCCCGGAATGTTGAAAAAGAGGTCTTCAAAAAGGCACAAGAAAAGGTTGGGAGGGAAAACTTATCCCGGAAAGAATTGCTTATGGGCAAATCATTACAGGAAGTATATAATAAATATAAAGCACTTTAATTAAATACCATGAAACTTAAAGATCGTATTGTTGTCGTTACAGGCTCCGGTTCAGGCATTGGAAGGGCATGTGTCCTTGAATTTGCGAGAGAAGGAGCAAAGGTGGTCGTTGTTGACATTAACATGAAAGGAGCCAGGGAGACAGTGCAACAGGTTCAAAAAATGAAAGGAATAGCTGTCCCTTTCATGACGGATGTTTCACAGCCATCCGCTGTAAAGGAAATAGTTGAATTTACCATCGGCACCTTTTCAAAAATAGACACCCTTGTGAATAATGCTGCCATTCAGATCAATAAAACGGTTGAGGATATCACGTTTGAGGAATGGAACCTTCAGATGTCGATCAACGTGGGGGGAATATTCCTGTGTTCAAAACATTTCCTTCCCTATTTAAAACAAACCAGAGGCAGTATTGTCAACATGTCATCGGTTAATGGCTTTTTTGTTGAGCCCATGTGTGCCGGTTACTGTACCACAAAGGCCGCCATTATAGGGTTAACCAAAGCAATGGCCATTGATCACGGGCATGAAGGGGTTCGTGTAAACTGCATCTGTCCTGGCTATATCGATGCAGGTCTGGCGGAAGGATATTTCCAGAGTCAGCCCGATCCGGCAAAAGCACGGATTGAGGCGGGTAAACTCCATGCGCTCTGGCGTATCGGCCGTCCTGAAGAAGTGGGACGTGTGGCCGTATTTCTTGCCAGCGATGAGGCTTCCTTCATGACAGGGTCTACCGTCGTTGTTGACGGGGGATTTGGTTCAGGCCTGCCTCCAAAATAGCCTGAATACTGTCATTTGGATACTAATCAGGATTTTCAATGATCTATCAGAAAACTCAAAAAACTATCGACTGGTCACTTGTGGTGATCATAAATTTTCTTTGGGCTACCCAGGTGCCCGTGGTGAGGCTTATCGGTGACAGGCTTGGGGCAATTACAGTCGCTTTCCTGCCAATGATTACCAGTACATTTATTTTTATTCCATTTCTACTCGCCGAGAATAAAAGAAGAAATGTGAGATTCCGGTATAGATGGCGAGATTTCAGGTATTTTCTCGTATCCGGGCTTATCGGGATCTTTATCCTTCAGTACTTCTATACTCTTGGATCACGCCTGACCCTTGCAGCCAATGCCGGTATCATCACACTTACAATTCCTGTTCTGGTTGCCGTTTTTGCATCTTTCATGTTGAAAGAGAAATTGAATATTATTAGGATAATAAGTTTTTTCCTGGCCATTGCTGGTGTTCTGATGACATCAGTCTCTGAAATTTCCGGGGCAAACTTCAGGCAGAGTGAGTACCTGGCGGGTAATTTTATTTTTCTATTTGCCTGCGTATGTTGTGCTTTTTATAATACTTATTGTAAGTTCCTGGTTGAGAGAAAATACACCGAATTAGAAATTCTTGTATACAGTTCCATCGTTGGGAGTATTGCAAGCATTCCCTTGTTAATATGGGTGGAGCCTTTTCATTTTTCTGAATTTATAAAGTCAGGTAAAATAGCTGTTTTCGGAATTCTTGAAATGAGTTTATTTGTTTATGGTGTAGCGTCGATCCTGTTTTTTTACGTGCTGAAAAGAATGGATGTTACCCAGGCAATACTGGGTAATTACCTCTTGCCTTTCTTTATTGCATTGATGGGAGTAGTTTTATTGAATGAATCGATCACTTCATTGATGATCGTGGGGGGAAGTATTATTTTTATCAGTACACTTATGGTCACTGTATTTGAAAATGACCTGGTAAATTTACTTTCCAGAGTAAAACAAGGAAAAAGAAAATCTTGAGACCTATGATTTTAACTTATATAACTTTAAAAAATGAAGATATCAAATGTAACTGCCATTATCCTGAAACTTCCGGAGATCTCAACAGCAGCCGATGGTACGCAGGATGACCTGATTCTGAAAGTAGAAACAGACGCAGGTATAACCGGATACGGTGAGGTGGATACGTCCCCTTATGTAGGGAAAGCGGTGGTGGATGCCTATATGTCTCATGGCACATGTTATGGATTGAGGGAAATATTGATCGGATTGGATCCTTTCGATTATGAGCAGATATGGAATGAAATGTGGGCAAAGACTTATTATTACGGGAGGACCGGTCCTGTGATCCATGTAATGAGCGGGATTGATATGGCTTTATGGGATATTATGGGCAAAGCAACCGGTCTTCCGGTCCATAAATTACTGGGAGGCAGTTATGTGAAAAAAGTCAGGCCGTATGCCAGTGCACTTATGCCTGACAAGACGGATGAAGTAAAAAAGCTTGTGGAAAAGCAGGTGTCCCTTGGATATACAGCAGTCAAACTAGGCTGGGGCCCTCTGGGATATGATGTGAAGCATGATGTTGAGCTGGCTGCAACAGCACGTAAATCAGCAGGAGATGAAGTGGAGATCATGATTGATATAGGGAAACGCTACAGGCTGAAATCCGCTGAATATATGGTAAAAGCTCTTGAACAATTAAATGTGTACTGGCTTGAGGAACCGCTACCAGCTGAAGACCTGGAAGGTTACCGCAGGCTGGCCGAAATTTCACCGGTTAGGATAGCAACAGGGGAAGAGGAGAGCGGGCGTCTTGCTTTCGCACGACTAATTAAAGAGGCACATATAGATGTGATTCAACCTGATGTATCACGTTGCGGAGGCCTTACAGAAGCTAAAAAAATTGCTACCCTGGCAGCTGATGCAAACATATTATGTGTTCCACATGCATTTAAAACCGGAATATTGGTTGCGGCTTCCATTCACCTGATCGCATCCATCCCTCATGCTCCGTTTTTAGAATTCTCTGTAACCGAATCGGTCATCCGGAAAGAACTTCTGGCTAAACCTTTTGTCCAGAAAAACGGCTTTATCGATGTTCCGGAATCACCTGGATTAGGGATCGAATTAAATCCGGAAATTATACGGAAATATGGAATAAATACCAACTAAATTCATTTTATGCATGGTTTACAGAATTAATAAGCTTGGCCAGGTTGCTGAATCAAAGAGCATTGATGCCTTTTTGATAACATCTTCAATATCAATAAAATACTTATGCGGTTATTCTTATAATTTTGAGATTGGCCCATCACCCTTTCAGCTGATCCCGGCAGCATTATTTGTTATTCCGTCGGTAAAAGCTTCACTCATTATTGCTGATAATGAAACCGATCAGCTTGATACAATGGATTCCCGTCTTTCTGTATCCCAATATTCCAGTTATGTTTACGAAAGGCCACTGGATTTTTCAGCTCAGTTTCTGAGAACAATGCTGGATGTAGTCTCGGAAAACATTCGTAAACATGCCAGAATAGGAGTTGAATCGGATTCATTGCCTTTTTCAGTTTCCGAATTATTAAAAACCATGTTCCCGGAAATTCTATTCGTGGATATAACATCGGACCTGGCTTTTCTCAGGATGGTCAAAGAAAAAGATGAATTATTCCAGATCCGGGCTGCAACTCATCTGTGTGATATTGGACAGGAAACCGTTCTTAAATATGCTGAACCAGGAATTACAGAAATTGAACTCTTCAATGAGGTAAGGGGAGAAATGGAAAAAGCTGCTGAGAAACGCATCCCGATCATGGCTGACCTGGTTAGCGGACTGAGGACTTTCGGTGGTGGAGGAAATCCATCCTCAAAAAAAATTGAAAAAGGAGACTTGATCCTTAGCGATCTTACGCCTTGTTTGAATGGATACTGGGGTGATACATGCAATACAGTTATTGTGGAAAAACCTTCAACTGCTCAGATCAACCATTTCATGCTTATTAAAGAGACCCTTGAGAAAACTCTTGAACTGGTGAAACCGGGTGTGAAAGCAAAAGAGATTGACAGCTTCCTGAGAAAACAGCTAGTAAGTGCAGGTGAATACGGACATCACAGCGGACATGGGATAGGCCTGGCATATCATGAAGAACCACGCATTGTGCCGTATAATGAGATGGAACTGCAGGCCGGAATGGTCATTGCACTTGAACCTGCCATATATACAAACGATTATGGTATACGCCTGGAACATCTCGTCCTGGTGACTGAGTCAGGTTGCGAGAAAATTTCACGGTTTGATCACCGGATAAAATGATTATCATGATACAGGAAAAAGTAAACTTCGGAGGCTGGCCCAATTGTCTAAGACTTGCAAACGGGAAAATTGAATTAATTATCACCACAGATGTAGGGCCACGGATCATAAAGCTGGGATTTACCGGTGGACGGAATTTGATGTTCGTTTCACCTGAAGATCAAGGCAGAACAGGTGGGGATCAATGGCGTATCTATGGAGGGCATCGTCTGTGGCATGCACCGGAGGTGATGCCTCGAACATATTTTCCTGATAATTTTCCTGTTAAATACAGCTGGGACGGGAAAATGCTGAAGCTGATGCAGGACAAGGAAAATACAACGGGTATCAGCAAGGAAATTGAGATCACCATGGATCCTGGCAGGGATCAGATAAGGATCCTGCATCGCCTGGTCAATCATAATCTCTGGGACATCGAAATTTCCGCATGGGCTATAACTGCCCTCGCTCCCGGGGGAAAGGCCGTTCTGCCGCATGAACCCTATATTGATCCTGCTTTACATTTATTGCCATCTAGACCTGTCGTACTCTGGCACTATACGGAAATGAAAGATCCAAGGTGGATATGGGGTAACAGATATATTCAGCTGTTACAGGATCCTGTGAGGAGATCCGAGCAGAAGATCGGTATCCTGAATAAGCAGGGTTGGGCGGCTTTTATTCTCGGGGAAGATGTTTTTATAAAAAGCGTATCATTCGATCCTGAAGCTCAGTATCCCGATTACGGGAGTAATAATGAGATCTATACAAATGGGGATCTGCTCGAAGTTGAGACTCTCGGACCTGTCAAAAAACTAGCTCCCGGAAAAAGCCTTAAGCATACCGAAAAATGGAAGTTGGCAAAACTAACATCTGAATTTAAGGATAATGAAGAAAGTTCAATCGATAGTCTGTTGATGCCCCTGGTCCATTCCTTCTTGGATAAAGATTCCTGATATTTATGTTATCTTTTGATATATTGCATCTAAATAAGGAGCTACATCATGAAACGTATTTATTTTTATTCTTTCCTTCTTACCGGAATTATTTCATTAGGATTCTTTTTCAGCTGTAATCCTAAGAACAGTGTAATTCCATATCCTGTTCCTTCCGGCTTGGTCACAAGCCCTGATTTTAAAGTGGAGGTAAATGGAACCGATGTTTGGGTGGAGAGAGTGGGGGGTGCTGATATGGAACAGCAGAATCCAAATGCAGTTATATACCGCGGGGAGCTTGAGGACATGAATATTGCTGCTTTTTCTTGCGCAGGGCCGATGGGCATAAAAGTGACCGCGCCTGAAAACATCAGGAGTTTTCTTATTCGCCCTAAAAACCGCAATATTCAGGCAAAAGTTAAGGGAAAGGAACTACTTTTCAATATACCGGGCCCTCAGAAGCTATACCTTGAAATCGATAGTTTACCGCATCTGGCTATTTTCGCGGATCCGACTGAAGACAATCCTCCAAAGGAAGGTGATGCGGGAGTTGTATACTATGGACCAGGTAAACATGATGTCGGTCAGATCGATCTTCAGAGCAACCAGACTGTTTACATTGCTGCCGGTGCAATTGTCAATGCACGGGTAAGAGGAAGGGATCTGCAGAATGTAAGGATCACAGGACGTGGGATACTTCAGGGGAATGTAAGGATATCAGGTACAACCAACCTGATGGTTGATGGGATCTTTATCCGTAATACTTCCGGATGGACGAATACTCTGACAGATTGCCGAAACTGCATTTACAGCAACGTAAAGGTCTTCTCATATGGGGCGAGGTGGGGGCTTGACGGGATAAATCCTGTATCATGCCGAAACTTCACGATCGATAACTGTTTCATGCGATGCCGTGATGATTGTATTGCTATCAAATCCATGAATCCTGACCTTAAGGTGGATTCAATTTTTGTAACAAACAACGTAATGGTAGGCTGGGCATGCAGTGATGGAGTCACGCTTGGTTTTGAACTGAACGGTAGCCCGGTACAGAATGTGATGGTGAGAAATTGCGATATCCTTTATGCCCGCAGCGGAGGTATGACCGGTGGCCATTCAGGATTTAGTATTGTTTGTGATGGTCCTGCCTGGGTGCAGAATATCCGATATGAGGATATACGGATTGAAGAACAGATTGAATTTAAGAATCTTGAATTGATTGTTACTCCTGGAAAATATTATGGTGATGATCCTCCTGGACATATAAAAGGAGTGTACATGAAGAATATTAGCTGGGAGAATACTGAGAAACCATTCATCATCAGCGGATTTTCTCCGGAAAATATGGTTGAGGATGTGACTTTTGATCATTGTAGTGTAGGAGGGAAAATATTGACAGATACTGCTGATGCTGATTTTATTATCAATGAGTTTACAAAGGATATAAAGTTTATTTATTAGATATAGAATACTGTTGATCTAAACAGTACATGATAATGAAAAAATTAATTCTGTTGCCGTTGGTTTAAACCAACGGCAACTTGTCATAATTATAATTGACTGTCATTGGTAACGAAGCGGGGAATCTGAATGACAAAATCCAAAGGGATTAGGTTTATATAAATTCTGAAGAATATCTCACTCTGCTAAATGATGAATTATTATTGGATTAAAATCCCAGACCTATCAATCACTAAAATTTCTTACATTTGATAAAAAACTCACAAAATGAAATATCAAATTTTTCAAAGGATTCTGATTATCATCGTACTTAGCGGATGTTCAATATCATTTAATATTCTTATTGCATCAGTACCCGGATCAGGGATTGAAACTGTTAAAAAATGCCCGGATTTCAGGGTTACCGGTGACGGCAGTTCCGAACAATGGAATAAAGCCAACTGGATCACACTCGAACAGCGTTCAAATCCTGAATTTCCTTATCAAACAAGAGTAAAAGTGCTTTACTCGGAAACCGGCCTGTACTGTTTGTTTGACTGCCAGGATAATAAACTTACAAACACCATGAAGGCCGATAACCTGAACCTGTGGCTGGAAGATGTGGTCGAGGTATTTTTATGGACAGATGAGACTTTTCCTGTATATTTTGAATATGAGATATCCCCCTTAAACTATGAATTGCCGATCATGGTCCCCAATTATAAAGGCAATTTTTTCGGCTGGCTTCCGTGGCATTATGAAGGGGAGAAAAAGATACAACATGAAACAAGTGTTACCGGCGGAAAGAAGAAAAGTGGTAAAACCGTCACCGGATGGAAAACCGAGTTTTTTATACCTTATAAACTACTCGTACCTCTGAATAATGTTCCCCCGGTATCAGGTACAAAGTGGAGGGCAAATTTTTACCGGATAGATTATGATCACGGACAGACAACCTTCTCCTGGCAGAATACGGATAAGACTTTTCATGAGTATTATAATTTCGGGACTCTGATATTTGAGTAGGCATGTTCACATGAAAGGTAATGTGCCAATGTGCCAGTTTTTTCTGCCATCAGGCCATTAAGCCACAAAATTCATTAATTTTTTTGAGATATTATTATTCCCAAATCTACTGTTTTAAATATCAAATAAATATGTTTATTTTAAACATATTCAAAAGAAAATTGGAATATAACTTACATCTGAAAATTAAAACAATATGAAAAGAAAAGATTTTCTTAAAACAGGACTGGTCACCGGTGCTTTATTCAGCCCGGCTGCCGGTATTTCAACATCCGGTCATGGTACACAACCGGAACAGGGAAAAAAAGTCCCATGGGGATACCATGTCGAATATTCCGAGGTGCAGATCGAAAGGCCTGTGCCAGGTAAACCGCACAAGGGCAAGGTGCTCCTGGCTGTCCAGCCGCATTCGGATGATATCCCGCTTTATGCAGGGGGATTGGTTGCTAAGCTGATGGATGAAGGATATACGGGTTTTCTATGTTCCGTATCGGATGATGCAAGGGGAGCCGGTGAATATAAGCAGCACAGGATTGACAACCAGAACATTGCCGATTTCTACGGAATGAAAGGATCCTTTGAGTTGCTGATGCCTCACCACCAGATGGACAGCATCGGCATCCAGGATCTGAAGCAGAGGTTTATCTTTCTTATCAGGTTCCTGAAGGTGGATACCATTGTTTGTATGGATCCATGGGGACATTACGAGGAAAATCCTGATCATTATGTGACCGGTAGAGCTGTCGAAGCAGCCAGATGGATTGCCGGTTCCAATGATTACCCGGAACATTTCGCAGCGGGTTTCGGACCCCATACACCGAAAGAGAGATATTACTATTCACGGGCCAAACAGACCAATAACCTGATAGTGGATATCAGCAACTACATTGACAAGAAAGCTGAGGTTAATATGCTGAATGTGGCAAAGGGACC
>Ga0068714_10005464_pt1 | contig 13479 bp, 11 predicted proteins | sample MTBNYHSulfiMetaG_FD_62988 | JGI IMG/M metagenome (GOLD analysis project Ga0068714, IMG submission 62988) | Enrichment culture microbial communities from rom New York Harbor, USA that are MTBE-degrading - MTBE-NYH (New York Harbor Sulfidogenic)... | ecosystem: Environmental > Aquatic > Marine >... | reverse complement strand
GAGGGTCAGCCTTCGCTCCTCCAACGAGCTGTTCAACAGGACCAAGCTTCACTTAGGTGAACTAGCCACCCGGCTTGGCGCAGAGTTTGATGGCTCGGGCAGTGGGCACCCCACTGCAGCCGGTGTGAACTGTAGAGGCTCACTGGACTCGTTCAGGGTCAAGTTCTTTGAGCTGGTGAAAGAAGCCATCAGTGCCTAAAAGACGCGTACTATAGACATAACTATTATATCCTGAGGCGTTTCAATATTCGAATCCTTCAGAGACGGGGGCGGACAGATTGACGATCATCGAGGTGCGGGACCTAACCTACACGTACCCCCACGCCTCCAGACCCGCCCTCAAGGACGTGAACCTGGACATCGACGCCGGAGAGTTCCTACTACTCACGGGGCCAAGCGGCTGCGGCAAAACCACCTTCTGCAGAGCCCTGAACGGTCTGATACCCAAATTCTACAGCGGAGAGATGCTGGGCACCGTCAAGGTTGAGGGACTGGACACGCGGGAGCACCCAACCATGAGGCTGGCACAGCACGTTGGCCTCATCTTCCAGAACCCGGACAACCAGATATTCGCCCTCATAGTGGAGAAGGACATAGCCTTCGGCCTGGAGAACCTGGGAGTGCCCAAGAGCCAGATGCTGCAGCAGATACACTGGGCCTCCGAGAACACGGGCATAGTGGACCTCCTGCAGAGAGCCACCCATGAGCTGTCAGGAGGCCAGAAGCAGCGCCTAACCATAGCGTCCATCCTCGCCATGCGCCCCAAGATAATAGTCATGGATGAGCCCACGGCTTTCCTGGACCCGGTGGGGGCCGAGCGCATATTCGAGGTCCTGGACAAGCTGAACAAAGAGCACAGGATGACCATCATCCTCATAGAGCACAGGATGGATCTGGCCGCGAAGTATGTGGAAAGGATAATCGTTTTCAACAACGGGACGGTGGTCCACGACGGTAGGCCCCAGGAGGTGCTCGGAGAAGAATCTACGAGACTTCTAGGCGTGGGCACCCCGAGGATTCTGGAGCTGGCTCGCAGGCTGGAGTCCAGAGGCCTCAAGATGAACCGACTGCCTGTCTCAGCCGAGGCACTATACGAGTCCCTGAAACCTTATCTCCCCGAGCCTCGAGCCGTGCCAGCAGTCGACGTTAGAGGCTTGGACGAATACGCGGGGGAGTACCACCACCAGCCCATCATACAGGTGAAAGGCATCAACTTCACATACCCTGGAAACGTCAAGGCCCTGAACGATGTCGATCTCACGATACATCAGGGAGACTTCGTCGCCATCATGGGCGAGAACGGCGCTGGCAAGACGACCCTGGTCAAGCACTTCAACGGACTTCTGAGGCCTCAGTCCGGCTCAGTGCTCGTGGAGAACGTGGATATCGCGGGTACCAGCGTAGCCAAGCTTTCCCGAAAGGTTGGCCTCGTATTCCAGAACCCCGACGACCAGCTCTTCGAGGAGACCGTGGAGAAGGAGATCAGCTTCGCCCTCAGAAACTTCGGGTTCAAGGACAGCGTCGTGGAGAAGCGCGTCAACTGGGCTCTGAACCTCCTGGACCTTGCCGAGTACAAGGACAAGAGCCCCTTCACCCTCAGTGGAGGAGAGCGCAAGAGAGTCGCGCTGGCCTCAGTGCTGGCGTGGGACCCCGAAATCCTGGTGCTGGACGAGCCCACTGTGGGCCAGGACTACGGCCAGAAGGAGAGGCTGCGTCACTTCCTGGCCCAGCTCAGGACCCAGGGGAAGACGGTGATAATAGTCACCCACGACGTGGAGTTCGTCGCGGAGAGCCAGCCCAGGATAGTGCTCATGGCCCAGGGCCGGGTAATAGGGGAGGGCCCGGCAAAGGAGATAATGACCTGCCCCGAGATGCTCAGCCAGTGCAGCGTGGCACAGCCAGAGATCACCCGGTTGTTCAAAATGCTCTCCCGCCACGGCCTTCCCAGTGACGTGCTGGATGTGGACGAGGCCTTCGACACCCTGACGAGATACTTGAAGGAGGCTGGCCCATGAGCCTACTGGAGAGCCTCAGGTTCACTCGCGGCGACACGCCCATCCACAACATGGACCCCAGGGTCAAGTTCCTGCTCACCATGACCTTCTTCGCGGCCTCCGTCATGTTCCTGGACCTGATCCCCCTGGCCGCAATCTTCCTAGTGCAGGCGCCCATCGTGGCCTACGCCAAGGTGGCAGGCGAGTGGCTGAAGTCCCTGAAGGGAGCCTCAATGATAGCCGCCATAATCTTCGTCACCAACATGGCCAGCTTCTACTACTTCCGAGGCGGCGTCCTCACCTTCGCCATACTGGAGTACAGCCTCGCCCTCACACTCAGGTTCATCGTCCTCATCACCAGCTTCAGCATATTCTTCCTCACCACCAGCCCCGACAAGCTGAGCCTGGCCCTGGACAAGGCCCGGATACCCTACGAGTTCAACTTCGCCTTCATCACAGCCATCAGGTTCGTGCCCGTCCTAGCCGACGAGGCACAGACCATCATGGACGCCCAGAGGAGCAGGGGCCTCGAGTTGGACAGGGGCAACTTCCTAACACGCGTAAGGAACTACATACCTATCCTTCTTCCGCTGATTATCAACTCCATAAGGCGGAGCCTGGAGCTAGCCGAAGCCATGGAGTCCAGGGCCTTCGGCGCCACCGAGGACCGGACGAACCTGTACGAGTTGAAGATGACCCAGTTCGACTACGTGACTCTCTTCATCATTCTGCTCGGAGTAGGGCTGCTCGTCTACCTGAAACTGTTTTACCCTGGCTTCCCCAAACTCCTCGGAGAAGGCGTGATACTGTAATCGGGGAGCCAATGCGGAGTAATGGTTATTGAGGATACTTTATAAGCTAGTAATTATTCTTTTCCGAGATTAATGATGGTAAAAACCCGGGCCATCCAGGTGGGTCAAAAACGTTTACAGTTTTTGGACAACCTGCACAGACGGGTGCCGATGTTTACGTCTCAGGTGAAGTGATTGGAGCCTAGGAAGATACAGAAAGTAGGCTACTCGACGCTCTCAGTCTCCATACCCATGAACTGGGCGAAGAAGATGGGTGTCTCCAAGGGGGACATCGTCTTCATCTCGGAGGAGAACGACGGGGCCCTCAGAATAACCCCCGAGCCCACCAAAGCGGAGGACAGCAGCGTCTACGTGGTCAACGTGGACAACTGCGACAACACCAAGGTCCTGGCCCGGGTCATAGTCGGTAACTATGTGCTTGGCCGTAACCTTATACGGGTGGAGTCGTCCAGGCGGCTCATGAGGGAGCAGATAGAGAGCATCAGAGAGGTGACTCAGAGGTTGCTGGGCATCGGCATCATCGAGGAGAGCGACAGGCACCTTCTCCTCCAGTGCAGCATAGACCCCAAGAACTTCCCGCTTGAGACGGTGGTCAAGCGTCTCCACGTCATCACCAGCATCATGTTCAAGGAGAGCATCGACGCCATGATAGACCGGGACATGGAGCTGGCTAAAGACGCCATAGCCCGAGAGCACGAGGCGGACACCATCTTCTGGCTCTTGGCGAGGCTCCTGGCAAGCGCCCAGCAGTCCAGGCTCGTCTCAGAAGCTATAGGGATCACGGACCCCATGGAGATCGTGGAGCACAACCTCATAGCCTGGTACCTGGAGATGATAGCGGACAGGCTTAACAACGTCGCATCCAGCATCTTGGAGCTGGAAAACTACAGGGACGATTCCGATGAGGCTCTCATCGAGAGGTTGAGCCAGATATGCCTCATATGCTTTACCATGTTCGACCAGGCCATGAGGAGCCTCTTCGAGAACGACCTGAAGCTGGCAAGCGACGCCGTGGACCTCTACGAGGCGGTGGACATGGAGGAGGAGAGCCTCCTAAAGGAGTTCCAGAGGAACCACGATCCCGAGGTCTCCGTCCACGTGAACGAGATCGCCTGGGAGCTGAGGATCATAAGCGAGTACAGCACGGCGATAGCCGCCATCTCCATCGACAACGTGTTGAAGTCCGACAACGACATCTGCTCTGTGGTCGAGCGCGACGCCGACAAGGCTAAGTGACCCCTCAGCCGCTCCTCACATCCTAATTATTCGCGTCGGACACAGACGCCAGCAAGACGCCGTTGCGCCTTGATTTTATTTTAAGAAAGGGTTTAAAAGAGTCCTGCCTCTGTCTATAGTCAAAATACGGTAGGGGAATTGACCTAGAAATGCCGCGGTTCAAGCAAACGGATGACATCCTCAAGCTGATGCATAGTCGGGACAAGGTCCGAAACATCGGCATCATCGCTCACATAGACCACGGTAAGACCACCATGAGCGACAGCCTCCTGGCCCAAGCGGGCCTCATGGCCCCCACGCGGGCTGGGGAGGCTAGAGCCCTGGACTACCTGGAGGAGGAGCAGAGGAGGGGCATCACCATCAAGACTGCCAACATCAGCCTCCTCTACGAGGAGGGGAAAGACCAGTACGTCATCAACCTCATCGACACTCCAGGCCACGTGGACTTCTCGGGCAAGGTCACGAGGGCCATGAGGGCCCTGGACGGCTGCATCCTGCTGGTTGATGCGGTGGAGGAGTTCCAGATCATGACGGAGGTCAGGCTCCGCATCGCCCTGGACGAGATGGTGAAACCCGTCTGCTACATCAACAAGTTCGACAGGCTCATCAAGGAGCTGAAGATGGACCCCCAGGCCATCCAGAAGAAGCTGCTGAGGATCATCAACAAGTTCAACGAGATAGTTCAGACCTACGGCCTGGACGAGGTGAAGAACGAGTGGACGGTGAACGCTGCCAAGGGCGAGGTGGCCTTCGGCTCGGCCCTGGATCTGTGGGGCTTCACCCTGCCCATGCTCCAGAAGAAGGGGTACACCCTCCCCGACATCATAAAGATGTACGCCGACGGTAAGCTGAAGGAGCTTCAGGAGCAGCTGCCCCTCAGCGAAGCCATACTCAGCATGGCGGTCCACAAGCTTCCGCCACCGGACGTGCACCAGCCCAGGAGGATCAAGCAGATCTGGAAGGGTGACCTGGAGAGCAAGATGGGCAAGTCCATGATGGAGGTAGACCCCGACGGGCCCGTGGTTATCTGCTTAACCAACATAGTCATCGATCCCCAGGCGGGTGTAGTCAGCACAGGGAGAGTGTTCAGCGGCACCATCAGGAAAGGCGAGACCCTGCACCTACTGGGCGCCGAGAAGGTGTTCAAAGCCCAGCAGGTCAGCATATACATGGGCCAGTACCGCGAGATAGTGGACGAGATACCGGCGGGCAACATCGTGGCCCTCCTCGGCCTCTCGGAGGCCAGGGCCGGCGAGACCATCGTTAGCCCGGACATACTGGACCACGCGGTCCCCTTCGAGTCAATGAAGTACGTGTCGGACCCCGTACTCACCATAGCCGTGGAACCCAAGAAGCCCACGGACCTGCCCAAGCTCATCGACGCCATGCAGAAGCTGAGCATACAGGACCCCAACCTGGTGACCACCATCAACCAGGAGACAGGCGAGTACCTGCTAGCCGGTATGGGTGAGCTACACCTAGAGATCGCCGTAAAGGACATCAAGAGCCAGTACGGCCTGGACCTCATCCAGACGGAGCCCACGGTCGTATACCGTGAGGCCATAAGGGAGGAGGTCGGCCCCTTCATGGGTAAGAGCCCCAACAAGCACAACAGGATATTCTTCAACTTCAAGCCCCTGGACGACAACATAATACAGCTCATCAAGGATGGCGAGATCAACGAGCTCCTCAGCCAGAGCCGCCTCGAGGACGTCCTCATCAAGAAGGCCGGTTGGACCACACGCCAGGCGAGGCAGGTCTTCGCCATCAACGAGAACGCCAACATGCTCATAGACACCACCGTGGGTATACAGGGCCTGAGGGAGGTGAAGCAGCACATCAGCGGAGGCTTCCAGTGGGCCCTCCAGAGTGGCCCCCTAGCGGGTGAGATCGTGCGAGGCCTACTAATAGACATGGTGGACATCAAGCTGCACGAGGACCCCGTCCACAGGGGCCCAGCGCAGATGATGCCCGCCGTACGCGGGGCACTGTTCGCGGGGATACTGAGCGCCAACCCGACGCTCCTCGAGCCCATATACCAGATCAGTGTCAGGGTCCCTGCGACGGAGATGGGTAACGTCACAGGTCTCCTCAGTAGGAAACGGGGCAGCATACACAGCGTGGAGCAGGACGGCCCCATCGTCAACATAATAGGAATGATCCCGGTCTCTGAGACCCTAGGCCTATCCCAGGAGCTGCGCGCAGCAACCAGCGGAGCCGCCTTCTGGCAGATGACCTTCGACCACTGGGCCCCGGTCCCCGATAACATGCTCTTGGAGCTGATCAAGAAGATAAGGACCAGGAAGGGCATGAGCCCCGAGCCGCCGAAGGCCAGCGAGTACATAGTCCGAGAGTAGCCCCTAAAACTTATCCTTTACCCGACAACCTCCCTTTTATCGTCACTCCTCTGAGGGTGAACTATGAAGATCAGGAATCGTGAGCACCTAGAGTCATGTGTGAGCAGCTCGGAGCTTCGAAGGTTTCGGGCAGACGCTGTAAGGATATTTGAGGCAGCCCTGGACGCCGCGGACCCCCGGAGGGCCGTCCTTGAGAAGGTGCAATCCTCTGTAACTGAGCTGAGGATCGATGACTTGAATTTACCCTGGAGTGAGATCGGGGACATCATTGTGGTTGGCGGAGGCAAGGCGGCGGGCTCCATGGCTGAAGCTGTCGAGGAAGCGCTCAGAGACAGAGTGAAGGACGGGCTCCTGAACGTTCTCAAGGGGACCGAGACCGGATACAACCTAAAACGTGTCAAGCTAAACCCGGCCTCTCACCCCATCCCAGATCATGAGGGGGTTACTGGGGTCAAAGCCATGATGAGGATGGTGTCCGGCCTTGACAGGAGAGACTTAGTCATATGCCTCATCTCAGGAGGAGGATCAGCTCTGATGCCCCTCCCAGCCGAGGGCGTGAGCCTCGGCAACATCCAGAACGTTACAGGCCTTCTTCTCAAGGCCGGGGCCAATATAAATGAGCTAAATGCTGTGAGGAAGCATCTCTCAGCCTTTAAAGGAGGCCAGTTGGCTCGGGCCTGCCAGCCTGCTCGGGTGGTGAGCCTCATCCTGTCCGACGTCGTGGGGAACCCCCTGGATGCGATAGCCTCGGGGCCCACCTCGCCTGACCCGACGACCTTCTCCGACTCGATCAATGTGCTGAAAAAGTATGGCATCTGGGGTGATCTGGGCTCAAGTGTTAGAAGCCTACTGGAGGCGGGGGCGAGGGGTGAGATACCTGACACCCCGAAGGCCGACGACCCCCTGTTCGGAAACGTCCACAACATAATCGTGGCGAGTAACCTAACAGCAGCTAAGAGGGCCGCAGCGGAGGCTGAGAGCCTGGGCTACAAGGCGTGGCTTCTAACCACACGCCTTGAGGGGGAGGCCAGACACGCAGGAGTGTTCATAGCGGGGTTGGCCAAAGGAGTGGCTCATGATGGGTTGCCCATGAGGCCGCCAGCCGCGCTAGTCATCGGCGGCGAGACGACCGTCAGGGTCATGGGGCAGGGGATCGGTGGAAGAAACCAGGAGCTGGCGCTTAGCGCCGCCCAAAATATACCTGGCCTCAGCTGTGTCATTGCCACATTGGGGACCGACGGCATAGATGGACCAACTGACGCCGCTGGAGCCATAGTCGACGGCGAGACAGTTAAAAGGGCTCAGAGGCTCGGATTAGACTTAAACAACTACTTGGAGGACAACGACTCCTACAGCTTCTTCAAAGCCATGGGGGACCACATCTACACTGGGCCCACCGGCACCAACGTCAACGACCTGACCATATTGTTGTGCGGAAAGATGATAGATGAGTAGCGACGCTGCTAAGAGGGAAGCCCTCGAACGCCTGACGGAGCTTCTATCCGAGATAGCCGTGACAGTAGACATCGTGCTCGTCGAGGGCCCCAGAGACGTTGAGGCTCTCAGGAGCCTGGGTTACACCGGTGATTTGGCCACGTGCAGCAGGGTTCACGTCAACGACGTTGAGTTGGCGGAGATGATCGCCGCCGAGAACAGGGTCGTCCTAATCTTGACGGACTTCGATCAGGAAGGGGACGAACTCAACGAGAGGCTCTCCACGCTCGTGGAGCACATGGGCTCAATTGTTGAGAGAGGTCTACGAGGGGAGGTGGGGAAGATAATGGCCGTTCTAGGTGTTCGCGTCGTGGAGGCGCTGGACAACGTCATGGACTCCCTCACTGAACATTATTAGATTAGTTTAATACGGGCTCCAACCTTGATGATGTGTCGCGCATGGCTGAGCAGATCATGGATAAGGGCGTGAAGAGGAAGCTCAGAGCAGTGCTCTGTATGCTGAAGACCAACGTCCACGACCACACAATTTACCGGATAAAGATGAACGAGCTCAGGAGCCTCGTGGAGACCCTAGACATCGAGGTCGTGGGCGAGATCATCCAGGCTAGGTTCAAACCCTTCAGCAAGTTCCACATCGGCAGCGGCAAGGTAAAGGAGCTGAAGAAGAAGGTCGATGAAATTGAGGTTGACCTGGTAATCTTCTACAACATCCTGAGGAGCAGCCAGAAGCTCAACCTTCTGCAGGCTCTGAGGTGTGAGGTCATCGACAGGTACGAGTTGACCCTGGAGATATTCGATAGGATGGCCTCGGACAGGCTCAGCAAGCTCCAGATCGAGGCGGCCAGGGTAGAGAAAATGGCGCCCTTCTACAAATTACAGGCGTCCATCAACTACAGATACGACAGGCCCTTCTTCAGGAGCGGTGGCGAGTACGGCTTCCGAGGCCAATTGAGGGAGCTGACGCGCAGCCAATCACGGATCAGGGAAGAGATAAACAAGCTGATGGAGGAGAAGGAGAAGCAGATATGGAACCGGAGGAAGCTGGGTTACCCCACGGTCTGCATCGCCGGCTTCTACAACGCGGGCAAGACCAGCCTCTTCAACGCCCTAACGGGTGACCATAAACCCGTCAGCGAGAAGCCCTTCACGACTCTCAGCAGCAAGTACCAGCGTAGGTTCATCGACCACGAGACCTCGGTGCTCTTCATAGACACCATCGGGTTCGTCATAGACTTGGACCCCAGACTCATACAGAGCTTCAAGCTCAACCTCCTTGACATACGCAGCTCGGACCTAGTCATACTGCTTCTGGAGATCACGGACCCGCCGCTGACGCTCCAGATAAAGCTCAGTGAGGGAATCAAGCTCCTAAAGGACATAGGCGTCGCCCACGAGAGGATCGTCGTAGTGTTCAACAAACTCGACAAGGCACCCGAGCTCGAGCATACGATTGGGGAGCAGCTGAAGATGGAGGCGGTCAACGTGCCATGGATAAGCGTCTCAGCCAACCAGCGTACCAACCTCCAGGGGCTACTACAGCTGGTAGCGAGCCGCCTGAAGGAGCTGAAAACCAGTCCTCCAGAACCGACACAGGCCTCACCCTTCAGGAGGACTGAGACGGTCGTTAACACGTTGCTTCGGGAGTACCCGGTCGAGTTACCGCCATACAACAGGGACCCGTTCAGAGGCCTAGTGGCCACGATACTGAGCCAGAACACCAACAGGAAGAACCAGTCTACAGCCTACCAGAGGCTTGAGGAGATGGTGGGGATCACACCCGGCCTGATCAACTCTGCAACCATGGATGCCGTGGTTGAGGCCATCAGGCCCGCCGGCATGCACAACCAGAGAGCGAGGACCCTGAAGGCGGTGAGCAGAGAGGTCCTGGAGAAGTACGGCGGGGACCTCTCAGAGGTATTCGCCATGAGCCTCCCGGAGGCCCGCGAGGAGCTAGTCGAGCTCCCCGGCGTAGGCTTCAAGACGGCCGACGTGGCGCTCATGTTCGTCTCCGGACACAAGGTCATACCCGTGGACAGGCACATCGAGAGAATATGCGAGCGCCTGGACATTGTGCCCAGGAACGCCTCCTACGAGGACATCCGCAAGGCGCTAGAGGAAGCCTCCACCCCAGATAGGTACAAGGAAGTACACCTATCCTTCATCCGGTTCGGGAGAGAGATGTGCAGAGCGCAACGACCCCTGTGCGACGAATGTCCGCTGAACACAACATGCCCCTACCTAAAAAGGCAGTCAAACCACAACAGAATGCAGCTCACACAACAGATAACCGGCGCACCCGATGACCCCGCGTAAAATAACGGCGACGATGAAGGTTGACACCCCTAACCGCCATCATGAAAGAGCCTGGAAAAAGCCACCGACCCAGAAAAAGAGTCAAAAAAGAGGAATCATGACGACGACAAGGCTTTCCCCTCTCCCCACACACACTGAGGAACACTAAATCCAACTGCACAACAAAACAAACCCAGCAACATAACCCCGCAAAATACACACATTACTCAACACCAAACCAAAGAACAAATTACACCACACACAAAAACAAACAAAAACAAACTGCTCAAACCATCTACGAATCCTTTAAATCTAAGCCACGTTGATTCTTTACAGCCTAAAAATAGGAGTGTCATTGAATGCCACGTGTACATTCACCCAAGAGAGGGTCCATGGCCTACTCGCCCCGTAAGAAGGCGAGAAACGCCAACGGACGCGTCTCTTATTGGCCAACCTTGGATAAGGAGCCAGGGCTGGTAGGCTTCGCAGGATACAAGGCAGGCATGACCCACCTGTTCTACATAGAGGACAGAGAACGAGTTCCCGAGTACGGGCAGGAGATAAAATCCGCAGCCACCGTAATCGACACTCCACCCATGCTGGTAATCGCAATCCGCGCCTACAAGAAAACATATGATGGCCTAGAGGCCATGACAGAGGCGTGGATGACCAACCAGCCAAAAGACCTGTACAGGAGAATACCCTTCACCACGGACCCCAACCCAGCCGATAAGCTGGCCGAGATGGAAAAGAGCCTAGACAAGGTCGCCCAAATAAGGGTCATAGCAGCGACCCAGCCAAGGCTCGCAGCCGTCTCCAAGAAGGCGCCCGACATCATGGAGATCCCCGTCAGCGGCGGCTCCATGGAGAACCAGCTCGCCTACGCGAAGGGTCTCCTCGGCAAGACCGTCACAATAAGCGACGTGTTCAAGCCCGGGGAGGCCATCGACCTGGTGGGCGTAACAAAGGGCAAAGGGTTCCAGGGCCCGGTGAAGAGGTGGGGCATACGAGTCCTATCCCGTAAATCAAGAAAACAGAAGAGAGCCGTAGCCAGCATAGGCGCCTGGTCGCCCAGAAGAGTGCTACCCCAGGTGCCAAGAGCCGGCCAGATGGGCTTCCACAACAGGACAGAGTACAACAAACGGATAATGATGATGGGAGAGGACGCGGGCCGAGTCAACCCCAAAGGAGGGTTCAAGAACTACGGCCTAGTCGACGGAGACTACCTGTTACTCAAGGGCAGCGTCATGGGTCCAGCCAAGAGACTAATAAAGCTCAGGAAGACAGCCAGAGACGCAGGCTACCCCGAGGAGACGCCCCAGGTGACCTACCTACACACAGAGTGGAAGAGGAGCGACCAACAATGAAAGTACCAGTGCTCAACCTGAAGAACGAGAAAGTCGCCGAGGTAGAAGTCCCCCAAGTATTCGAGACCCCTGTACGCCACGATGTTATAAAGCGGGCGGTCATCGCGCTCCAGAGCACAAGGTTCCAGCCCCAGGGCAGGGACCCCATGGCCGGGAAGAGGACGACCGCAGAGGGCCACGGAACAGGCCACGGCATGGCCCGAGTCCCCAGGCTCAGGGAGGGCAGCAGGGCGGCCTTCGGCGTAAGCGTAGTCGGCGGCCACCAGGCCTTCCCCCCCAAATCGGAGAAGGTCATCGTGAAGCGGATCAACAAGAAGGAGAAGAGATTCGCCACAAGGTCGGGTATCGCGGCCTCGGCCGTGAAGGAACTCGTGGAAAAGAGAGGACACAAGGTCCAGAGCGTAGAACAGTTACCGCTGGTCATAGACGACGAGCTTGAGAGCATCGGCAAAACCAAGGAGGTCAAGGACCTGTTCCAAGCCCTAGGGATCTGGGAGGACGTCGAACGAGCCGACCGGAAAAAGATCAGGGCCGGAAAAGGCACCATGAGGGGCCGTAAGAAGAAGATAGGTAAAGGCCCCCTCATAGTGATCTCCGAGGACAAGGGAGTCGGCGCAGCCGCAAGAAACCTCCCCGGCGTCGAGACAGTGGACGTGCAGAGCCTAAACGCGGAGCTTCTAGCCCCAGGCGCACACCCCGGCAGGCTAGTCCTGTGGGGTAAGACAGCCTTCGAGTCCCTGGACGAGGTGTGGAGGGTCTAACAATGGAGCTACACCAGGTAATCAAGTACCCCATGATGACCGAGCGAAGCGTCAACATGATAGAGAACGAGAACAAGCTCGTATTCATAGTTGATAGGCGCGCCAACAAGCACGAGATCGCCACAGCCATCAAGGAGCTCTACGAGGTTGAGGCCGAGACAGTCAACACCCTCATAACTCGGAAGGGAGAAAAGAAGGCCTTCATAAAGCTGAAAGACGAATACGACGCGTCAGACGTCGCCATCCGTCTAGGAATACTGTAGGTGTGGAACAATGGGTAAGAAGATAAAGGTACAGAGGAGAGGACGCGGAGGAAGCGTATTCCGGGCCGCTAAGATGCACAAGATAGCCCCAGCCAAGTACCCGAGCATATCCAACGAAAACATTAGCGGAACCATCAAGGAGCTGGTCCACGAGGGCGGCAGAATGGCGCCATTAGCCTACATCGAGTACCAACCTGGCGAGGGATTCTACAGTTCAGCCATAGAGGGAACCTACGTCAACCAGCAAGTGGACGTTGGACCCGGAGCCCCCACACAGGTCGGGAACGTCCTGCCCGTCGGTAACGTGCCTGAAGGAACCATGGTCTGTAACATCGAGCTGAGGCCAGGCGACGGAGGAAAGATCGCTCGAGCCTCAGGAAGCTACGGGACAGTCATCGCTCACACACCAACACACACGTCCATACGCTTACCGTCCAGAAGAACAGTGTCCATACCCAATAACAGCAGAGCCACCATCGGCATCATCAGCGGAGGTGGCCGCAAGGAGAAGCCCTTTATGAAGGCGGGAGGCAAGCTCAAAGCCAAGAGGGCTAAGGGCCACAAGTATCCCATAGCCCACGGCGTAAAGATGCCCGCAGCCATGCACCCCCACGGAGGAGGCCGCCACAGAAGGCCAGGCAAGTCCACAACAGTCAGCAGGCATGCACCGCCCGGAGCCAAGGTCGGCCTCATAGCCGCTAGGAACTCCGGCAAGAGACAGAGGAGGAGAAACTAAGGGTTAAATAACCCCCTTCATTAGAGGTGAATGAAAATGCCGAAAGATTTCAAGTACCGCGGGAAGACTGTCGATGAACTGCAAGCCATGTCCATGGACGAGTTCATCAGGATTCTACCAGCACGCATGAGGAGAAGCCTACGTCGTGGACTTAGTAGCGATCAGAGGATAATCCTAGAGAAGCTGCGCAGAGACACGGGTAAGCC
>Ga0068714_10005462_pt1 | contig 13486 bp, 9 predicted proteins | sample MTBNYHSulfiMetaG_FD_62988 | JGI IMG/M metagenome (GOLD analysis project Ga0068714, IMG submission 62988) | Enrichment culture microbial communities from rom New York Harbor, USA that are MTBE-degrading - MTBE-NYH (New York Harbor Sulfidogenic)... | ecosystem: Environmental > Aquatic > Marine >... | reverse complement strand
TATACGGTGAACGGTGACGAGACCGTGATGCTGGATTTCGTTCAACAAAATGTTGTCAGGGACAAGAGTCGTTCAGGGGTCTTGCGATTGAACTCCGGAGTGGATCTCCCCTTGAACGTAGTTCTGGCGGGCATTACGGGGGATGTGGAGATCTTGCCCCACCGGATGCGTCAATGCCGGGAGGTGGATGCCTCTCGAAGACTATTGGTGACATTGAGCCAGGGACGGCAGGAGGAGCAGACGCAACTGATATACGTAATCCCGAATACGTACCAGCCATCCGGATTGGAGCTTCGAAAAGGAGGGGCCCCCGAACTGGCCATGGTGTTTAAGGATCACACGGCTCGATCCGGTGTCTTGGTTCCTTCGTCGATTCAGGTGGACATTCCAGGCCGTCTGGCGCGGGTTCAGCTTTTCCAGAAACAGGTGTGGGTCAATCCGGAACTGTCCCCCAGCCATTTTGTGCTGGAAATACCGGATGGATTTGATGCGTGCGGAGACGCGCCATGAAATTTGCCGTAGACCGAATGCTTGGGCGATTGGCGAAGTGGCTCCGCGTATTGGGGTATGATGCGGTTTTTTATCGTAACCTGGACGGGGACGCGGTTCAAAGATGCCTTCATGAAGGGCGTCTCGTCTTGACGCGTGGGAGGCGTTTCCGGTCCATAGGCTCCGCAGGCGTTGTTTGGATCCGAGAGGATCGCCTGCCCGAACAGCTGACAGAGTTGGTACGGTCGGGTTGGATCGACCTGGATCGGATGGAACGGTTTTCCCGCTGCATCCGCTGCAACGAACCGGTGGCGCCGTTGGAAAAGGAGATGGCTCGGGGCCGGGTACCCGAGTATGTGTATCACATGCGAGAGCAGTTTTCAATTTGCCCATCCTGCCGGCGGGTGTATTGGCCGGGTACGCACGGTGAGCGCATGATCGGGTATGTGGAAGGTTACGTGAGATCCCGGACCCGGGAGAGCCATTCCCGTGTTCCGGCCCGTGAATCTTCCTGACGGAGGAGAGAAGGTCGTCGCGGCCCAAAGGCGTCCCGGCGTGATTTCAAACGCGCTTCCTGCTGTGTGAGCGCTGGAACAACGGAAGGATTGCCGTGGAGGCAAAGGAGGTGCTTGTGAAGAGAGGGGACGTGCCCGAAGCCGAATCCGGGAGAATCGGGGCGGAGAAATTCCTCACGTTCAAATTGGCGGGACAGGAATACGGGCTGGAAATCCATAAGGTCAGGGAAATCATCGGACTCCACGATATCACGTTCGTGCCCCAAACGCCGGAGTATGTCAAGGGCGTGATCAACCTGCGAGGCAAAGTCATTCCCGTGATCGACCTGCGGCTTCGCTTCGGATTTCCTCCGGAGTCCTACCACGAGCGCACTTGTATCATCGTGGTGGAGACCGATACGCACGACGACCAACGGGAAGTGAACGGGTTGGTGGTGGATGCGGTTTCGGAGGTGCTGAACATCGACTCCGGTCAAATCGAAGCGACCCCGCCCATGGGGAGTGAAATCAAGACGGATTACATTCTAGGGTTGGCCAAGGGGCAAGGTACTGTGCGGATCCTACTGGACATCGACCGGATTCTCAAGGAGAACTGATCGCTTCCCAAGGCGGGTTGCCGGGGGCGGGACGTTCTTGCCGGAGAGAATGGGAAAGCGGTTCCCGGAGAGGGAACCGCTTTATGGGTTTTCGGGAGACGAATTCCCGGAAAGTGGTCGGTCAGCTTTCCTCAGGCTCCTTGACTTCCGCAATGACCTTTTCCTGGAGAGGCAGCGGCATGGGTTCGTAGTGGTCCATCTCCATGGTGAAAGAACCTCTTCCGCCCGTGATGGAGGTGAGATCCGGCTGGTATCTGAGGACTTCGGACATGGCTACGTGCGCGGTGATCACCTGGTTGGAGCCTTCGGATTTCATGCCGAGCACCCTTCCCCTCCGTCCGTTCAGATCGCCGATTACATCTCCCATGTATTCGTCGGGAACCGTAACCTCCATCTTCATAATGGGTTCGAGAAGAATGGGGTTGGCTTCCTGCACGGCTTTCTTGAAGCACATGGATGCCGCGATCTTGAAGGCCATTTCCGAGGAATCCACTTCGTGGGATTTGCCGTCATAGAAGCGGATCCGGAAATCCACGACGGGGTAGCCCGCCAGCACTCCCTTTTCCTTGGCTTCCTCGATCCCCTTTTCCACCGCAGGTACGAAGTTTCGGGGAACGTTCATGCCTACCAGGGCTTCGTCGAACTCATAGCCTTCTCCGCGGGGCTTCGGATATATGTCGAAGTGGACTTCCGCAAATTGCCCCCGCCCGCCGGACTGCTTTTTATGGCGGTAAACGATACCCTTTTTTTCGCGAGTAACCGTTTCCAGATAGGGAATCTTGGGAGGTTTGAGCGCCGCTTCCACGCCGTACTTTCTCTTGAGCTTTTCGGTAGCCACCTCCAAATGGATCTGACCGGTTCCATAAATGAGGATTTCGTGGGTGCGTTTATCCCGCTCGAGCCGAAGGGTGGGATCTTCCTCCGTGAGTTTGAGGATCCCAGAGAAAACCTTTTCTTCATCGCCCTTGTTTTTTGCAGCCAGAGCATAGGCAATGGAGGCGGGTAAGGGAGACACAGCCTGGTACAGAACGGGATGGTTCTCGTCGGAAACGGTATCTCCCGTGGAAGTGACTTTCAACTTGGCGATGGCGACGATTTCTCCGGGTCCGGCGGATTCGATGGAAGACTGATTCTTGCCTTCCATGAAGAACAACTGGCCGAACTTCTCCCTCTGCTCTTTCGAGACGTTATAGAAACTGGAATCCGCTTCCAGGGTACCGGAAAAGATGCGAATGACATTGAGCTTGCCCGCATAAGGATCCGAAATGGTCTTGATCACCAAGCCCGAAAAAGGGGCGGTTTCGTCCGCCGGCCGCGTGATTTCTTCGCCCGAGATGGGATTCTTGCCCTTGATGGAAGGACGGTCCTGAGGAGACGGGAAGCAATCGACCAAGGCGTCCAGCAACGGCTGAACTCCCATGTTCCGGGTAGCCGATCCGACGAAGACGGGCACGAATTTCATCTCCTTCACGCCCGTTTTCAGACCATGTTGGAGATCTTCCTTGGACAGCTCCTGGCCTTCCAAATATTTTTCGAGGATTTCGTCGTCCGATTCCGCGATGAATTCGATGAGGGACTCTCTCATCTCTTGGGCCCGGTCCACCATTTCTTGGGGAATGTCTGTGGTATCGAACTTCCCGCTTTCGTCCTCCTGGTAGATATAAGCTTTCATCCGAAATAGATCCACAACACCTTTAAAGGCGTGTTCCTGACCGATGGGCAGGGTCATGGGAACACATTTGACGGAAAAGGTTTGGTTCAGTCGGTCCAGCACCTGTTCGAAATCCGCCCGTTCCCGCTCAATCTTGTTGACGAAGACAGCCCTGGGCAATTGAAGTTCATTCGCAAAAGCCCAGACCTTTTCGGTGGTCACTTTTACCCCGTCCGTGGCGTCCACGAGAAGAACGGCGGAATCCACGCCTTGAAGAACCAGCTTCGTATCCGTAAGGAAATTTACGTCTCCGGGGGTATCCACGATATGGAGGATGTGCTTTTTCCAGGGAAGATGATGAAAGGATGCGCTGATGGATACTTGACGCCTGAGTTCTTCCGGCTCGAAATCCATTACCGCGGAACCCTGATCGACTCTTCCCAGACGGTTGGTCACCCCGGAATTGAACAGCATGGCTTCAGCGAGGGAAGTCTTGCCGGAACCTCCATGGGCAATTAAAGCCAGACTTCGGATTTGAGAAACCTTTTCACCCATTTACATCACCTCATTTGCCGGTTTAAGTCGCTCACAGTATAGCGCGATCCCTTCAAAGTCAAGGACAAATCCGGTCTTGGAGTCGCCGCGGGAAACCGTACGGAACGTGCGCATCTCTCTCGCATTTCAGTGCAGCCATGCAGGATTGCATCCCTTGGCGGCATGCGGCGCCGGCCGGCGGCGATCAGAGTGAGCCCATTAAAGCCTTGACAACGATCCGGTAAGTATGAACAAATATAAGTTTGTGGCTGTCGTCCGAGACATGGCTCGTGTCCAGAGGAACCCCGCCGATTCCGATTCCGGCGCAACGCCCAAAGCATCCGACGGTTTGGCAACGGCTTGCCGCAAGGGTGTTCCGTACACGTCCATGGAGCAAACACGTCGTTAATCGTGTCATCCCCCTGCCCCGACCGGTGAAAAGGGAAGGGGTGCGACGTGAGCCCATCCTGAGGAATGGATGACGGGAACCGATGCGCCGAGCATCGCGTTTGCGGACGGTCTTTTAAGAACATCGCCCGGCTTCTGACCGGGACGATATGGGTCCTATCGAACCTGAGATCCTGACATGGAGGATGTACCTATGGGAGAAAAAGCAACACTGACCGTGGGCGGACAAACCATCGAGTTGCCCGTGATCGAAGGCTCCGAAGGTGAAAAAGCCATCGACATCAGCCGGCTGCGGAATATGACCGGATACATTACCATCGACCCCGGCTTCGCCAATACGGCCAGTTGCATGAGCGCTATCTCGTATGTCAACGGAGAAAAAGGCATTCTGAGGTACCGGGGTATCCCTGTGGAGGAACTTGCGGAGCATTCCACCTTTGTCGAGACCGCCTACCTCCTTATCAATGGAATACTTCCGGATACCACTCAACTGAATCACTTCCGCCGGTTGCTGAACGATCATTCCCTGGTTCACGAGGACATGCATATCTTCTTTCAGCATTACCCCAGAGGGGCCCATCCTATGGGCATCCTTTCTTCCATGGTGAATGCGCTGCCCAGTTTTTATCCCGCCCTGGAAGGAATCACCGAGGAAGAAGAAATCAATATCACGCTTACCCGTCTGCTCTCCAAAGTTCGAACCATGGCCGCGATGTCGTATAAGATTTCCAGGGGCCACAAAGTGATCTATCCCCGCCCCGACCTCGCGTATTGCGCCAATTTCCTGAACATGATGTTCGATACTCCCGTGACGCCGTATAAAATCGACCCGGACATGGAGCAGGCGCTAAACGTGTTCTTGATTCTCCATGCGGATCACGACCAGAACTGCTCCACATCGGCTGTGCGACTGGTGGGGAGCGGCCGGGTGAATCTGTATGCCGCCATTTCCGCCGGAATCAATGCGCTCTGGGGGCCTTTGCACGGGGGAGCCAACCAGGCCGTGGTCCAAATGCTCGAAGAAATCAAGGCGGGAGGGGGGGACGTGCGCCCGTATATCGCCAGAGCCAAGGACCGCAACGATCCCTTCCGTTTGATGGGATTCGGTCACCGTGTGTACAAGACCTACGATCCCCGCGCCAAAATCATGAAAAAGTGGTGCGATATCCTCTTGGCCAAAAAACAGATCAACGATCCGTTGTTCGATATCGCGGGTGAATTGGAGGAAAGCGCTCTTAAGGATCCCTATTTCATCGATCACCAGTTGTATCCGAACATCGATTTCTACAGTGGCATGGTGTTGAAGGCTATCGGGATCCCTACGAACATGTTTACCGTGATGTTCGCCATCGGACGTCTCCCAGGTTGGATCTCCCAGTGGAAAGAGGGGGCGGACGATCCCAACTGGAAACTGTATCGCCCCAGGCAAGTTTACGACGGCCGGCAACTCAGTCACTATGTTCCCCTGGAAGAACGGGTGCACAACCACGAGGCGGCCAAACAATTCAGGATCCCTCGCAAGATTTCCCAGATGGCCATTTGAGTAGGGCGTCCTTCCTATGGACGGGCGCGGAGGTGGGGGACGGAGTATGGCCCGAGCCATGGTTCCCGCCTTTCGGAATCGGCCGAAAAATGACGGAAGTCTGCCGGAAAAGAGGGTGTCGCCGCGGCAACTATGAGTCGGGCGCGTCCGGACGCTTACGGTTCGGCCAAAGATGCCCGTGAGGCCTCCGTATCCGGGAAGCGTTCCGGCGACGCGGTGTCGTTTGGTCCTGTGCGGCGGTATTTTCGGGTTACCAGGCGGTTCCGGAGGCGGAATCTCTTTTTGGGGTCCCTATGAACTCGGAATGGGACAGCCCGTGGACGTATTTCTTGCCGTTGGTCCGAATCGGCCTCGATTGCGTTTTCGGCGGCCTGTTCCGCAAACCCGAGTCATCCCACGCCTACGTCGAACCGGTTGAAATGCATGGAGAACGTGGCTCTCCCCTGGCTGGCGGATCGAAGATCCGTAGAGTACCCAAACATGCGGGACAAGGGGGCTTCCGCGTCTACGACGTGCACCCCCGGTTTGGGCTTGATCTGAAGAACTCTCCCCTTACGCGCGTTCAAGTTGGCGATGACGTCTCCCATGAATTCTTCGGGCACCAGTATCTCGAGGCTCATGATAGGTTCCAGAAGCAGGGGGCCCGCCGCGGTGACGGCTTCCCGGACGGCCATGCCTGAAGCCACGTGGACGGCCATGTCCGATGTCTGGCCTTCCTTGAAAGTGACGGACAACAGGGTGGCTTTGATATCCACCAAGGGGTATCCCATGAGTTCTCCGCTGGTGAATGCTTCCCGGGCCCCCGCAACAGCGGATTGAAACCATCCTGGCGGCACGGTTTCCGCGATCAACCGATCCTCCACTTCGACTCCCGAGCCCCGCGGCAGGGGCTCCACGCGGACACGGGCGGCCGCGAAGTGGACCTGGCCGTTCAACTCCCTGTCGAAGATCGCCTCGTGCTCCACGCTCCGCGAAATGGTTTCACGATACACTACCTGAGGTTTTCCGACATTGGCGGCCACGCCGAACTCCCGCTGAAGGCGATGGACCAGGATTTCCAGGTGTAATTCCCCCATGCCGGAAATAAGAATCTGGCCCGTATCCTCATCCGTTCGTACTCGGAATGTTGGGTCTTCTTCGGCCAACTTGGACAGGCAGGTGTCGATCTTATCCTGGTCGGCGGTGGTTTTGGGCTCGACCGCCACGCTGATGACGGGATCGTAGGTTCCGATGGATTCGAGCAGGATCGGGTGGGCCGGATCCGCCAACGTATCCCCGGTGAAGGTACTCTTGAGACCGATGACCCCGATGATGTCTCCGGCCGATGCTTCCTTGATCCGTTCTCTCTTGTTGGAATGCATTCTCAACAGACGGGCGATCTTTTCCTTCTTGCCCCGGGTTACATTGTACACATCGGCTCCGGCCTCCAAACGCCCCGAGTAGATGCGCACATAACAGAGTTTCCTTCCCTCTTCGTTCATAACTTTGAAACACAAGGCGGAAAGCGGCTCTCTTTCTCCGGTCTTGCGGATTTCCACGGCGCCGGTCTCGGGATGAATGCCTGAGACCGGCTGGGCTTCCAGAGGGCTGGGAAGGAAGTCCGTAATCCCGTCCAGCAGCAACTGGACTCCCTTGTTCTTGAGAGCCGATCCACAATAGACGGGTACCGTCCTCAAGTGAAGGGTGGAGCGGCGAATGCTCTCCAGGAGTTCTTTGGCCGTAATGGGTTCTTCCGCCAGATAGCGCTCCATGAGAATGTCGTCCATCTCGGCGATGCTTTCCAGAAGTCTTTCCCTGTTTTCCAGGGCCTCATCCATGAGTTCGGCTGGAATTTCGAGTTCTTCGAACTGGGCGCCCAGTGAGGAATCCTCCCACCGGAACGCTTTCATATGCACCAGATCGATGACTCCCCTGAAATCGGTTTCCACGCCCCAGGGAATTTGCATGAGGACGGGATGAGCGGCCAGTTTATCCCGCATTTGTTGGACGGTTGCCTGGAAATCAGCTCCGATCCGATCCATTTTGTTGACAAAAGCGAGTTTGGGCACCTTATATTTATCCGCCTGGTGCCATACTGTTTCCGATTGAGGTTCGACACCCCCCACGGCGCAGAAGACGGCCACGGCGCCGTCGAGAACGCGGAGCGATCGTTCTACCTCGATGGTGAAATCCACGTGTCCGGGTGTATCGATCAGGTTAATGGTGGTGGTCTTCCATTGGCACGTGGTCACCGCCGAAGTGATGGTGATGCCGCGTTCCTGTTCTTCGGGCATCCAGTCCATAACCGCGGTGCCTTCATGCACTTCCCCCATCTTGTACGTCCGGCCGGTGTAATAGAGGATGCGTTCCGTGAGCGTGGTTTTGCCCGCGTCGATGTGCGCCATGATGCCGATGTTTCTGGTTCGCTGGAGCGGTATTTTCTGCGTCATGGAAGAGTACCGGTTTCTGGGGTTCGGTTTGGCGGGCGGCGTGAACCGCTAAATGCGGCGCGGCATCATATCCTTCGTTTCAATGGCGCCGCTTTCCTCAAAAGCTGCATTCCGTGCATCGTATGACTTTCCAACCGTCTGCCGTGAAGCCTGATTCAAACGGCCGGCAAATAGACCCGATTCCTACCGGCAATGACCGTCCTTGTCAAGGACGCAGCGCCGGATACCATGTAATTCCTGCAAACGGTGGTTCAACAGGGCAGTTCGATGGTGAATTCGCAGCCCTCGTTGGGTGCGGACTTGATCAGGATCCTGCCGCCGTGTTGTTTGATGATTCCGTGGCTTATGGAAAGGCCCAACCCTGTCCCTCGCCCCCGCTTCTTGGTGGTGAAAAAAGGCTGGAACAGGTCCCGAAGATGTTCCTCATCCACACCGGGTCCCGTGTCTTTGAATACGATCTGTATCCAGTGGTCCTCTTGCCTTGAGCGCGTGATGATGGCCAGTTCCCCAGCACCCTCCATAGCTTCCGCCGCGTTGAGAATGATGTTCAGGAACACCTGCTCCATCTTGCTTCGAACACCGAACACGGCCGGCAACTCCCGGTCAAGCTTCTGGACCACTCGAATATTGCGAAACAAAACATGACCTTCCAATAGAAACAATGTGTCCTGAAGAACTTTGTTCACATCCACGAGTTCGCGTTGGTCCGCTTCATCTCGGGCGAAATCGAGGAGACCACGGACGATGATTTTGCATCGGTTGGCGAGCTTGATGATCTTTTCCAGGTTTTCCCGTTCTATTCGATTCACGGTCTGAGATTCGAGAAGCAGATGGGAATAGGTCATGATGCCGCCCAGGGGATTGTTGATCTCATGAGCGATGTCGAAGGCGAGCTTACCCATGGCGCGGAGACGCTCGTCCTGGATGAGCTGTTCTTCCATTTCCCGTTTCTGGGTGACATCGCGAAAGGTGATCTGAATGGCCTCTCTTCCGGCGAATTGAGTTGGGAAAGCACTCACTTCCATGGAAAAGACAGACCCGTCGCTTCTTCGTCCCCGGCCTTCGAAAGTCTCCGGGATTCGTCCCGGAAACTTTTTCGAACGCACCAACTCCAGGAAGGGGAGCAAGGATTCAGGGGCAAGGAACTGGAGTATATCCATATGGAGGATGTCTTCCGTGCGGAAGTAGTTGAATAAGTTCAAGAAGGCCTGATTGGTGAACACGAATCCTTCTTCGTCGTAAATAGCGATTCCGTCCGAGGAATTCTCCACCATCATCCGGTAATTGCCTTCGGATTCCGCCAACTGGCGTTCCAGATTCTTGCGGGCCGTGATATCTTTAATGACTCCTTCGTAACCCAGGACGCGTCCATCGGGGCGTTTTCGGACATTCGAAGTTATCAGCACATCAATGGGTCTTCCCTCCTTGGTCCGAAACCGGACTTCGTAGTCCTTGACGAATCCGTCCTTCTCGATCTGATTTCGAAACCGTATCCTGTCCTCGACGTTGTAATACAAAAGGGCTATGGATTCCAAGGCCAGGAGTTCTTCTTTGGATTCAAATCCGAACAAATCTACGCCGGCCTGGTTCACGTCCACGAACCGACCTTCCGTGGTCGTTTCATAGAATACGTCTTTGGACTGGATGAAAATCCGTCGGTACCGTTCTTCAGACTCCACCAAAGCCGTAGACAGGTGCTCGAAATCGACGAACCGGGCGATTTCGGTACCCAGCAGACGGCTGAACGAATCAGGCGGCGGGGAGAATTCCGTATCGCCGCCAAGACCCAAAAGGAGCGTACCGAGGAATCGGCTGCTGAACGTCAAAGGGACCACAATCCATTGACTCACGGAAGGTACGGCGGACGACAGGGCGTTCCACGGAGGATTGTCACTCGATACGACAATGGACACGGGCTCAGCGGTTCTACCGCAAAAGGCGTCCATAACGGAAGACAGAGCCTGAATTTCTTTCTTGTCCAGGCCCCTGGAGGACCGAACGCGGCCGGGACCCGAATCGTCCGCGCAGAAGAGAATCGCTCCGACGTCCGCGTCGTAAAAGACTGTGGTCTCTTCCAAAATGATGTCGTACAGCGTATCCCCTTTAGGACCTTTACCCAGACGGACGATGAGGTGGGTGAACCAATCCAGTACGTGATCCATCGTACGACCGTTGGCGGCCGCTTTGTTATTTTCGTGCACCATTGGAGAGCTTCCTGCTCTATATGAGGCTCTTCACGAACCTCTCTTTGAGTGACCGTGGGAAAGGATCGCCTGATGTACACCAGAAAAGCTTCGGCTGACGTACATTCCGTGTCGTTCGTAAACAGGCATACACGACGATGCGCCGGCGCGGAAGAGAACGGGATCCGGAAGCCGTATCAGTCTTTGTCCAGGAGGCCTTCCTCGCGAAAACTGTATACCTGACCCCCGGCAATAATCATGTGATCATGAACGGTAATTCCAAGGTCGCGGGCCGTCTTGGCAACCGTATCGGTGAGCACCATGTCTTGAGCCGAGGGGCGATTGGATCCTCCCGGATGATTGTGGACCATAATCATGGCGGAGGCTTTGTACTTCAGGGCCTTTTCAAGGATTTTCCTGGGATATATTTCAGCCCGGTCCACGGTGCCTTCCTGGAGTATTTCGTCTTTGATGATTCGGTTCTGCGTGTTGAGGTAGATCACGCGGAATTGTTCGTCCTGAAGATGGGCCATCTGGAGCCGGCAGTAGCGGATTAAGTCCGTGGTTCCACTGAATCGGAATTGTTTTTTGGCCTCCGTCAGAAAATATCTTGCCATGAGATCCCGGACCAATTGGAACAAAATCGCCGTATGCTGGCTCACACCCTCGACTTCAGTCAGCTTGTCGATCCCTGCGTCCATGACCGCGTCGTAACTACCGAAGGTTGCCAGCAGTGTCTTGGCCAATGGTTTTACGTCCTTTCTAGGAATGGCGTAGGTGAGTAGCAGCTCGAGGGCTTCATGATCCGCGAAGGCCTCCAGCCCAACTCGGACATAACGTTCCTTGAGGCGCCTGCGATGATGCTTGTGCAACGCCGATTTCCGACCTTCCGGCTGTTCGGGACGTTCCACCATGGTGTATTCCGGGGCTTCCCATGGATACAAAGCGCACAGTGAGTGCATTTGCGATGCTTGGAAACAATTGGAGCGATTATCCGTCACTTCCGCTTCTTGTCAACCGGAATCTGAGCAAGTATACTCGAAAATTCTGGTAGATTCCACTGTTGAGGCAATGTGAAGGCGCTTGGATCTTCAGCGAGGGATGTGGCGCCTAATCTGGAGTATTGCAGTGATCGTAGATTTCGCACTATCATACGGCGTCGTCTCGTCAGGAGGCGCCCGAAGCTCTTCCCGGAACGGGTGTTTCGGGGTTCGATCGTCGCGTGGAACCGTGTTCGGACGCTGCGTTCGAGCTAATTGAATGGAGCGATGGAGCGGCTTGCCTCCGCTTCCGGCTTCTTGTGGCAAAACGAAGGCGCTGTTCCTGTAAAACGAAACCTCCAACGCAATGGAGGGATTCACTCCACGGCATCGGCCCGAAAGGAAGGGGTTCGAGCGGAACCATCAGGGTCGCACAAGAAGGGCGGTACGGCGATATGCATAATAAGGCAACCGGGCGTGTATTCCGGGAAGGCTATGTCGCGGCGGTATGCACAAGCAAAAAGAAGGGAACCATCAAGAAGCCGGTTGAAACCGTGGAGGTGGTTGCGGACCATGGCATTTTGGGAGATGCTCATTCAGGGCCATGGCACCGCCAATTGAGCCTTCTGGCCATGGAAAGCATCGATAAGATGAAGCGCATGGGTCTGGATGTGGAGCCGGGCAGCTTTGCTGAAAACGTGACTACTTCGGGCCTCGATCTTTTATCCCTGCCGGTGGGAACGTGTTTGGAACTGGGTGAGGCGGTCCGGGTGAAGATCACCCAAATCGGAAAAGAATGCCATACCCGCTGCGCCGTGTATTATCTGGCGGGAGATTGCGTCATGCCTAAAGAAGGCGTGTTCGCACGCATTCTCGCAGGTGGGCGTATCCGTCCCGGAGACCGGATACGGGTCCTCGATGCGGAATCAGCGGAAACGGGATCGTAAACAAACGCCGTTTCTGATTCGAGAGAGAATGCCCGTGTGCGAGCCGGCTCACCGGCAAGAACGGTCGGATCCCGAAAAAGGCGGACCGTGAAAGGGGCTTTTATGAAGGTTCCTCTGCTGGATTTGAGTGCGCAGCTACAGCCCTTGCGGGAAGAGATCCTGAAGGTTTTGGCCGAGGTCCTGGATTCCACCCGGTATATTCTGGGGCCCCGGGTGGAGGCTTTTGAGAGACAAATCGCCGAATACGTCGGCGTGTCCCATGCCGTGGGCGTTTCATCGGGGACGGACGCGCTGCTCATTGCGCTGATGGTTCACGGCATCGGTCCCGGAGACCGGGTGGTCACCACGCCTTTCTCTTTTTTCGCAACGGCCGGTGCAATTGCGCGGGTGGGAGCGACGCCGCTGTTCGCGGACATCGAACCGCGTTCGTTCAATCTGGATCCCGAAGCCTTGTTCACAATGGGCAACCGGAAGGACATCAAGGCGGTTATCCCGGTGCATCTGTTCGGCCAGTGCTCGAATATGGGGCCTATACTGGAGACCGCTCGATCCCGCAAGTGGGTGGTGGTGGAGGATGCGGCTCAGGCATTGGGCGCCTGCTACCCGGGTCCCGAGGGAATCCGCCGAGCGGGCGCCATGGGACAGGCAGGCGCCTTCAGCTTTTTCCCCAGCAAAAACCTGGGAGGGATCGGCGATTCGGGCATGGTGGTCACCAACGACACGGACACCTATGAAAAGCTGCTTCTGTTCCGGAATCATGGGGCGCGACTCAAATACCATCACGAGTTCATTGGAGGGAATTTCCGGATGGATCCCGTACAGGCGGCGGTCCTATCCGTCAAACTTCGTTTTTTGGACCAATGGCATGCCACACGCAGAGCCAATGCGGATCTATACGATCGTCTGTTCATGCAAAGCGGTATGGTGGAAAAGGAATGGGTGAAACTTCCGGAGAGGATGTATACCCGGAACGGGGAGGGGATGAGCCATATTTTCAACCAGTATGTCCTCCGGGTGGCCCAAGGGCGCAGAGACGCCCTGAAAGCCTTCTTGGCGGAATCCGGTGTGGATACGGAGATCTATTATCCCGTGCCTTTTCACCTGCAACCCTGCTTCCGCCGCCTCGGATTTCGGGAAGGGGCCTTCCCCGTGGCGGAACAGGCGGCCCGCGAAGTTCTGGCTTTGCCTGTGTACCCCGGTCTGAGTCCCGA
>Ga0068714_10005461_pt1 | contig 13487 bp, 11 predicted proteins | sample MTBNYHSulfiMetaG_FD_62988 | JGI IMG/M metagenome (GOLD analysis project Ga0068714, IMG submission 62988) | Enrichment culture microbial communities from rom New York Harbor, USA that are MTBE-degrading - MTBE-NYH (New York Harbor Sulfidogenic)... | ecosystem: Environmental > Aquatic > Marine >... | reverse complement strand
AAAGCGCCAATCGCGTGGTGCTTTCACTGAGGAGTATGAGAACTCATCAGGCCGCGTAACCGTGGCGGAAAAACGCAGGCCGCCATGGATCGCGCTTCCCGATGGTCCCGCATGACAGCCTGTTGGAAACAGCATTTCGGGCGGGCTGTTCAAAAATGATGAAACGCAAGGCGCGCGAATCCTGAGGAATGAGGCGCACAGCCAGTACGCCGCACAAAGGATGAAGCGTCACGCCAAAGGTGTGAAAGCAGATCGCGTTCTTCAACAGCCTGATGAGGCCGGTCAATCATTGGGTTGTTCGGGCAGGTTGCTCCACTTGTTCGGCGATGATTCCTTCTTGGTGATTTTCAGAAAATAATTAATCCCAAGAGGCTCATCCAACACCTGAATCTCCTCGATATGGTCTTCCGGAATGCCTCTGGCAAATTCCATCATATGGTTCCTATCTCGATGAATGAGTTGCCAGTCATAGACGTATTCCATAACAAATCGTAAGTCCCTTGGGTTGTTCTGATTGAAGTTACCAACAACAATGGATCCGCCCGGTTTAACCAGACTGAACAGGTTTGTGGTGAGCGCCACGGTGCCTTTGCTGTCGTCCAGTTCGAATGTCTTAATATAATCGTACAAACCCGCACTGTATACCATGTCAAAAGTTTCTCTGAACAAGTAATCAATATTATACTTTACATATGCAAAAGCGGACCGTAACCCTTTAAAATCAAGTCTGGGTACGCACCACCTTTCGAATGTCTTCCTGGGTTTGGCGGTCCTGAAATTACCCGATATGATCTGGAACGCATTGGCGAGTGCATAGGTAAACCGAGGTTCGGTGTCCGACATGTTGAACTTCTTCAGGGTCTCCATATCGTGATCCAGGGCCACGAATTGAAACGTATCCTCTTCGAAACGCACCAGAATTTCACGTATTTCCTGGGCCGGTCCTGCCGCCAAACTGAGAATCCGCCCTCCACCCGTCTTAAGGATCTCGTTGGTAAGGAGTTCCTTCCGGTTGCGGACCGATTGACAAGCCTTGGTGGAAACCGCGTGTTTATGAAGGAGCATGCCGAAAGGAGTATCTCCTTCAAACTGGTCACGATAGATGTAGGCCATCATCATGGCGTCCCCGGCATACCCATTGGGCTTGTTCATAATTCTCCAGTAAAACGGAGCATCTTGAACAATTTGATAGTACAGGGTGTTCCGAACGTACTCCTGATGGGATGCCTTATCCATCCCATCAAACCCCTGGGTTATCTCCCCCAGCGAGTCCATGATAGGCCACCGCCACCGCTCGAAGCGTTCCATCTCTTCCTTAAGTCTCTCTTCCAGCTCGACTCCCTGTTCCCTGAAGCCGTTTACCCTCTCTCTCAGCGCAACATGATGCGCCTGGAGTTCGTCAAACAATTTCGAGAATGTTGCATGTATTCGAGCCATAAGATACCTATGCATGTTTCCCGCCGGCGAATGACCATTCTCCGGTATACTAATATTGCAATAGTTAATTGTGCCGGCATTCCTACTAGTTGGTGTCCAGGATATCCCGTATCTTATTAGAAAGCTGTTTGAGATCGAATGGCTTCTGAATGAATCCCTTGCAGCCCTTATCGAGTATCTGGCTGGCCTGACCGTCAATACTGTAGCCGCTGGCAAGAATTACTTTTAGATCTTTGTTTATCTCACGTGCAAGCTTGAATGTATCCCCTCCTCCCACTCCCGGCATGATCATGTCCAATATGACCACATCGATATCGTTGCCGTTTCTCTTAATGATATCGACCGCTTCTCTCCCATCTTTTGCCGTTATGAGTGTGTAGCCCAGGGTCTTGAGCATCTCTCCGGTCACATCCAGAACCATTTCTTCATCATCCACAAGCAGAACGGTCTCGTTACCCCGCAGTATTTCCTGGGAAGGTTCTTGGGGTTCCGGAGTAACTCGTTCCGAAGCCGGCAGATAAATGAAAAAGGTGCTTCCATGCCCCTTTTCACTCACTACATCGATGACTCCCCCATGATTCTTGATGATGCCGTACGCGGAAGCCAGGCCCAAACCGGTACCCCGTCCCATCTCCTTGGTTGTGAAAAAGGGGTCGAAAATTCGTTCCTGAGTCGCCTTGTCCATGCCTACGCCCGTATCCGAAATGGAAATCCGGGCATATTTCCCGGGAACAAGACCGGGCGTTGTCACACGGGAGGCATCCACCACCACGTTTTCGGTCCCGATGCGCAGTTGGCCTCCCGCCGGCATGGCCTGCCACGCGTTCACGAACATGTTGAGCAACACTTGTTCGATTTGGCATTCATCCACTTCCACCATCCAGAGATCATCCGCGTAGGAAGTCGAAATGCTGATTTCCTTCTTGGTTCTTCCGAATACGTAGACGTTCTTCTCGATCAGTTCATTGAGCCGGCTGGATTTCAATTCGTACTTCCCGCCCCGGGCGAACCCGAGCAACTGCTTTGTCAGGTCCGCTCCTCTGCGCACGTATTCCTCCGTGGCCTTGAGCCGCTCGTACTGAGAGTGTTCGCGCTCCATGGCAAACAGAGCCATGGATATGCTCCCCTGTATTCCCATGAGCAGGTTATTGAAGTCATGGGCAATACCGCCCGCCAAGGTGCCGATGGCCTCCAATTTCTCCGCTTTCCGGAGTTGAGACTCCAGTTTTTCCCGTTCACGCTCGGCGCGCTTTCGTTCCTCGATTTCCTGGCGCAACTCCTCATTCATCTTCTTCAGCTGATGGGTGCGTTCCTGGACGATCTTCTCCAGTCTTCGACTTGCGGCGATGATCTTGTCCTGCTCGGCTTCAAGCAGGTATGCCAGAAAGAAATCCTTCCTGGCATAGTATTCAATAGAATAACATGCAAACATTCCTGCTAAATTGGCGCTTATAAAGAAGAAATTATTGCTCATGAGTATAGGGAACGGTGTATGACTTATGGCCATGGCAACCAGTTCATAGAATCCTACAATAAGCCATCCACCGAGCGTCGCCCAAATGAATCGTACTCTTGTGAATGTATAACCCCATATGAACACTAATATTAGACCAGCATAGTAGTTATAATTTACAGGTGGAGGCACAATAGCTATCATTATTATTATGCCTACTCCGGCAACGACCATTGCAAAAGTAATGGCGCCCTGCCATATCTTTCTGAAAAAACTTAAGAAGGAAAGGCCTATTACGCAAGCCAGGACGGGTACCACAAGCCCAAAGCGGATGAACCAGAGTTTTACCTTCATGGCGGGCAATAACTGCGCGTCCAGGATCCCGAAGAGAGAGTACAAGACAATACCGGCCAGGAGTGAATAGCGAACCATGGCCACCGAATTTTTGAAAAAGGAGTCGAGGAACGCGCCCTCAAGACTTCCGGGAAAACGAAGCGTAAACGGATTGATCTGCATCTGTTGGTGCAGGTCGGACGTGGCTGAGGGCAAAATGTGGTCTCTGTCGGCTTTCATGACGGATATCCTCGAAATGCGGAAGGGCGGATCGACATCGGCCTCTTTCTCTGTGTGCGGTTCGGCCTTATTCCTTGAAAATATCCCTCCTCGTTCTTTATCGTCCGAACGTTGTCTGAAGTTTACTGAAACCTTTGCTTCTGAAGTGATCCTGTACCCTACCTAGCGCCCCGTCGATTATCAAGCCCCTGGCAGGCTGTTGAAAAACGCGCCTGCCTGTGCGTGTCCGCACGCAGACAGGCGTCATTGCGGCGTACTGGTTGTACGCCGCATTCTCAGGATTCGCGCGCCTTGCATCGCATCATTTTTATACAGCCTGCCCGAAATGCGGTTTTTCAACGGGCTGATGGAATGCAGGCTTATAGATTACTGGAAAAAACGAGAGGAATAGGCTATGATTTTGTGTTTGAAGCCTCTCCGGAACAACCGGGGACCCGGTTCGCTCCGCACCAAAACGGACAGCATGGTTTGCCCGAAAGTCCGGAGAAAACAGGACCCCCGAAACGAAGAACAAAATTCAACTCCGCAAACCGCGCGTCCGGACACTCCGTTCAGGCCGAAGCGGTCCGGTGGCATGATAGCAGAACACAAGCCATGAGCCTGATTACCGCCGCACATTTGAATGTGGCCTTCGGGGGTCGAGCGATCCTGAAGGACGCGGGGTTTCATATCGGAGAGAGAGACCGCGTGGGCTTGATCGGTCCCAACGGTTCCGGGAAAACCACCGTGATGCGCCTCATCATGGAGGAAGTCCGGGCCGACAGCGGAGAAATCCAGGTGGCCAAGGGCGTTCGACTGGGATATCTGCCCCAGGACTTGGCTGAACTGCCGGAAGGAACCGTACTGCAGTCCGTGCTTTCCACGCTGCCGGGGAAAAAGGAAAAAGAGGATCTGTTACTGGAACTGGAGGAGGCCCTGGGTCGCACCGAGGACCCCGGCCGACAAACGGAAACCGCGCGGCGCATCTCCATCCTTCATGAAGAACTTACCCATTATGAGCTTCAGTTTTCCCGCTTTGAAGCGGAACGGATCCTGAGCGGGCTCGGGTTCTCGGAATCGGACATGCACCGCCCGTTGGCGGAGCACAGCGGCGGATGGCGAATGCGAGCGGCCCTGGCCGCCCTCCTGTTCCGGAAGCCGGACGTCCTTCTCATGGATGAACCCACCAACCACCTGGACGTACCCTCGGTCCATTGGCTGGACTCGTTCCTGAAAGGCTGGCCCCACTCCCTGATGATGATCTGTCATGACCGCGAGTTTCTCAACCGTCACATCCGGCGGGTTCTCAGTTTCGAACCCGAAGGCCTCCGCGGATATTCAGGCACCTATGACGACTATCTGCGAGCCCGGGAGCTGGAGCGGACCACCCTGGAAAACCGGGCCCGAAACCTGGACCGCAAGGTGAAGGAAGCCCGGAAGTTCATCGAACGCTTCCGGGCGAAGGCCACCAAAGCCAGGCAGGCGCAAAGCAAGATCAAAGTAGTGAAAAAGATGGAGCTTGTGGAAACGCACAAGCCGCGAAAAACCCTCCGCTTTTCCTTTCCTCCCGTGGGGCGGAGCGGACGTGTGGTGTTGAGCCTGGAAGGGCTGACCAAAAGCTATGGAAACCGGTGCTTGTTCCGGAACGCAGGCGCAAGCATGCTCCGGGGCGAACGCGTCGCCGTAGTGGGTCCCAACGGCTGCGGAAAAACCACGTTGTTGCGCATCGTAGCCGGTGAAATCACTCCGGATTCGGGGAACGTTTCCCTGGGCCACAACGTGGAACCGAGCTACTACGCACAGCACCACACGGAAGATCTGAACGACAATCGAACCATCCTGGAGGAGGTTCACGGGGTGGATCCGACCCTGTCCCCCACCTTCGTGCGAGGCGTCTGCGGCGCCTTCCTGTTTTCCGAGGACGAGGTATTGAAACCCGTGGGAGTGCTTTCCGGGGGAGAAAAGGCGCGCGTGGCCCTGGCAAAGCTCCTGATCAGACCTGGAAACCTCATGCTCCTGGACGAACCGACAAACCATTTGGATCTATTCTCCTCGGAAGCCCTTATCCAAGCCCTGGAACACTATGAGGGGTCCCTGGTGTTCGTATCGCACAATCATTCTTTCGTAAACCGGCTGGCCACCAAGGTTTGGGATTTGTCCGGAACGGAAATCCAGGAACACCCCGGGAATCTGAAAGATTACTTTGATCGCATGGTCCCGCCTGATCCGTTTCCCGGAACCGACGGGAATTCGGAAACCGGAAACTGGGACGGCGCGCACGGAAAACGATCTCGGGACGAACGAAAAACCCGGAAACGGGAGGAAGCCCAGGAACGGATCCGCCGAAGCAGGGTACTGGCCCCGTTGAAAGAAGAGGTGGCCGCCCTGGAAAGCCGTCTCCAACATCTGGAGGCGAGGCAGAAAGAAGTGTCCGCCCTTTTGGCCGATGAACAGGTATTTAAGGATCCCGAGCGAAGTCTGCCTCTGATGAACGAATACGGGACGCTTACCGAACATATTCAGGGGCTCATGAAAGAATGGGAAATCCGACAGCTCGACCTGGAACGCGCGGAACAACAGCTTGCACTGGACACGGGTGAACCGTGAGCCGATATTGAGGGCAATCCTATGCATGTAACCGGCAAGATCTCCACAGCCGAAAAAGGCTCCTCATCTTCCTCTTACGAAACAGGCCGCGCCCGGATGGAGGCCCCCTTGGATTTGGGCGCCGTCTTCAAGCCATCTTCCGTGGCCATTGTGGGAGCTTCCGGCACCATGGGAAAATGGAGCCACCGGATCCTCACCAATATTTTGGCCGGCGGCTACAAGGGCGCCGTTTATCCCGTGAACCCCAACGAAAAACAGGTGTGCGGAATGCCCTGCTATCCTTCTCTGAGGGAAATCCACGGGCCGGTGGACCTCGTCATCGTGGCCACGCCGGCGGCGTTGGTCCCTTCGATCCTCCGGGATTGTACGGCCAAGGGCGTAGGCGGCGTGGTTCTCATCAGCTCCGGTTTTGGTGAAACCGGAGAAGCGGGCAGGCGGCTGGAGGAAGAGATCGTTTCATACTGCACGAGACACCGGGTTCCCCTCATCGGTCCCAACACCATGGGCATCGTGTCCACACATGCCGGTCTGTACGCCACAGGCTCTCATGCCCGACCGCAACCCGGAAGCATTGCGTTCGTGTCCCAGTCGGGCAATCTGGGTTTGCAGCTCATCCACTGGGCCGGCCGTCAGGGTATCGGTATATCCCTGTTTGTGGGTTCGGGCAACGAGGGAATGCTGTCTTCGGTGGATTACCTGGAATATTTGGAGACGGACTCGACCACACGAACCATCATCCTGTATCTGGAAGGGGTGGACCAGGGCAGACGGTTTTTCGAGGCGGCTCGGCGAACCGCGCGGCACAAACCCATTATCATCCTCAAGGGCGGAAGAACGGATTCGGGGCGTCGGGCCGCCGCCTCTCATACAGGTTCCATGGGGGGATCCCGGGAAGTTTTCTCGGCTGCGGTTCGGCAGTCGGGCATCGTGGAGGCATGGACCCCCACGGAGTTATTGGAACTCTCGGCCGGTTTCTCCTCGCTTCCCCTCATCCGGGGAAACCGAGTGGGAATTGTGAGTCTGGGAGGAGGATGGGCCGTCGTTACATCGGACGCGTGCCGGGAAGCCGGGCTTGAAGTCCCCCCGTTACCCGATCATATCATCCGGGCGATAGACCCTCTCCTGCCCCCTTTCTGGAGCAGGAGCAACCCCATCGATCTGGTGGGAACCCAAAATCCCCAGGCTTCGCTGGTGGCCTTGGAAGAACTGACGAAGTGGGACGGGGTGGACGGCGTCATCTGCCTGGGAATCACGGGCCAGCCCGAACTCATCCAACTTACGGTGGCTTCCGTAAAACGTGTGGACCCGGACGCTTCGCATTCCGCGCTGGATGAGTACCTGACGGAGGCGCGCGATTTCGAAACGAGCTTCAAACATTTCGTTCTGGGACTCATGGAACAGTATGGAAAACCCATCGTGGGTGTTTCCTTGGCCCCCAGCCATGCGGGAACCGTCCTGCATCGAAAGGGAAGCCCGTATGCCGGCGTATTCTTCCAGAGCCCGGAGAGCGCGGTTCAGGTGTTGACCAAAATGGCGGAATATCGGCGTTTTTTAGAAGACTTCGCGTCGAGATCCTAGCAGGCCTGTTGATAACCACTGTTTCGAGCAGGCTGTTCAAAAACCATGAGAGGCAAAGTGCGGGTCTCCTGCGGAATGAAGCGCACATGCAGTACGCCGCTATGACGCCTGTGCGTGCGTGACTGCACGCAGACCGGCGGGACGCACGGGCGGCTCACTTCCCCTGTCCGGTCTTTCATCGCCCTGAAACCCGGGACGGCGGCGGCCGTGCGACCTTCCCAAGGCTCGAAGTTTCTCCCACGCACGAAGAGGGAAAGACATACGCCATGCGCATACTGATCACGAACGACGACGGCATTCATGCTCCCGGCTTGTTTGCCCTGGTGGAGGGATTGAACGCGCATCACGAGCTGTCCATCGTGGCGCCGGAGCAAGAGCAAAGCGCCATAGGACACGCCATCACATTGCTGCAACCCCTGCGTGTAAAACCAGTGAATCTGCGGAACGGCATGCGCGGTTTCGCCGTTTCCGGAACACCCGCCGACTGCGTAAAGATCGCCGTGGCGGAGATACTGACGGAACCTCCCGACTTGGTGCTCAGCGGCATTAACCTGGGCGCCAACGCGGGGATTGATGCGCTTTACTCGGGAACGGTGTCCGCCGCCACCGAAGGCGCTATTTTGGGAATTCCGTCCATCGCCGTTTCCCTGGACACGTTCACGGACCCCGATTTCACCGCTTCCGTTCACATCGTCCGCAGACTCGTGGACCGGGCATCGGCGGGAGACCTCCCGCTCAACTCGGCGCTGAACGTAAACGTGCCGGCGCTCCCCTGGGAAGAAATCAAAGGGATAGCGTACACCAGGCATGGAGCGTCCCGTTACGAGGAACGATTTGAACGCCGGGTCGACCCCAGGGGAAACAGTTACTTCTGGCAGACGGGCAACACCCATTTACTCCGTGTGGAACTCGGCACGGACCGACATGCCCTCCAACAAGGGAAAATCGCCATTACCCCCATCCACTTTGACCTGACGGACTACCGGGCTTTGGAGCTTTTAGGCAAGCAACCGATTCACGAAGAAACAATGTAGCTTTTTTCCCCAAACAACGAGGAATTTCGTTCCAGACCGGCGCCTCGAACCGTTCCGGTTGCTCCCGTAGGGCGTCGCCGGATTCCGGTTTGAACACACGAAAAACGGGTTTTCCGCTCCTGTAATAATGCTTTGATAAACAGGATTTCGGGCAGGCTGTTCAAAAACGATGAGACGCAAGGCGCGCAAATCCTGAAGAATGAGGCCTACAGACAGTACGCCGCAATGACGAAGGGTAAAGCGCAACACCGCAGATCGCGTTTTTCAACAGCCTGGTAAGTGTTTTCTCATTAAACCTCGAATACTTTCAGAGGTCTTATAGAAGTGTTCAACCGGCGTTCCGCCGGGACCCAATGTGCATAACCTATTAATATTGCTTATTGTTTTACTCGCGGACCCGTGAGTTTCCCGATGACGCCGAGCAACCGTTCAATACTCCGGCGCTTTTGGCGCAAGTAGTCTAACCGCCCTTTGATAAACAGCATTTTGGGGCGGGCTGTTCAAAAACGATGAGACGCAAGGCGCGCAAATCCTGAGGGGGGGAATGAGGCGTACCTATATTACGCCGCAATGATGAAGGATGAAGTCACGCCGAAAGCGCCACCACAAGCGTGACCGCAAATCGCGTCTTTCAACAGCCCGCCGAGCGGTGGCACGATGCTTGCTCTAATTCTGGGAGCGCTAAAACTCATTTGAGGAGACCAACATGCCTCTCTATGATTACCGGTGTCCGAATTGCAGCTTGGATGAAAGCCGCATCGCAGGACTGGATGACCACACGGTCCGGTGTACCGTTTGCGGCAAGGACATGATCCGTCTCACCCATGAAGACGATCTGTTCCGGGCGTATTGGGAGTCTCCGGAAAAATCCGGCGAGAAGATTCCGGGAGCCAATTAAACCCGCCTCAGGCGGCGTGCCGGGATAGGAATGGCGCCGACGGCCCGCACGGATGCAGGACTTTCTTGTGTGACGGCGTCGCAAAGATCCCGCCAAACCGAATGTCGCGCCTGGGGGAGGATGCCGCACGAAAAAAGGCGGTTCGGGCGGGAACGGTTTTGAAGTCGGCGGATTTTTTTCAGCCCCGGTTGCGGGAGCGTTCTTGGGCGCCCTGAGATTTGCCCCCGTAATAGTCGGCTTATCCTTCCTGACGGACTTCAGTGTTTCCTTTTCGTCTCGAAGACGGATTCCCATAACAGGCTGATAAAAAGATTGCGCGTTTCCCGGCGCGGCGCCCCGGTGATGGGGTATTTTTACCCATTCACGGGAATGATCCCCTTCGGTACGCCCGGCCCCCTCTCTCCGCTCCGGCTTCGGGATCCCATCTTCCGGGGCTCCGGTCATGCTCGTCGATCGGACATTGACAGCAGGCATGTCGATCGGTAGAGTAATTGGTCTTGGACGAGGTGCGGACATGGTCGGAAGCTATCCCAAAGATCTGATATTGAAAGACGGTGCGGAAGCGTTGTTGAGGCCTTTGAAGGAGGAAGACATGGACCCTCTGAAAAGGTTTTACTCCGGCCTGACTCTCTCCGACCGCTGGTTCATGACGGAGGACACATCGGATCCCGGGGTGGTTCGAAGGTGGATGGAGGACATCCGGGACGGGAGGGCCTTCTCTATTGTGGCGCTCGTCGACGAGCGCATCGTAGCCCACGCCACGCTCTCCTTAGGTACGTCCGGCGGATTGAAACACTTGGGCAGTCTGCGTATTATGGTGGATCCCAAGTTTCGACGCATTCGGCTGGGCACATGGATGCTGCTGGACCTCATTCGCCGGGCTATGGATTTGGGGCTGGAGCGGTTGCGGTCCGATTTCGTGGTGGGCATTGAGGATTCCGCCATCGAGGCTGCTTACAAGCTCGACTTTACCAAGGAATTCGTGTTGAAGGACTATGTTCGGGACCAGCAGGGGAACTACCATGACTATCAGATTATGGTGAAGCACCTGCATAAGGGTTGGAGTGACTTCTAACCGCCCGTTGATAAACGGTACTATGGACAGGCCGGTGGAAAACGACGAGATGCAAGGCGCGCGAATCCTGAGGAATGAGGCGTACATGCAATACGCCGCGATGACGCCTGTCTGCGTGAGACGCACAGGCGGAAAGGATGAAGCGCAACACAGAAGATCCCGTTTTTTTAAGGCTTGTTAGCCGTCAAGTTCATGGGCGCCTTCCAACAAACCCGTGTCCATCGGGAGACTCCCCGCGGAAAGCTCACGTTCGTTTCGTTCTGCCGCCCCGGAGACATCGAGAGCGCCCGATTCCCCGCCGATTTCGGTAGATATCCCCGGTACCGGCCGATCTTATCCAGCAAGCAGAAATTGATGGAAACGGCCGGAGAGCCCGACGCCAACGTGGTGTTGGCCTTAACCTCCGGGCATGAAATCGTGGGAGTGGCCGTCCTGGCGTATCCGTCTCCGGAGGAACGGTGGCGCCGCGTGGGAGACCGCGTCGCGATGGAAGTAGCGGTGATCGAGGTGAACCGGCAATGGAGATCCATGGGAGTGGCGGGAATGCTCATGACGCTGCTGTTGTCTCATCCGCTGGTGGAGGATCGGATCTGCTATCTGGTGGGATACTCCTGGACTTGGGATTTGGACGGTTCGAACAAGACCCCCATGGAGTACCGCACCATGCTCGGAACCTTCTTCGCCGGATACGGATTCAAGCCTTACCAGACCAATGATCCCAATGTGAACCTTCGCCCGGAAAATCTCTTCATGGCGCGGATCGGAAGCGGTATTTCCCAGGATATTCAGATGCGCTTCAAACGGGTGCGCTTCAATCTGGATCTTCACGCGTCGTGACCGATGGACCCGCAAGGGCGCAAATGCACTCGTTTCCGCGCACGCACGCGTACCAGGCCGTTTCCGATCCGGGGACACCTTACCTATTTCCCCTTGTTACACCGCACCTGCGGTGTAACGCCCAAGCGCCAGGGCGCTCCCGCGCCCTCACCATACACCCGAGCGTATTCTACCAAGCGATATACGGACGGCGCAGATCGCCGCGATTCTTCCGTGACACCGCAGGAGCGGTGTCACGGGGAAAGCGGTAAGCAGGCGGTCGTCCTTTCCGAACCGATGAGCCGCCGCACGGCTCCATCGATACGATCCCGCATCGTTCCCAATGCCCGCTTTCACGGGATTCTCTCGCACCATGCGATAGGGTTTTCCTCTCGGACCATCCGAAAACCAAGCCGTTCAAACGCTTTTATTACCTTTCGGATGGGCGCTTCTGCAGGGAACCGGGGCAGCTGCCAGGGCGCCCTCATCCCAACGTTTCCTGCAACGCCGCCGACAGGAGTTCATTTTCCCGCCGCTTTCGTACGGCCAGGCGGACGAATCGTTCTCCCACGCCCGGAAAAGAAGTACAATCCCGGATAAGAATTCGGCGTTGCTCCAGTTCCCGCGCCAATCCCGGAGCATTCCAGCGGGAATCCTCCAAACGGACCAGCACATAGTTGGCGGAAGAAGGATACACCGTCAGATTGGTCAAGGATTCAAGCCGCCGGGTGAGCCGCTCCCGTTCTTCCCCAACGAATCGCACCGTTTCTTCTACGTAGGAATCCTGTCCCAGACAATAAAGGCCGGCTTCCTGCGCAAGCATGTTCACGGCCCAGGGTTCCAGACGAACGGCCAGACGACGGATCAGGTCCGGATGGGCGACGATCCAGCCCAGCCGAAGCCCGGGCAATGCGAATATCTTGGTGGCGGACCGGAGGACCAACAGGTTGGGTCTGCGCGCCGCCTCCGCAATGAGGGATCCCTCCGGCTGAAACTCGATGAAGGCCTCATCCAAAACGAGGATGGTATGGGACTCCTCCAGTCGTCGGACCAGCCAAAGCATCCGTTCCGGATCCATGAACTGGCCTGTGGGATTGGCCGGGTTCGCCACCCACAGTGTGGACGGGCCGTCCGAAACCCGGAGGGTCTCCATGGCGGATGTATCGTATCGCCAAGGGGGGCCGCCGGGCGGACTCGAATACTGCACCGAGCACCCCGCCAGCCGACATGCGTTTTCGTACTCTCCGAACGCCGGACCGGCGATACGGACGCGCTGGATCCCCAGAAAGGCCGGCAGCATGTAGATGAAACTCGTGGAGCCGTTTCCCACCAGAACGGAGCCGGTGGGAAGGCCCCATCGTTCTTCAAGCGCCCGGGTCAAGGTTTCGGCTCCCATTTCGGGATAGTGAACAACCCGCTCGAACCGCTCGAACAGATGATCCTTAAGTCCCGGAGGGGGGCCTAACGGATTGATATTGGCGCTGAAGTCCAGGATCTCCTCCGGCGGCACATTCAGTTTCCGTGCGGTTTCAAACACCTTGCCGCCGTGGAAGTGATTCAGTGTGAAGGTATCGGCCTGCATTTCAAATCCGAATCAGACTGGTGAGTGTGACCATCAAAACGGACGCTATGAACATGACCTGCTCCGCCTCCAGAACCCGGGGAATGGAGAACTCCTCCAGAGGGTCTCCGATACGGGGCTTCTCCACTATAATCCCTTCATATCTCGAAGGCCCCCCCAGTTGAACCCCCAATGCACCGGCCATGGCCGCTTCGGGTCTTCCTGAATTGGGGCTCTTGTGATTCCCGCCGTCGCGCAGGAATATCCGCCATGCGTTCCGCGCATCCAGTCGAAGAAGAAACGCCGCCGCTACGATCCACAGTGCGGAGAGTCGGGCGGGAATGAAATTCAAGACGTCGTCCAGCCGGGCGCTGCACCAGCCCAGGTGCGCATACCGCTCATTCCGGTATCCCACCATGGAATCCAAGGTGCTTGCCGCCTTGTAGGCCATGGCGCCCGGCACGCCCGCCAAAGCC
>Ga0068714_10005460_pt1 | contig 13489 bp, 9 predicted proteins | sample MTBNYHSulfiMetaG_FD_62988 | JGI IMG/M metagenome (GOLD analysis project Ga0068714, IMG submission 62988) | Enrichment culture microbial communities from rom New York Harbor, USA that are MTBE-degrading - MTBE-NYH (New York Harbor Sulfidogenic)... | ecosystem: Environmental > Aquatic > Marine >... | reverse complement strand
AAGAACTCCGCGCCGCTGCCACAGCTGCGGGTTATCCTGATCCAAAGGCCTAGTAGCGACGTACGGACTCACCAGGCACTGACAAACGCGGGTGATGCCTTGCTTCTTCGAGCGTTGCCCGCGTGTGTCAGTGGTGATCGAACCATCGTGTGCGCGTCTGTCAGCCGCGTTGCGAACGCGCAGCCGGCAAGGTACCGCGCCGAGGCCGCAGGCCTCCCGCCGGAGGCGCCTCAAATCGGTTTCGGCCCAGTCATCGATGCCGCGAGGCTCACTCGCACCGGACCGCGTTTCCTTCGGCTAGGACTTCCTCAACGAGATCCATCAACTCCCGTCGAGAGTGCACCTGGAGCTTCTGGTGAATCCGGAAGATATGGGTTCTGACAGTAGCAAGGGACAAGGTGAGTGTCCTGCGGATCTGCTCCGCATCCCGGCCCTGGACTAGCATTAGCAAGATCTCGCCCTCGCGCGGTGTGAGGCAGCACGTTGCGGCGACCTCTGCGCACCGCTTCGCAAGGACGTCCTCTCGGGACTCAAGAACAACGCGCCCCCACAGCGTTCTCACTGCGTGCTCATTGAACAGGAATGTACTCGTTAGCACCTGCGCACTGACCGCCACAAGGGAAACCAAGGACAGAGACAACGGGCTGAGGGCCACATCGGTGCCAGCGACCAGGACCGTGCACAGCAGACTGCCGGCGGCGAAGCCCAAGGGATCAGCCATCGATCCTTGGCTGACGACCGCCAGAGGGGGTGCGGGCACACTCTCGGCTATGTGTGAGTAGAGGGCGATCGAGAAGTTCCTGAAGTAGGAGTGACCGGCGAGCATAACGACGCTTGCGATCAGGGGACTAGTGCCGAGGAGAACGGACAACAGCAGTAGTCCGACTACGAGAAGCGGAAGCACCCATCGGTAGACTCGGACGAGATCGAAATCACGTGAGAACACGGCATAGGCGAGCAGGGCGACGGAGGTGGCCGCGACACCGAGTGTCTGGATCGAACTCGGCGCGTCGGACTCGGCGCTGGCAGAGAACGCAATCAAGCTCAACACGAATCCGAAGACCGCGCCGTAGATGAACATTCCAGCCAGAATTCCTCCGGGCATGCGGAACGGCTTCGATCGACTGGGGGGATCTAGTGGTTGCCGACCGGGGCCTCTCGATGCCATGCAGTACGCGGCGAGCGAGAGTGCGGGCATACAAGCGAGCGCCACGATCGCCATAGGCAGGATAGAGCGGCCCAGGAGACCAACCAAGAGGTAGAAGGCAGCTCCCATCAGTTGAGCGCCGGCGACGGCCGCAGCGGTCTTCTGAACGCCGATGGAGCAGTACAGCTCGAACCACGCCAACATGCCCGGGGCTGCTCCGGCCCCGATAAGCGCCAGGCCCGTCGGCAGCCAGACTGCACCAAGGTACTGCGCTCCCGCGAGGCCAACAATCACTACGCCAATCGATTCGACAAGCGCTGCGCCAGCAAGCAGGCCGCGGTGTTCGCGAAGGCACAGAATCCGCCTTCTCAACAGCGCCAGAATGAGACATCCGAGGGCAAGCGCCAAGTTCACGGCCAGAATATGTGTCCACAAGTGGTTGGATGTCTGCGGGAAGAGAGGAAACCACACGGGACCGCCCAGCCCGAACGAGAGCCAAACGATTGACCAGAGTCCGAGTCCATAGCACCACGGGGAAGGCATTAGGCTCTTGATGTCAGCACTCAGGAATGCGCGCATGCTAGTGCCCTTCGGCCTACTGTCTCGTTGCAGTCATAGACGAACCGAGATCGCTTCGGTGCTGCGGCGCAACGATCAATGGCCGGCCCCGTTGCCTCGCTATTCTGCTCTCGAACTCGATCCGGGACAACCGTTCACGCCGCAAGCTTCGGCGCAACACACGGGGCGGGCACCTCACAGACAGCCGTTTCGATTGAAGCTGAGCCATCATCAAGATTTGCTTACCGCCAACTCCTCATCCTCATCGAGAATCAGCAGTCTTTGCGTATTTCGTCTCCGGATACGCCGGTGTTACATCGGCTCTGGGTGCATGACACGGGAGGGAGGTGAGTTGCCGGGCGGGGTAGAACCCGCTGGCGCGTGCACGATTGGATCGAGCACCGGGGAGACGGACATCGGAATCTTGGAGGCGATGAGTTGTGAATAGTTCGAAGAAGACCGGAGGGCTGGAAGACGTGAGAGGGGCTTCCCGGCGGGAGTTTCTGCAAGGAGCAGTAGTGGCTACTGCAGGGCTCGCCCTATCCACCGCACTGCCTGGGTGCGCCAAGGATACGGACGCTACGGTTGCAAGCGATAGCCGAGCACGTTCATACATCACACACGATACCGACGTGCTTGTCGTCGGAGGCGGCATTGCCGGTATGGCGGCTGCGCGGCAAGCCCTCGTGGGAGGAGCGACAGTACTCGTCGTTGACAAGGCCCGCGCCGGGCATTCAGGCAACTCAGGCTTGAGCTGGGGGCATTGCTTTGGAACCAACGAAGGCGCAGACGGTGATGGCTCTTCACTTGTCCCGGCGATGGTGGCGGATACTCAAGGCATGATCGACCAAGATTTTGTTCTCGCCATAGCCCAGGGTCTCCACGAGTCGAAACCGGCCCGTCTCGGCGAGCAGTGCGGCACTATTCTGCAGCGCGGAGATGACGGCAAAGCCCAGTACAACGCCAACGATGCCGCGTTGCCCGTGACGTGCGTTCTTGAATACCGTCCCTATCGCGTCGCCCGGCAACTCATGCGTGCGGGCGTGCCGTTCATCGATAACACAATGGTCATAGACATCGTGCGCGCGGCGGATGGGCACGTTGCTGGCGCTGTAGGAATCGACCTGAAGAGCGGGGACGCTCACCTGTTCCGCGCCAAGACCGTCATCATGGCGACCGGTGGCTACCATTGGGCCTCCGGGATTACGGCCGGCAGTCCCGAGTCAACGGGTCAGGGCCAGGCCATATACATGCGGCATGGTTTGTCGCTGAAGGATATGGAGTTCTTCGCGGTCGATTTCGAGACTATCCGCCCGTATGGCACGATGGCCAAGGAGAAGGACCAGGTTGAGATCGCGGGCTTTGCCGCCATCAACGCCAACGCCGGCATGTTCGCTCGCAACAAGAGCGGCAAGTTCTTCACCGAGGGTCTTGCAAGCTCGGATGTCGACAACACGGATTCCTTCCAGGCCGTCATTATTACGGCCGCGAAGGAGATCATCCATGGCAACGGAACCCCCGGAGACGGCTCGAACAATGGGCTGTACCTGGACCTTGACCGCGTCACGGCGGTCAGCCACATGCTGCCGGCCTACTACTACTCCGGGTATCTCAGGGATTCCGAATGGGGCTTGGGCTATCAGCAGCCAAAGGATGTAGAGATGCTGTGTGACTACTACTCCTCGGGGGGCTGGCCGAGTACAAAGCCAGGCACCTGTGAGACCGAGATCACCGGGCTCTACTCAGCAACGATGACCGTATCCGAATGGGGCACCACCTTCGCGGCAGGTCAGGGCTACTTGGCTGGCAAGGATGCCGTTCAGAAGGCGAAGAGCATGGACTTTCCTGGGTTCGCAGAGACGGATGTGCAGGACATTCTCAACAAAGCCTTCGGCATGTTGGAGGCCGCGCCCTCGGACCCGGTGCGCCCGATCGATATCCATCGGAACATGCAGCGGGCCTTCTACAAGGGAATGAACCTGATTCGCGAGGAACAGGGTATGCAGGCGACGCTGGACGAACTCCTCCGCATCCAGGAAGAGGACCTTCCGAGGATGAACGTTCCAGTGAAGTCCAAGCAGTTCAACGTGGACTGGCGCATGGCAATGGAGGCCGAGGGGATGCTTCTGTGCCTGATAGGGACAACTCAGGCAGCTCTCTACCGCAAGGAAACGCGTCCGTTCCACATCAGGACCGACTATCCGGTGATGGACAACGCCAACTGGCTAGTGCACGTCTGGGTCAAGCTGAACGGGGACGGCACGTGGTCCATCGACACTACGCCGGTCAACGATTCCATCATCCCCGCAGCACAGATCAACGAGATGCTGCCTCCAGTGGATATGTCGGTGCCGAACACGTACAAGACCCAATAGCGTCCCGTGGCGGCATGCGGAAACGGGCAGCTCATACTCAAAGGAGTGGACTATGGCAGAGACATACAACATCAAGGTGTTCAGGTTTGACCCGAGCATTGACGAGACGTCCTCGTTCAAGATCTACGAGGTTCCAAATGAGTTTCCGGATATGGGACCGATGAGCGCGCTGAAGGCGCTTCGCTACATACACGAGTACATCGAGCCAATCAGTTTCGAGTTCAACTGCCGGGTTGGCACATGCGGACGTTGCGCCATCATGTTCGACGGAGTGCCTCGGCTCGCCTGTTGGGCACCCCTCAGCGGGGAGCACACGCTTGAGCCACTCAAGGGGTTTCCGATCGTGAAAGACCTCGTTGTTGACATCGACAAGGTGCGGATCAGATTCATTGAGAGCGACACATCTATCAAGACGCTTGCGCCGATCGACAAGCTTCCGGACATCGATGGCAAGTTGTGGTGGGATGAGCTGCAGTACCTCAATGCGTGCAGAGAGTGCATGGCCTGCTACGCAACCTGCACGGCGCTGCAGATGGACAATAAGTGGGAGTCGTTCATCGGGCCAGGCGCGATGGCGCAGATCTATATGCGCAGCATCGATACCGAGGACCGGGCGGACCGGGTCAGCCAGGCCGCGTTCTCGGGGGCCTTCGAGTGTGTACAGTGCGGAAACTGCACGGCTGTGTGCCCCGCACATATTCCCATCACGGCAGACATTGGGAAGCTGCAAGATCAGGCTGCGGCGCGGGGCTTGAAGCCCGCGGACACCACAGCGCCCAATTGGCCGTTGGCGTAGATCTTACCCCGTCCTCCGAGAGGGCGCCGCGTCGGTTTTCGCGGCGCCTTTCCGGAGTCCCTCGCTCGGGTCACGCCGGACACTCTCGCGTAGAGAGGGCGCCCTGTGAGCGCTTGAACTCGTCTATGATGATCGCATTCGGACCGGCTGCTACTATCGGCACGACTCTGCTCTGCTGAGCAGGACGAATCGCACAGCCTAGGGGGTCAGGAGCCACCGCCGAGCGAACCTTTCTGAGGGAACCGTTTCTCCGTCGACACACGTTGCCTCAGCACTTGCAGGAGGTGAGGGACGGGCGTATAGACAAAGGCATGGCTCCTGCGAGCACAACGTAGGAACCCAAGATCAACAAGTGTGCGCAGGTCGGCTCTGGCAGTCGCATAGGCAACACGGTAGATAGTCCGGTGCTCGGCGCAGTTGAATGACGTCGCAGGGTTATCAAGGGCAATCGACAGCACCGCACGTTGCCGATGATTGAGAGCGTGATCGATACCCGCAGACAACAATTCGGAGAGCGACTCGTCTTGTTTGATGACTCTGCGAATCGCCGTTTCTGTGGCGTCAAGCTCGATCCTAACCAGCCGGATCACGGTGGCATTGCAGATCGTGAAATCGATCTCATCACCTGCCAAAATGAACGATTCCTTGTGGGCAACTGCAGCGATCGGCGGCTTTATGGCGCCGGCCTCCCAGGCGCGGTACAGCTTCGCGATCGGAACGAGCGCGAGGACTGGCAAGTGTGAGCGGAGAAACAGCAACCTGGTGACCAAGGCCCCTAGAACACCATTCCAGGAAGGTAGGGGGCGAGCGTTCGCAAAGAGATAGTCGATCCCCAGGCTGAGCAGAATCGGGTGGTGCACCTCGCCCACCCCCTCGTGGTTGGCCATAGCCGAGATGACCTGAAGCACATCCTCGGGATCAGACTGGGTTGTCGTCCAAACGAAGTCTCCCGCGCGGAAGGCTGGCTGCGAGGTTGTTTGCTGCGGGACTCCCTCGGCTACCCGCTCGTGCAGCTCCCGAATCAGTCCAGGCGTGCAAGGCCTGTGGAGGAGCGGCTCTTCACTGGACATGAGCCGGTGGGTGTTGAGAAGCAGCTGCTCTTCCGGGCTGCCGGGATCTCGCTCGCGGAGCAGTATCTCACGCGCCCGCTTGGGGCTCAGCGCAACACCATCTTCGCGCAACGCTGAAAGCGCGTGGTTTACGTGCGTCTCCGCGAGGAAGTGCGTGGCATTCCTTGCGCGAACAGCCGAGTCCAGCCAGGAACCCTCCCGGCAGCGACTGTCAATCTCATCGAGGTCCAGACGCATCGACTGCGTGAAGGAGTACCAACCGCGGTGGCCCTCGTTATCGACGAGGTAGCGAGGATGCTCGATCGCTGTCTGCCGGCGAAGAGCGGTGACGAGATCCCATGTCTGAGCGGCCGACAAGCCCTGCGGCTGCGGCAGGCACGTGAAGTCGTGCCAGGTCAGGGGGCGCTCCTCCCACTGTCTGCGGATGTTGCTGAGGGATGGGTCCTTGAGCAGGTTCAGCGCACGATCCAGGCATTCGTCAGACAAGTTGTCTCCTCGACTATCCAGCCGATCTCGAGTCGGCCTGGGCTCAGCGGTCCCAAGCTCAGCAAACTAACGAACGTTGATAGTCTACTAGCCGAAAGGGTGCCTCCGATCCGCGACTGGCGCAGGCGCGGGTCCTTCCTCAGCTAGCGCGGGGTCCACCCAAGCACTCCAATCACACAATAGGACCTTGCTCGAAAACTATCAATCCGCTCACACAATTGACTGTTTGGCGCTCAGCACAGACACTCGCCGCGATTCGAGAGATGGCCGCCCACGGTCAAGAGTCCAGCGGCCGAAGGCCGGTGCACGCTGGACTGCCTTCGGGCGGCAAGTAGACCGGCGGCTGCCCGTTGAGCGGCGCCGCATGCGAGAGAGGAGGATCCATCAACTGGTCTCAAGGATCCCTGGCGAGAAGAAAGTGCAGACACTGAGCGGAAGTTGTGGTTGAGGAGGTACTGAAGTGGCGAAATACGAAGTGATCGTTGCGGGTGCTGGCCATAATGGCCTTATCGTGGCCGGGTATCTGGCAAAAGCAGGGGTCAGCGTGCTTGTTGTTGAGGCCCATGACTATCTGGGCGGCGGAACGGCTTCGCTTGAAGTTGCAGCTCCCGGGTTCAAGACAGATGTGGCTTCAGTCGGGCATATGCTGATTCTGCCCAACCCCGTTCTGATGAATGACGAACTCGACCTGAAGGCGAAATATGGTCTCCAGTACTTCTCGCCTGAGAAGAGGGTCGCGGGCATCTTCCCCGACGATCGTGCCTTCTTGCTGAACAAGAGTGTCGACAAGACCTGCGAATGCATCTCGCAGTTCTCCGAGAAGGACGCCGTTGCCTATCGCAAGTTCTACGAGTGGGGTCACGCGCAGCTCGATATGTTGCTCGCGGGTCTGTATTCGCCCACTTCCTCGTTCGGCACACTGAACTCCTACCTGGAGTCGAGTCCTGAAGGTCGCGAGCTGATGCGTTGCATGTACGTCAGCGGTCATGATCTCGCAACGGAATTCTTCGAGGACGATCACGTCATCAACATGCTGGACCGTCTCGGTTCCGAGAACATGATGGATCCAAGGGTCGACGGCAGTGGCATGAACCTGCTCCTGCTGGTGCCGTTCATGCACGTCTATGGATGCGACTTGTGCATAGGCGGATCCGGCGGTCTCGCGGCAGCGTTGGCCAAGAGCATCGTGGACAGGGGCGGGGAGATCCGCACGTCCGCCAAGGTCAAGCAGTTCAAGACGGTTGGGGGCAAGTGCATCGGCGTGATTCTGGACGATGGTGAAGAGATTCTCGCCAGCCGGGCCGTGGTCACGAACTTCAACATCACACAGCTGACTCCCGAGATGCTGGGCACCTCCGACCTGCCCGAGGAGTACACGCACAATGTCGGCGTGATGCGCATGCCGCAGTTCCAGGCGTATTCCCAGGGGCTTGCGCTGCATGAGGCGCCGAAGTACAAGGCAGGGCCTGAGGTTGATGAGCACGCCATCATCGAATTCCTGCCCGACACGGTTGCCGATTTCAACAACATCTGGGACGGCTTCGCCCACGGCATTCCGAACACAAAGATCCCTCTGTGCGTTACCGCCACGAGATGGGACAAGACCAGGGCTCCCGAAGGAAAGCACACGCAGTACCTCTATCAGTACAATCCCTATAAGCTCGCAAACGGCGCTTCGTGGGATGACATCAAGGACCAGGTCGGCGATGAGATCCTTGCGAACTATTCGAGCCGGTGCACGAACATGGGTCCCGAGAACATCATTGGCCGCTGGAGAAGCACGCCACTCGACTTCGAGCGCAACAACGACTCGTGGCCAGGTGGAAACTTCAACCACATCGGCAGCCACATCTCGCAATCCTTCGGCATGAGGCCGTTCCCGCTGGTATCCAACTATCGGTTGCCGGTTGAAGGGCTCTACATCTGCGGCCCGAGCACGCATCCCGGGCCCGGTGTGGTCGGGGCCGGCAGGGCTGCAGCCGTGGTCGTTCTCGATGATCTAGGGATCAACTTCGACGACGTAGTTCGGTAGAGACCGAACGGGAGTTCTGGGCGGCGATGAATCGGGCAGCCCCAGGTTCCATACCCTGGGGCTGCGTGTCACAACACTTCGACAGCAAGGTGGTTGGCTCTATGAAACGGTTGTTTGCCTGGGTCGTACTTGTCCTCGGGGCTTGGACGGCCGTCTCTCCATGGGTGCTGGGCTATACGTCAGTTGCGGTTCGATGGAGTGACTGCGTCGTTGGCCTGCTCACAGCAGGTCTTTCCTTGGTAGTCATTCTGCACAAGGGGGAACTGAGGCCGTCCTGGCCGCAGTGGACCACTTCCCTTCTCGGGCTGTGGCTCGTCGTCTCGGCGTTCGTCTTCGGTCCGATACGCTGGAGCTGCCTCATCTGCGGGATTCTGATCGCGGCGCTCTCCCTCTTCGCAACTCAGGTCATCGAAGGCAGAAAAGTCACCGTATACACCAAGGATGGCAAAGTGCTGCTCGAGATGAGCAGCATGACCTACAAGGAAGACGGGCAGATCGAATTGAAGGGCAAGACCTTTGGAACGATGCCTGCCCTGATGTACGTGCGGCCCGTGGACGTGTGGAACCTCCTAGGGATAATTCCTTTCGTGGTGATCAGGAGACTGCCGCGGATACTCATTGCGGGCGGGAAAGACCGCTAGACACGACAGGCTGGGGGCCTTCACGATCCGCAGTAGCCAGTTGAGGCGCCTGCGGATCGCGCACGTCTCTCTTCGACCAGGGTACTGGGTGCACGCACGTTGTCGGCAATAGAGAGAACTTGTGGGAGTCTTCTGGGGCCATCTGCGGCCAGTTGAGTCAATCGAACCACTTCCGGGCAGAAGGCGTGGCAGAGGCAGCTGGACGACCTGCTTACCAGGGAACGTAGAGAGGGATGCCGAGCACGAGTTCTTGCGTTCCGGATAGCAGAGGATGGCGTCGCCAGCTCTAGCGCCGCATCGGACCGTCGGCCTCCTGAATGCTCGGCACACTCCTGGAGTCTGCGGTAGTTGCACCATCGCAAGATAGCTCTCGGAGGGATGCGGGGACTATCCTACGTGTGGGCGCTATCAGCGCTTCGCACCTAGAGGTGCGCGCAGAGGCACCGTCTCCAGGTGGCGGGCACTTCCAGACCGTCCAGCGGCGATGGCGCACCGATGGCGACCGACCCACGCTTGCGTGGGCCAAGGTCGTTCGAGACAGGTGCTTGGACTCCAGAACGACGAAGAGGATCTTGAACGGAGGATCGTATGACCGTCGTACGAGATGCACTTTCCGAGGACGTGCTGGCCGTACTGGCCACGAGACAGAATAGCCTGCTCCGCATCACCGACGCGGCGGCCAAGGCGGACTTTGGTCCGGAGATGTTTCGCGCCATGGCGGGTACCGTGCGCCAGGTGACTGGCTACGACGCTGCAACCATTGCGCTCTATGACGCCGAGGCGGACGGTTTCCGAATCATGGGCTTCTGTAACCTGCCCTCTGACTGGGTTGATGAGGTGACGGACAACCGCATGATCATACGGATGCGGCCGGTCCAGCAGGCACTTGCGCACTCCGCCCGCCCGCTCGTTTTCAGCAACTTCGATGACCACCCCTTCTCGAGATCGCCGAGGAGCCGTTCGGGGAGCCGCGGAATGGCAATGGTGCCCTTCAGGCTGGACTCGGGGTCCTGGGGATGTTTGACGGTGCAGTCGCATGTTGAGATCGATTGGAGCCAGGACGAAATCGTCTGGCTCACCCTCGTGGCTCGCCATTGCGCAATGCCGATCAAGTGCATGAAGATCGTTGATGAGATGAAGTGCAGACTGCTGCAGGAGGATGAGACTCTCCGGGTGGAGTTGCGCGGCGAGCTCATGCGCGTGCTGGATCGCTCCGGCGTGCGCAGCACTGGCCTAGCCGGTCGGCCCCCTGCGCGGGCCGCGACGGGGGAGCCGCTCACGCAGCGCGAAGAAGAGGTCTTGACGTGGATTGCCTCCGGGGCCACGAACCAGGAAATCGCCGCCGCTCTCTATATCTCTGTCAGCACCGTCAAGAAGCATCTTCACAGTATTCTTGAGAAGCTGCATGTCGAGAACCGCATCCAGGCGGCCGTGTACGCAACACAGCCAGTGAGCTGGTCAATTCCCGGGTAGCCCCTGCCGGGCATGGGCCGGTAGATCACCATTTGGGCCCATTGTCTGACCGAGAGGCCCATAGTTCCTCGCTTCTGCGCGGCCTACTTTCGTCTTGTGCCGCATAGGCGGCTGCCGTCTGTTCGCGCGCTCGTATGGCGGGCGTTGACGAAAGGAGACTCAAGGTGGATTCCGAGAAGATTCCTTGGAGATGGGAAGAAGGAGGTCTGACCGTCACCCGATCAACCGCGTGGTCGGGTCCCGGGTGTCACAATGGGTGCGGCATGCTTCTCTACACGAACGCGGAAGGAAAGCTCGTCAAGGTAGAGGCCGATCCAGACCACCCCTACAACCGTGGGCGAATGAGCTGCGTGAGGTGTCTTGCACTGCCTGAGGTCGTCTACCATCCCGACCGGTTGCAGCATCCGATGAAGCGCGTTGGCGCACGCGGCGAGAACAAGTGGGAGCGCATCAGCTGGGACGAGGCGTACGACACCATCGAGCAGCGGCTGAACAAGATAAAGGCCGAGTACGGTGCCGAGTCGGTTCTCTTCTCGATTGGCACGGCTCGCGATCAGGCGCCGTATGTCAGTCGGCTAGCCTACTCGTTTGGCAGTCCTCATTGGATCACCATGATCAGCGGGTACGCGTGCTACCTGCCCCGCGTGGCTGCCGGCATCCTGACTCAAGGCGCCTACTTGGAGCCGGATCTTGCACAGCTCTATAGTGCCGGCTGCGATGATCCTAACTGGACGGTTCCCGAATGCATCATCGTTTGGGGATGCAACCCTGTCGTTTCGAATCCGGACAGTAGCTTGGGTACTTGGGTCGTTGACTGCATGAAGCGCGGCTCGAAACTCATTGTGGTCGACCCGAGACTAACGTGGCTTGCGAAGAAGGCCGACGTTTGGCTGCAGATCCGTCCCGGTACCGATACCGCACTGGCGCTTGGGATGCTGGACATCATCGTTAAGGAAGGACTCTACGACAAAGAGTTCGTCGAGCAGTGGACATTTGGCTTCGAACAACTTTCCGCACGTGTGGCTGAGTATCCTGTAGAGCGCGTCTCCGAGATCACATGGATTCCGAAGGAGAAGATCGAGGCAGCGGCTCGCCTGTTCGGGAAGAGCAAGCCGGCCAACATCAAATGGGGCGTTGCTGTCGACATGACCAGGCAATCCCATGCGGCTGCGCAGGCGATCCAAGCGCTGTGGACCATTACGGGGAACATTGATGTTCCCGGAGGGATGTTCTCGGCAGCGCCGCCCTTTGGCGTTATTGGAATGGCGGACTGGGGCACCGAGTACTTGAGCGAGGAAATGCTGGCCAAGCGGTTCGGGGTCGACAAGTACCCGCTCTACAACTTCGGGTTCAAGGTCGGACAACCCGACATGTGTCTTGAGCAGATGGAGACAGGCGTTCCCTATCCGATCAAGGCCGCGTGGATTCAGACCACCAACTTCTTGGCTTGCACATCGCCCGACCCGAAGAGAACCCAGGCCGCGTTCGAGAAGCTGGACTTCAACGTCGTCGTTGACCTGTTCATGACACCTACCGCTGTCGCTCTTGCCGACATTGTGCTCCCTGCCACCACGTTCGCCGAACGGGACGGCATGCGCACGTTCTGGCAGCCGATTGAGATCATCAACAAGGCCATCGAGCCTGTTGGGGACACGAGGTCCGACATGCAAATCTGCATGGACCTTGGGAAGCGCTTCCGCTCGGATATGTGGCCGTGGGATACGGTTCAAGACATGTTCACCGAGATGCTGGCGCCTTCGGGGCTTACGTGGGAAGAGTTGCGGGAGGTCGCTCCTCCGTACCCGCCATACGAGTATCGCAAGCACGAGAAGGGCCATGCGCGATTCGACGGCGGCGTGGGGTTCAACACGCCAACAGGACGCATCGAGCTCTACTGTGCGGCGTACGAGAGCTGGGGTATCGATCCGCTGCCCGCTTTCACCGAGCCGGATGACAGTCCGGTGAGCAGCCCGGATCTGTACGCTGAGTACCCGCTCGTTCTGACCACCGGTGCCAGGTCCTGGTCCTCATTCCACTCGGAGCACCGCCAGATTCCGCATCTGCGTGCCCTCAAGCCGGATCCGGTGGTCGAAATCCATCCGGACGCTGCGGCGAAGTACCGTGTCAAGGACGGCGACTGGGTGTGGCTCGAGAACCAGAGAGGAAGGGCACGACGCAAAGTCGTTGTGACGCCGATCATGGATCCGCGCGTCGTGAACACCGACCACGGTTGGTGGCTGCCAGAGACGGAAGGCGCCGCTCCGAACCTGTACGGGATCGGAGATGTGAACATCAACAATCTCGTTCCTTGGGGAGCTGCTGGGGCCACGGGATTCGGCGCGAACTACAAGTCCATGCTGTGCAAGATCTACAAAGTAGCAGAAGGGGAGATGTGACATGGCTCGCAGCGGGTTGTTGATCGACTACGACTTCTGCACCGGTTGCCATGTCTGCGAAGTCGCCTGTCAGATGGAGTATCACTATCCGGCTGACAAGTCGGGCATCCAGGTGCAAGAGATCGGCCCATGGAAGATAACCGAGGACAAATGGCAGCTTTCTTACGTTCCCGTTCCGACGGACTTGTGCAATCTCTGCGCGGGCCGAGTTGCGAAAGGCAGGCTGCCCGCATGTGTGGCTGCCTGTCAGCAGAGCGTGATGAAGTTCGGCCCGGTGCAGGATCTGCTTGCCGAACTTGAGTCGAAGCCGAAGCAGGTGCTTTTCGCCCCCAAATAGCGGCGTCTAATCAGCTCGCGAGAGACTCTCGGCGAATCGAAGCGGCCTCCACGGCGGAAGCGTGGAGGCCGCTCAGGCAGAGCTTCTCAAGTCGAGCGTCGTGTCAGGTCCTCGAACAGAAGGAGAAATGACCCATGTGCTTCAGACCGCCAACGGCCGCCAAGAAGGAGAACAAGTG
>Ga0068714_10005458_pt1 | contig 13498 bp, 13 predicted proteins | sample MTBNYHSulfiMetaG_FD_62988 | JGI IMG/M metagenome (GOLD analysis project Ga0068714, IMG submission 62988) | Enrichment culture microbial communities from rom New York Harbor, USA that are MTBE-degrading - MTBE-NYH (New York Harbor Sulfidogenic)... | ecosystem: Environmental > Aquatic > Marine >... | reverse complement strand
GCTCAGATGTTATTGAGTAACCGAGGATATTTCGGAGGTTGAGCTACCATGCCACGTGGCGCGCGCTTGGACACACCGGGGGCCCTGCATCATGTCATCGTTCACGGCAATAGGAGTAGGCCAACAGCTTCTCATGAACAGTCCAGATGTTCAGGGTTATGCGTATGAAAGAAAGCATTGGCCAGCCCCTTGGGAGTTCTCCAATGGCATCCCACTCGCAGTGGTCATCTTATTCCCGGGAGTCCGTCCGCCAATCCCTTTAATTGCCCTTGTCGGTTCAGGATGGATGTATCACACGCATCGTCAAACGGGTGAGGAAGTCATTCAGTTGTCAACTACAGCTTTTTGTTCAGAAATTCAGCACTGACTTCCCGGTCCGTCCGACATCCTCGCCACGCCGCATTGAATTCACTTAATCACCTTGGCGCCATCTGCCAGACCCGAGAAATGCAAAATAATGCTGCCAATACCTACAAAACCGCATTAAAACACTGGACTTGAGATATAATTTGGTATTAAAGATGGGTTGGGGCGGCTTTCTAGTTCGGGGAATCGGTTGTTTCAAAAAGGAGGGAAAGTATGACCAAAGCAGAATTGACCGCATTTGTTGCCGACGCGGCTGGTATCACCAAGAAAGCAGCGGAATCAGCCATCAATGCATTCGCAGAAGGCGTTTCGAGCGCCTTGGAGAAAGGGGAGTCGGTTTCTCTGTTGGGTTTCGGAAGCTTCAAAGTCGCAGGGCGTGCCGAAAGAGAAGGAAGAAATCCGAGAACCGGTGAAAAAATAAAGATTCCTGCTGCCAAAGTAGTCAAGTTTGCACCGGGAAAGGCACTGAAAGATCGAATCAAATAGCTTGGGAGCCATCAGCCTTCCATGGGAGGGTCATGTGGTCTTTTTTACAGGAACCATGCTCTGAGCCGCCCCGCTCCCACCCTATTATGCTGCTCTTGTTTCCCCAAAGGGTCTCCGGCAAACCGGGAATTAGTAAGCTAAAGGTCGGGCTGCCCCCCAGGGGGCAGCCCCGTTTTTGCTTCTGTTGGATCTGTCGGCTAGCTTCTGGCTTTGACCGCTTGGCCGATCTTGCGCCCCAATTCAACACATTTGGTTAAATCTTCGTGCGAAGGAGCATACTTCACTCGCAGACCCGGATCGATCAATTCCACTTTCATTTCCTCGAGGGCTTCGGACATCAACTTTACAGCTTCTCCGCTCCATCCATAAGAACCAAATGCGGCTCCTATTCTGTTGGCCGGACGAAGTCCTTTCATATAGGTGATCATATCGGCCATTGGCGGCATCATTCCGTTGTTGAGGGTAGATGAGCCCAGAATGATTGCCCTGGCGTCAAGGACCTCGGTCATGATGTCGCTGCGATGGGTATGCTTGAGATTGAAGATTTGGAAGTTGACTCCTTCCTGTATCAAGCCGTCGCCAATCGCGTAGCCCATCTTTTCAGTGCTCTGCCACATGGTATCGAAAATAATCAAGGCCTTCTCTTTGCTTTTCTGCTGACTCCAGGCTACATAAGCATCGACGATTCTCCCGGGTTGACCGCGCCAAATGAGGCCATGATCGGGAGCAATCATATCGATTTGAATCCCGAGCTGCTGTACGCCCGCCAGCAGCTTCTGAATCAACGGCGAATAGAGCAGAAGGATGTTGGCGTAATACTTGGCCGAATGCCTCATTAGCTCATGCGGATCAACTTCATCGTCAAAACGCTCACTAGTAGCCCAGTGTTGTCCGAAACCGTCGCTGGAGATCAGCAATCGGTCTTCCGGAAGATAAGACATCATACTGTCGGGCCAATGAATCATCCTGGTTTCAATAAACTGGACGCTCCTTTTGCCCAACTGGATTGTCTGCCCGTTTTCAACCACCTCGTAGGGCCAATCTTCCCTATGATAGTGCTCGATAAGCGCTTTTTTCCCCATCGCCGTGCAAAACACCTTCTCGGGCTGGATTTCCGCGATCACTTCCGGTATCGCTCCGGAATGATCCATTTCTACATGGTTGACAATCAGATAATCTATTTTTCGAGGATCCACCAGCTTCCGAATGTTGTGGATGAGATTGCTCTTGAAAGGTTTTTTCACCGTATCGAACAGAGCTGTTTTTTCATCCATGACCAAATAGGCATTGTAAGTTGTGCCCTTCGGAGTCGAATAGCCGTGGAAATCCCTGATGTTCCAATCAAGAGCCCCGACCCAATAAATGTCTTTTTTGATTTCAACAGGTTGCATGCTATCCCTCGCAAGGATTTCAGTTACCAGTTTTCTCCGAGCAGCTCATAGTAGGCCTGAGGATGGGCACATGCCGGACAGGCCTGCGGGGCTACCTCGCCTTCATGCAGGTAGCCGCAGTTTATGCAGCGCCAGACCACTCCGGTGCTACGCCTGAAGACCTGCCCCTTTTCAATGTTGACCGCCATGTCCCGATACCGCTTTTCATGCTGCTTTTCTGCCACGGAAATAGCCGCGAAGACTTCGGCCACAGCGTCAAAACCTTCTTCCCGAGCGACCCGGGCAAACTCGGGGTACATTTGCGTGTGCTCGTAATTCTCCCCCGCAGCTGCAGCTAGAAGGTTTTCAAGCGTGCTGCCGATCACACCCGCAGGAAAACCTGATACCACCTGGACTTCTCCCCCTTGTAGAAAGCTGAAGAAGCGCTTGGCATGCTCTTTCTCCTGGTTGGCAGTTTCTTCGAAAATGGCCGCTATTTGCATGAAGCCGTCTTTTCTCGCCTGACCGGCAAAATAAGTGTACCGATTGCGCGCCTGTGATTCACCTGCAAAAGCCGTAATGAGATTCTTTTCCGTTTGCGTACCAATGATTTGCTTCACGTGCATCCTCCAATCTATCACTTGTTCCCTGCATCTTCTCTTGCACCCTTTTGTTTCACAGCCTTACACTCCGGGCAAAGCCCAAGAAATTCCAGTCGTACACCACTTATCTCATAACCGTTCGGGCCGGCTACCAGCCCATCAAAAGATAAAGGAGCCTGCAAAACGACATCTTTGAGTTTACCACAATTGAGGCAACGAACATGGTAATGTTCCGTCAAATTGATGTCGAATCTTCTCTGGCCTCCGGCAAAATCCAGCTTGCGAATCCTGCCGTGGGAGGCCAGAATTTCCAGATTTCGATAGATTGTTCCCAGACTGATCCGGGGCAGGCGTTTCTTTACTCGTTCATAAATTTCGTCTGCAGTCGCATGAGAATGAGCAAGTCTCAATTCCTCCAGAATAACTTTGCGCTGATGTGTCAATCTAAACATTGGGTGAGCTGCCTTTATTCCCCAGATAAGAATGAGAACCATTGCTATTTAAAACTTGCCTTTCCGCAAGTCAATACCTCCAAAGACTGCCCAAAGAGCTCTGCAGCATGAGGATCGGAGTGAAAGATTCTGTCGCATAACTGTCGGTGAGGTCGAAGGTCAGAAGACAATCCAGGCAGGGTTTCTATATAATGCGTAATGGGTGTATTATGATCTCATTAATGTTTAACGATTATCCCGTGACGACATGAAGCTGGAGTTGAAAATGGTGACACAAAAAAGCCTCTTCTCCTGGGTGCTGGAACGCTGCCGAGGTCTGCAACTTCTGCTTATTGTGATGATTTTGTTCACTGTTTTCTTTCGTGTCTTTCCATTGGAGATGCAAAAGCGGATCGTAAATGTCGCCATCCGCTCCCGCGACATCAATGCTCTGCTGACTTACTGCGGTCTTTATATAAGCGCTGTAGTGACAGCCGGAATACTAAAATATGTGATTAATGTTGTGCAGGGCTACATCGGGCAAAAGATCCTTTATGAAATGCGCGACCAACTCTACGCGCACATTTTAAGTCTGCCTCTCTCCTTTTTCAGACGGACGTCGCCCGGGCTGGTTATTTCCTCCTTGACTTCGGAACTGAGCGGGCCGGGCGATTTTTTGGGGAGTGCACTGGCGGTACCGATCATAAACCTTCTAACCCTTATTATGTTTGTCGGGTATATGATCTATCTCAATCCGCTCCTCGCCGTGCTGAGCTTTGCCATGTACCCGCTTGAGATTCTGATCATTCCGGTGCTGCAGAAGCGCTACAACAAATTGAACCAGGACCGGATCAATGTCACCCGTGGCATGAGCAATGCCATAGGCGAAGCAATCTCCGGAATGCATGAAATCCACGGCAATGCAAGTTATCCCATTGAGAACCGTAAGCTCGACGGATTCGGCTCAAAGCTTTTCGCGCTCCGGCACCGTATGAACAAGAACAAATATATGGTCAAATTTATCAATAACTTCTTCCAAAGCTTGGGACCGTTCATTTTGTTCCTGGTGGGCGGCTACTTAAGCATCAGAGGAAGACTAGACCTTGGAGCTCTGGTTGCTTTTTTGTCGGCTTATGAGAAGCTCTATGACCCCTGGAAAGAATTGATGGACTACTACCAAGACTTCCAGGACAGCAGAGTCCGTTATTATCAAGTGATGAATTACTTCGATTACTCTCCGGAATTCCAATTGAAACCGGATGAGGCTCGCGAGCCTTACCTTTTAAAAGGTAAGATCGAGATCAACGATCTCGATTTTGTTGCAGACGGAAACAATCGGATCCTGGATCGCGTTTCTCTAGGTCTTCAACCGGGCGAACAGCTGGGTGTGGTTGGACTGTCCGGCAGCGGGAAGAGCACTCTGGCCATGGTGATCGGGCAGCTCTACAGCTACACACGCGGACATGTCTTGGTGGACGGCATGGAGCTCAAGACCCTGACGAAGCTGGACGTAAGTCACAACATGGGTTACGTGGCACAACATCCCTTCATTTTTGACGACTCCATCAAGGAAAATATCCTTTATTCCCGAAAGTCTTTGAGTCTGAGCGGTCACGATGAGGGACTCCCAAGTCGCGACGAGATCTTGCGAGTAATCGATGAAGTGGGCCTTACGGAGGATATCCTCAGATTTGGATTGAATTCAGTCCTGGAACGCAAAGTACAGATCGTTCTTGCTCGGAAGATCGTCGGCATACGGGAAGAGTTTTATCGTCGCTGGGGCACTCAACTGGTCGACGACGTCGAATTTTTCGACGTTAAGAGGTTTTTGCATTATACCAACATTGCCGAGAACATCTCTTTTGGCTACCCAAATCGCGCCGACTGCGAACTTGAACAGCTTCCGAGCAACAGGCTGTTTCGCAGGTTCTTGGATGAAGTCGGGCTGACTCTGCCACTGCTGGACCTCGGTCAGCAGTTGGCTAAGGAGACAGTCTCGTTATTGGAGGATATCCAGGACGACCAGTTTTTCTTTGAGATGAGCCCCATTGCGCGCGACGAGCTCGAAGTCTACAGCGCCATTGTGGAACTGCTCAGTAAGGGAGGCGGAGAGCACCTTGGCAGGAAGGAGCAGGATGCGATACTCAAGCTGGCGCTTCGCTTCACTTCTTCCAGGCACAAGATGGCCGCTCTCCCCTCCAGCCTGGAAATGCAGATAATCGAGGCGCGACGCCTCTTCTTTGAAAGATTTGCCGCCGAAGACCCCGGCGCCTTCATTTTCTACCACCCCGATGATTATCTCTACACCCACAGCTTAATGGACAATATCCTGTTTGGGCATTTGAAAGCTGACCGTCCACGGGCAACCGAAGAGATTCAAAACCATGTGGTCAACCTGTTGCACGAGCAACATCTCTTTGCCGAAGTCATGGAAGTCGGCCTCTCTTTTCAAGTCGGAAGCAAAGGGGACAGGCTTTCCGGAGGCCAAAAACAAAAGATCGCCCTCGCCCGCGTCCTGCTTAAACAACCGCGTATTCTGATCCTGGATGAAGCCACTGCCAGCCTGGACAACCGTTCCCAAACGCGGATTCAGGAATTGATCAAGACCGAGCTGAAGGGAAAATCGACATTAATAGCTGTGGTCCATCGGTTGGAGTTAGTCAAAGATTATGATCAGATAATAGTAATGAAGGCGGGTAAGATTGTCGAAATGGGACAATACGAAGAACTGCTTACGAGAAAGGGACTTTTCTATGAGCTCGCCCGTGGATCATGACCAGACTTGCAGTGCGAGCGAACAGAGCGGACGCTGTGAATTGGAGACCAACCTCGATGTGTTGCGGAAAATTCCGGTCTTTTCGGGCATCCCATTGCAGCGCCTCAAGCTCTACGCCTATCTCTGCAAAAGAGCCCGCTACGGGGCGGGCGAATTCATATTCCGGCAGGGCGATCCGGACGATCGGGGGTATGTCCTTCTATCGGGAAGAGCTCAAATCGTGCGTGAATATGAAGATCATTCAGTGTTCTTGAATGAGCTTCACACAGGAGAGTTTTTCGGTGGCCTTGCGCTCTTATCGGACATCAAAAGGTTGTTTTCCGTCAAAGCTGCAACCGATATCGACTGCCTGACACTCGATCGGGAGAGTTTTCGCAAGATGCTTATCCAGTTCCCCGAGGTTGGGATTAAAGTCCTTGATTTAATGATCAGGCGGGTCGTGCATATGGAGGAGAAACTGATGCGAAAGCATATCCACGAATGTATATACGGATGATTTCAAGGAGTGGAAATGACGAAAGGGATCGAGCCTGAACAAGAATATACAGAAGCAGAAAGGCAAGAGGAAGAAAAGCGCATCAGATATCTGAGGCGACTGGTTGATTTCTCCCTGGCACTCATTGCCCAGTCCAATATAAGTATTGGGGAAGCCCAAAGGCTGGTCGAAGCCGTGCGACAGAAAGCCTATGAACTGTTTCCGGACAAGAAGGAGACTTTTGAGCTGATTTATACTCCACGCTTTCGACGCCTTATTGTAGAAAAATATCGATTGCAGTAGCTCATAATTTTGCTCTCGTCGGTAACCTCCAGGGGTAAGGTCGCATTAATGAACCAAATCGCTCTAAGATTACAGAGGGAAGCTGAACGGATCGCTTCAAGGCATTCACTGCCGGCTTTTTATGTTCAATTCAAGGCGCCACTTGCCCTCGCCCGTAAGATTTTCTTCGCTCACCCACTGGTGACTCTTTTGCGCGAAATGATCGAACCGGTCCTGAATGAGGACCTCGGGCACGGCATATACCACAGTACAAGGGTCAGCATTGACAGCGCAGCACTTGTCTACGTCGAGCTCGAGTCAAATCCGATGGAACCGTCCCGACTGGAAAGATTGATGATCCTTGGCTTGTTTTCCGGATTGCTGCACGACATAAGCCGCGGCCAGGAAAGCCATGCCGAGGCCGGCGCGGTTGAGGCCGTGCAGTATTTGGAAGAGCTTTCACTGGGGCAGGAGGAAATCGACTGCATTTGTCAGGCAATCCGCAACCACGAAGCGTTCGTCAAGCCGAAGGTCTGCAGCAGGCCTTCTTTCCAGCTGCTTAGCGATTGCCTTTACGATGCCGACAAATTCCGCTGGGGACCCGATACGTTCACCCACACTTTGTGGCGTATGATGAACCATCAGGAGATCACTCCGCAGGAGTTGATTGATCGTTTTCCCTGGGGCATGACAGGCATGCTGCGCATTGTAGATACTTTTCGCACCGCAACCGGGCGACAATTCGGACCGGAGATCATCGAAACTGGAGTTGAAATCGGCAGGGAAATCTATCGTTATTTGGTGCAAAATTTCGGAGAATTATAGATGGGCAACGACACACTGACGGCGATTGCAGGCATTCGCGTGGGTCACGCCTCGTTGGAAGACACCCCGAGCGGCTGCACCGTCATATTGCCAACTGGCGGCGCTACAGCCGGGGTTGATATTCGTGGCGGCGCCCCGGGCACTTATGGAACGGAATCTCTCAACCCGCTCAACCTAGTCGACCGCGTACACGGAATCTTCTTCACGGGCGGAAGCGCTTTCGGACTGGGGGTGGCTGATGGGGTGCGTAAATATCTTAAAGAGAAAAACATAGGTTTTGACACCGGGCACGGCTTCATCCCGATAGTGGCCGGAGCTGTGATTTTTGATTTGGGCCTAAATTCTTCCGATCGCTACCCTGATGCTGTTTTGGGTTATGCGGCCTGCCGCGGAGCCTCTTCGGAAGCAGTCGCTGAAGGGTGTGTGGGAGCCGGCACAGGCGCCACAGTGGGAAAAATCTACGGCCTGCCGCAGGGCATGAAAAGTGGTCTTGGCAGCTACTGCATTAAAGCTCCAAGCGGTGTCGAGGTAGCAGCGTTGATGGTGGTCAATGCTTTTGGCGATATTGTCGATCCCGCTTCGAATCGACTGATCGCCGGCTGCCGAGAAGCCCCGGATAGCCGTACCTTGATCAATGCAGATCTTCAGCTTTATCATCTGCAACGGCTGCGAGGGTTCCCGGATGGTCAAAATACAGTCGTGGGAGTTGTTGCGACCAACGTGAAATTCAACAAGACGCAACTTACAAAAATTGCTCAAATGGCCCATGATGGCCTGGCAAGAGCGGTCTATCCCGCTCATACCCTATATGATGGAGATACGATTTTCAGTATGAGCTGTGGGGAGATGCAAGGAGTGGAGGTGAGCATCGTCGGTTCCCTTGCGGCTCAAGCGACTTCTCGGGCAATTATAAGGGCTGTTCGTAAAGCAAGTTCGTACCGATCTCTACCAGCCTCGATCGACCTGTAACTTCAGCCCAATCTTTTTCGCAAAGGGCCGGTTGCGCCGCCCAACTGAACTGATAATTCAGCGAAGGAGCTGACATGGACGACAGATTCAACCCTTTCATCTCGGCACAACAGCAACTGGATGAAGCTGCCGCAGAGCTCGGTCTCGACCCCGCAGCTCACGAGCTTTTGCGCTGGCCCATGCACGAGGTCAAAGCCACGCTTCCGGTTCGCATGGATGATGGCTCAACTCGAATTTTTCATGCCTTCCGCATACAGCACAATACTGCCAGAGGGCCGGCCAAGGGAGGCATACGCTGGCATCCTCAAGAAACGGTGGACATTGTACGTGCCCTGGCAGCCTGGATGACCTGGAAAACCGCAGTCGTGGACATACCGCTGGGCGGTGGGAAAGGCGGAGTGATCTGTAATCCCAAAGAACTTTCCGAAGGTGAGAAAGAACGGCTGGCGAGAGCTTACATGAGGGCGTTTGCCAAATTCCTCGGGGTCACCAAAGACGTCCCGGCACCCGACGTATATACTACGCCTCAGATCATGGCATGGATGATGGACGAGTACGAAACGATTGTGGGAGAAAACCATCCGGGCGTAATCACCGGAAAACCGGTGGCGCTGGGAGGCTCGCACGGTCGGGGTGACGCGACTGCCCGGGGAGGCATTTACGTAACCCGTGAGGCGGCGAAAATGTATCATATCGAGCTGCAGGGCCAAACCATGGCGGTATTGGGGTTCGGCAATGCCGGTCAAAATGCCGCTCTGCTCGGTGAGGAAATTTTGGGGCTCAAGCTCATAGCTGCATCCGACTCCAAGGGCGGGGTCTACAACCCTCTCGGCATAGACGCCAAAACATTGGTCGATTTCAAGCTCAAGAACGGACAATTGAATGGGTTCCCAAATGCCAAAGCGATCACCAACAATGAGTTATTGGGGCTGGGCGCCACTGTGCTGTTTCCCGCCGCTTTGGAAGATGTGATCACGAAAGAGAATGCGCCCGGGTTGCAGTGTAAGATCTGCTGCGAGCTGGCAAATGGACCGACCACTCCCGATGCAGACAAAATATTGAACGAAAAAGGCGTGATCGTTTTGCCCGATTTTTTGGCGAATGCAGGTGGAGTAACCGTCTCATATTTTGAACAGGTGCAGAATTCCAGCAATCTATATTGGGAATTGCAGGAAGTTCATTGGCGTTTGGATAAACGGATGACTCATGCCTTCCAGAGCGTTTTCGCTATGAGTCAACAAAAGAAAACCAGTTTGAGACGGGCCGCCTATTTGCTGGCTGTAGCTCGAGTAGCAGAGGCCTGCAAGCTTCGCGGCTGGGTTTAACTATGGAAACGGATCGAGCACCCAAGTTACGGGAAATAACCTGCATTGACGAACTGATCAAAGCGTATCGTCTGCAACAGCGGATACTAAGATATCCACACCTGCAGAAGAACATCCGCAGGATCTTCCTCAGCGCTCTGGAAGAGCGGGGCATCGTCAGTGCCGAAGCAGTTCGCGAGAAGGCCCTTCAGTACTTGCTCAAAAACGAAACGGAAGACGCAGACGAGGTGATCGATGAATATGAGCGCGCGCTAATCGATCTCTATTTTGCCACCCACTTCGATCACACCGAAATCGAGAACCACATCAACCTGGCAAGAAAGCAGCAGGCTTTCCAAAAGCTCCATGAAGTCGTGAATCGAGAAGATGCAACTTCTTCTCGAATCAAGAAGGTGCTCAAAGAGTTTTGTGAAATTCCTCAAGGCAACCTCTATATTTCGCCAAGTGAAGCGGAAGGAGTGCGGGTCGCTCTCATCAGCCATTTTATCTCAAGTCAGCTGCCCTTTATCGGAATTGCCAAAAAACACATCACCATCCGCGACATTGACGAACTGATGGATCATTCTTACTGGAACCGCCGGCGCTCGGGAAAAATCGGCGGCAAGGCGGCGGGCATGTTTCTCGCCAACAAGATAATCTTGCCTCGGCTTTCTCCAAAGGATCCCGAACTGGAGCGATATGTGAGCATGCCGGAATCGTACTATTTCAATTCCGGCAATCTGTCCGACTTTCTTGATTATAATCGTCTCTATTCGTTTCACAGCCAGAAGTATAAGACCAGTGAGACCATCGAGGAAGAATATAAAAACATGTCCGGGCTCTTCCAAAGGGCATCTTTCCCACCGGATGTCGAGAAGGATTTTCGCGAATTCCTGGAAAAGGTCGGCGAGCATCCTTTGGTATTGCGTTCTTCGAGCTTTCTGGAGGATAGCTTCGGTTACGCTTTCTCCGGCAAATACGATTCCCTGTTCATCGCCAATCAGGGAGATCCGCAAACCCGTCTGAATGATTTCATGTGGGGCTTAAAGCGCGTTCTCATGAGCACGTTCAGTCCGGCTGCGATTCTGTATCGACGAGACCGCAAGTTGATCGATTTTGATGAAAGAATGAGCGTTTTGGTGCAAAAGGTGATAGGGCGCCGCTTCGGTCCCTATTTTTTCCCACTTGCAGGCGGGGTAGCTTTCTCTCACAACGCATATGCCTGGACGCCGCGAATAGCGCGTGAAGAAGGAATGGTTCGCTTCGTCCTGGGGTTGGGGACCCGCGCGGTTGACCAGGTCGAACCCGATTACCCGCGCATCGTTTCCCTGAGCCATCCCACCCTTCGACCCGAAGTCGGCGCGGCCAAGATCAGAAAGTATTCACAAAAATTGGTGGATGTGATCAACCTCGAAACCGGCCGCCTTGAAACCATCTCCTATGTCGACTTATTCGGCAAGATCGATTATTATGCAGACCGCCATTTGGTACTTTCAGCCAGTGAAAACGAGCACCTCTCGTCGCTCATGTTTGAAACTCAATCCATTGCCCTTGAACGATCTATTATTACGTTTGACAATCTCCTCACCAAGACCCCTTTTGTCCGCATCATGAGGAAGATTCTCAAGAAGCTCGAGGATGCTTACGACCTCCCCATCGATATCGAGTTTGCCTGGGATGATGGGAAGCTCTATATTCTCCAGTGCCGATCCCTTCCAATGGGAGAAAAAACGGGCAGAATCGAGTTGCCGAAGGATATCGTACCCAAAGATGTTCTTTTCACCAACAATCGGGGAGTATCGAGTCGAATTGTTAGAGATGTCGAATACATTGTTTACGTCAATCCAAAAGCGTACTCACGGCTGTCCGACTACGAAGGAAAATTGAAGATTGGACGTGTAGTCGGTAAAATCAACCGACTACTCAAAGGATCTCGTTATGCTCTTCTTGGACCCACCCGCTGGGGCAGCAGCGACATCAATCAGGGAGTCAAGGTGGGTTATGAGGATATCAACAATACCTTGATTCTTGGCGAGATAGCATTTGCAGAAGAAGGATCGACGCCTGAGGTTTCCTATGGAACCCATTTTTTCAATGACCTGGTCGAGGCCAACATTTTGCCTTTGGCGATTTATCCGGATGATGCGGAATCGGTTTTCAAAGAGGCATTTCTGCTCAATTCCGAAAACCTCCTCAGTTCCATGGCACCGGAATTTATCGGCTATGCACAGGTGGTTCGCGTCATTCATATTCCAGCCAACACCTCGGGGCGCTACCTGCAAGTGTTTCAAGACGGTCTGAAGCAGCAGGGAATCGGGTTCTTCGGTCGTCAAAACTCATCGGCATGAATCAAGCCCGGTAGGATGGATGGGATAGCATTCAGCCTGTTCCCGATGATACGAGGCGTTAACCGGGTACATGATCTTTAGCGGAGCTGCCCTATGACATTTCAGACATGGCTGGCCTTCTCCATCGCGGCGGGAATCGTTTTGGTGATACCCGGCCCCACCATCATTGCAGTAATCAGCCATTCTCTGGCTCAAGGTCGCAGGGCGGTCATTCCACTGGTAATCGGGGTGACTCTGGGGGACTTTACCGCCATGAGCCTTTCTCTTTTGGGGCTTGGAGCCGTTTTGGCTGCCTCAGCCAGCCTTTTTGCCGCTCTGAAGCTGTTCGGCGCTCTTTATCTGATCTACCTTGGCATTAGATTGTGGCGCTCGCAACCGCATGCTGCAGCACCCAACTTAACGGCTGAAGCGGTTTCAGGCAAATCCTTGCTGACCAGCTTGTTTTTCATAACTACCCTGAATCCTAAAAGCATCGCCTTTTTCATTGCTTTTTTGCCCCAGTTTGTAAACCCCTCAGCAAAACCTTTACCTCAATTCCTGATTCTGGGGGGAACTTTTTTGTTCCTTGCGGCCTTGAATGCGACCCTCTATTCACTATTTGCCGGACAGCTTCGGGAGAAAATGCAAAGCACGCATGCACGCCGCTGGCTCAATCGCTGTGCGGGAACGGCACTGATCGGAGCCGGTTTTCTTACCGCTGCCATGCGTCGATCTTCGTAGCGAACGGACCGCTGCCATTGCCGCTTGGTGGGCGGGATACATGCCGGATAGCCGGCAGCACGTCGATTTCGCTTATTCGATCACGACCACCTTGAATTGCTTCGTCTGCACCGGCGGGATATCCTTCTCCCAGGGCCTTACGTATTTCATCTGTATTATTATTTCACCCTGTCCGACCGCCTTGAAGGTCCACACTTCCTGACCGCCGGCTCCAATGAGCTTGGTTTCGGGGCTCTGGTAGACGCTGCCCACCAGCTTCACCACCTCTTCTTCCAGTGGAGCGGCCAGCTCCCAGCGGTAACCAGTGGTTGGATTAGACTGCAAGGTGATTGAAAATTCCTCACCAGATGAGGCTTGAATCGATATCGATTGGTGTTGCGTCTGACTCGAAGTCGAATCTTTTTTTTCTTCAATTTTCATCGCTGCCAGTTTGCTTTCCGGAGAAGGATTTTGCAGTGCTTCGACGCTTCGCCCCGCCTTTTGCTCCGTGGCTGCAACCTCCTGCATTGCTGTCAACAAGGAACAAATCAGAACCAATGCTGCG
>Ga0068714_10005457_pt1 | contig 13500 bp, 12 predicted proteins | sample MTBNYHSulfiMetaG_FD_62988 | JGI IMG/M metagenome (GOLD analysis project Ga0068714, IMG submission 62988) | Enrichment culture microbial communities from rom New York Harbor, USA that are MTBE-degrading - MTBE-NYH (New York Harbor Sulfidogenic)... | ecosystem: Environmental > Aquatic > Marine >... | reverse complement strand
AACTGGAAAATATCTATCGCCGTAGGATCCCACCTAAAGACATAATTACCCCTGAACTAGCCAGATATATTACCGAGTTGTCGCGGGAGATCAATCGTCAGATAGGCATATTGGTGAAGCGGTCCGGCGATATAGAATATGTCATAGTCGGCGACCACCGGAGTATTACCATCCCGACTTTATCGGATTACCGTGCAGGGAGCAGCCGTTTACGGGGCTTGAGGTGCATTCACACCCATCTGGAGGATGAGCCCCTTACCCAGGATGATTTGACGGATCTGGCCATCCTTCGTCTGGATATCATGGCCGGCATAATTACCCGGCCGGATGGCCTTCCGGGATTGGTACATGCCGCCCACCTTCTGCCCAGGCCGGTAAGAGGAGAAAACATTTCTTTTCTAGAGCCCAGGATACCGGCACAGTTGGATATTGATTTTCAGGGCTTGATTCAGTCTCTTGAGGACGAAATTGCCCGTGAGCAGGCCGTACAAACAGTAGGCGGGAAAAAAGACCGCGCCTTCCTTATTGATGTCACTACCACCTCCCGTGAAGCGGCGGAGGAGTCTTTGGAGGAGCTGAGGGAGTTGGCACGAACCGCCGGGGTTGAGGTGCTTGATTCCATTATTCAGCGGCGAGATAAGATACACCCTAAGTACATAATGGGTAAGGGGAAACTCGGCGACTTACTGATAAAGACACTGCAGAGGGGCGCCAATCTGCTGATATTTGATCATGAGTTAAATCCTTCCCAGATACGTTCCATTACCGACTTTACAGATATGCGGGTTATTGACCGCACCCAGCTTATCCTGGATATTTTTGCCCGGCGCGCCCGGAGCCGGGAAGGCAAGATACAGGTAGAAATGGCCCAGTTGAACTATCTTTTGCCGCGGCTGGTTACCAGAGACGATGCGCTTTCCAGGCTTACCGGAGGCATCGGCGGACGCGGCCCTGGTGAGACCAGGCTGGAGATAGATCGCCGCCGGGTGCGCGAGCGCATCGTGCGCCTTACCAAAGAACTCAAATCCATCAGCAAGCAGAGGGAGCTAAGACGCGAAGGCCGTAAGCGGAAAGATATACCAATAATATCCATTGTTGGTTACACCAATGCCGGAAAATCTACGCTGCTGAATGCCCTTACCAAAAGTCAATTTCTGGCCGAGGACCGCCTGTTTGCCACCCTCGACCCGGCCAGCCGGAGGATTCGCTTCCCCCGGGAGGCCGAGGCTATAATAACCGATACAGTAGGTTTTATTCGTGATCTACCCCAGGCCTTATTCGAGGCCTTCCGGGCCACACTGGAAGAACTTCAGCATGCCGATATTATTATTCATCTCATAGACATAAGTAATAAAAACTTTCGGGAACATATAGAGGCAGTTGAACATATTCTGGAGACCCTGGAACTGCATCACATCCCTGCTATTAATGTCTTCAATAAAATAGACCGGGTATCACCGGAGTATGCCGCTACCCAAAGCCGGGCCTATAATGCCCTGGCCATTTCGGCTATGAACCCTGACACCCTGTCGCCATTTATTGAAACCATTCAGGGCATAGTGGAGAAGGCTCATACCCAGGTAAAAGAGATATGATCAGTTATTTTGGGATTGCTATTAAGTCCTGATTTGCTAAGATAGTGGAATAACATGAAAAGAATTTTTAAAACTTTGTGTGCTTTGTGGTTAATCTCTTGACAAGACTATAGGGATTTCAGGAGGAACAAAAAATGAAGTTACCGAAAACTGTTTTTGTCCTTGGCCTTGTCTCCTGCATTGTATCCTGCGCTACAGCTCCGGAATGGGCTAAGACCAAGACTGCCCAGGGGGCGGCGATTGGGGTTGGCGTAGGGGCAGTAACCGGCGCCATCGTCGGCGAGGGTAAGGGCGCGGTAGTTGGTGGCGTTATTGGCGGGTTGGCTGGCGCAGGCATCGGTTACTATCTTGACCAGCAGGCTAAGGAACTTGAGCAGGTACCCGGTGTTCAGGTAGATAGGAAAGAGGACCGCCTGGTAGTGACCATGCAGGACAACATCCTCTTTCAGACGAATTCGGCCGAATTGAGTAAGGATTCTGCGGTGACACTGGGAAAGACGGCCGATATTCTAAAAAGATATCCGGAGACCCGCATAATTGTTAAGGGCTACACAGATGATGTCGGTTCTGAAGAATACAATTTTAAGCTCTCGGAGCGCCGGGCTTTAATGGTTAGAAACTTTCTGGTAGGAGCGGGGGTCGGGCCAGAGCGTGTAACCGGCGTTGGTTACGGAGAATCATTTCCTGTAGCCGATAACCGTACGGCTGCCGGCCGGCAGAAGAACCGTCGCGTGGAGATGGAGATTATACCCCGGCAGGGGATCTGAGATTAATAATAAGAGCAAGAAGTCCAGGTGCAATATCTATTTCGGACACGGATGAGTGAGAATTATGCCTGCGGCTGAGAAAATACTCATTGTAGATGACGATGCAGTGGTCAGGGGTTTTATAAATGATGCCCTGACAGGCAGCGGTTATGAGTGTCTCGAGGCCTCGATGGCCCGAGAGGTTTTTGCTCTAATGGCGGAACACCGAATTTCGCTCATATTATTAGACATTAAGCTTCCTGATCAGGACGGATTGAGCCTCTTGCCACAGATAATGGAACAAGATGAAGATATCTGTGCAGTTATGATGACCGGTGTAGTGGATATTCGAACCGCGGTCTCTGCTATACGGGGCGGGGCCTTTGATTACATTACCAAGCCGTTCACAGTAGATGAGCTGCATGTTGTGGTAGCGAGGGCCCTTAATAAGAGACGGTTAGAGATTGAAAATAAAGAGTACCAGCGAAGCATAGAAGAAAAGAACCTTAGGCTGGAGATATTGCATGACCTCTCCGTAAAGGTGGCTTATTACCTCTTAAGCACAGTCGAACTGGAAGACATCTTCAGGACCATACTGGTTGGTATTACTGCAGGCGTGGGATTAGGGTTTAACCGCGCCTTTTTGGCATTATTTGATGATGACGGTGGCGTGTTGCGGGGGAAAATGGCCGTTGGGCCGGACAGCCCGGAAGAAGCCGGAAGGATATGGTCGGCATTGCAGGAGACGAAATATACACTAGCCGAGGCCCTTGAGAAATGCGGCCGGGCCTGTCAGCCTCAGGACGCAAGGGTTAACCAGATTGTCCGCGGGATAACAGTGCCCGGCACGGACACGGATCATGTTTTTATACGGTCGGCACGGGAACGGCGTGCATTTCATGTGCTGGGGAGAAGTGTTGATGGCCGGCCGGTGAGAGACGATATTGTAGATCTCTTTGGTGTTGACGAGTTTGCGGTTGTTCCACTCTGCTCTCCGTACCGGGTACAGGGCATTATTATTGCCGATAATTTTATCACCGGCAAGCCGATCAAGGAAGAGGACATCGCCGCCATTGAACTATTTGCCAACCAGGCCAGTATGGCCATAGAAAAGAGCAGACTTTACTCAGAATTGGCTGCCAAACTGGCTATGCTGGAGACCGCTAATAAGGACTTACAGGAAAGCCGGGATATGTTGATCCGGGCCGAGCGGCTTTCGGCCATAGGCGAGATGGCTGCCCAGATAGCCCATGAGATGAGGAATCCGTTGGCCTCGATCGGAGGCTTGGCCCGGTTTATACAGAGGCATACGAAGGAGGATAAACACCGAAAGCATCTGGATAGTATTGTAAAAGAGACGGAGAAAATGGAAGAGATTCTGGCCCAGGTATTTAAATTCATTCAATCTCCGCAATTGACGCTGAGCCGGCAAAATTTGAATGATATAGTGTCTTCCTCCCTTGGCGCCCTCAGCCCTTCGTTTGAGAAATTTCACATTGAGGTAGAAACAGATTTTGCCCCGGATATGCCTGATTCAGAGCTTGATGGTAATCAGATGAGACAGGCTATTATTAATATATGCAAAAATTCTGTCGAGGCTATGCCTTCAGGTGGGCGGCTCAGGATCAGCACCCGGCTTATCCCCCAGAACATAGGGGTTGAGATTAGTGATACCGGAATGGGCATGCACGGAGAGATGCTGGATAGGGCCCGACAACCCTTTTTTACAACCAAAACTTACGGCGTTGGTCTGGGATTGAATATAGCGGAACAGATTGTCAGGGCGCACAAAGGCAAAATGGATATTTCCAGCGGGTTAGATGCCGGGGTACGTGTTAATATTACCTTGCCGCGCAGCGCAGAGGACAGGTCTTAACAGAGATGCTCGTCGATAATTATAACCGGACCATTACCTACCTTCGCTTATCGGTTACAGATCATTGCAACCTGCGTTGTCAATACTGCATGCCCCCCGGTGGTGTCCGGAAGATTGCCCGTGAAGAGATATTGCGCTATGAGGAATTTTTACGCCTGGTGCGGGTTTTAATCCCATTGGGCATAAAGAAGGTTCGGCTGACAGGAGGAGAACCCTTGGTTCGCCGCGGCATTACCGAATTTATCCGGTCACTCAGGCGCATCGATGGGCTCCGGGCAGTCTGTCTCACTACGAACGGCACCCTTCTGGGGGAAAAAATTGATGAACTGTATGCAGCCGGTATTAATAGGATAAACATAAGCCTGGATACCTTAGATGCGCAGAAATATCATGTGATAACCACCCGCCCTTTCTGGCATAAGGTCTGGGAAGCTATTGAAAAGGCCCTGTCATTCGGTGATGTCGAGGTTAAGCTTAATGTGGTAGTTATGAAGGGCATAAACGATGACGAAATAGAGGCCTTTGCCCGTCTGGCCTATAAATATCCCTTGCAGGTGCGGTTCATAGAGTTTATGCCGGTTGGCTGTGGAAGCCGATGGAGTGGTGATGTCTATATGCCCGGGGCTGAGTGCATGGAGCGGGTAAGGAAAGTGGGTGATCTGTTGCCTCTGAGGCATAAAGAGGATGCAGGGCCGGCCGTAGTTTACACGTTTGCCGGGGCGGCAGGTGAAATAGGCTTTATAAATTCTATTAGTCAGAATTTTTGTGCTTTCTGTAACAGGATGCGTATCACACCGGATGGACAACTGAGGATGTGCCTTTTTTCAGATGACGAACTGGATGTAAAAAAATATCTACGCTCTGGTATGCAGGATGCAGAACTGGCAGGATTAATACTAAAAGCGGTTAAACAAAAACCCCTTGAGCATGCGGGATATGGCCGGTTAATACATCAGTGCCGCCGTCAGATGTCGCAAATTGGGGGCTGAGGCCCTCAGGCAATATCCTCAATCTTACGAATTCCTTCCCCCCAGTTTTCTACCTTGAATTCTTTATACGGGATAACGATCTTATCTTTTTCTTCAATGAATATCATTTGCTTCTTATAGTCAAGCAGGAGGGATATCTTAAATATCAAGTTATCGCCTTCTATGCCTTCCAGAGAGACCTTCTCCTCAAGATATGAGTATTCCTTATTTATAATAATTTCTTTAACCCGATCCTTAGTAAGTTTTTCTTTTTCTTCCAAAAATCCAGGCATAGCGTCCTCCCGCTAATGGAGTATGTGCCCATTTGTTAATGGTTACCACAGTTGCGCAAGCAAAGTCAATCAGTTATACCGCCGCTTAGATTAGGTAGAAGCGTATCTATGATTCACCTTGACAAGTCGGCCTCACTCGGTAATATAAGGATTCTAACTTTAACAGAGCCTCTTGCAAAATTGTCTGTCATCCCCGAATGATTCTATCAGGGATATTGTTTTTACTTGAATAAAACCAGATTCCCGCTCAAAAGCGTTGCGGAAATGACAAAAAATGGAGTTTTGCAAGAGCCTTTATAGAATCAAAATTGCTGTTTGAAATGTTAAAAGAAGACGAAAGCCCGGGGTATCACGAAAGCTTTATGCGTAAGGCCCTCGAGGCCGCCGGCCAAGCCCAAAAGACAGGGGAGGTTCCGGTGGGGGCGGTTCTTGTGGGAGAAGATGACCAGATTTTAGGGGTGGGCTACAACCAAGTCATCGCACTGAGTGATCCCACGGCCCATGCGGAGATACTGGCTCTCCGCCAGGCGGCGAAAACTCATGTTAACTACAGATTACCGGGAACAACTCTTTACGTCACTATCGAGCCTTGTTTGATGTGTGCCGGCGCTATCTTGCAGGCCCGGGTCAAGAAATTGGTCTTTGGTGCGTATGATCCTAAGGGAGGGGTGTTCGGTTCGTTGTATAATCTGGCTCAAGACCACAGGCTAAGCCATCGCATCGAGGTCATTTCAGGTATTCTGGCTGATGAAGCCCAGTCCATAATGCAGGCCTTTTTCCGGCATAAGCGATCGGGGGAGAGGTACCGAAGTGGCCGTAACGGGGTCGACTCGAAATCGACTTAGGGGCTAATCACCCCTACGTGGGTTCGAATCCCACCCTCTCCGCCAAAAGACATTAGGACGCAGATACACGCAGATTAACTGGATCTAAAGCCGAGGTTACAGCAAACTTTGTCCCTATCTCTTGGCGTATTGGAATGATTTCAGACCGAGAAAACTATTTTTGAGGGCTTTTTCCGCGTATATCTGCGAAAAATTGCGTCCCATAAAATTGGCCTTGGCTACGGAGAGATGTCCGAGCGGCCGAAGGAGCACGACTGGAAATCGTGTGTTCCGCCAAAAGCGGGACCGTGGGTTCAAATCCCACTCTCTCCGCCATTTTTTATAATTTAATTTGATAGCCGGGTCCTGCGCAACGGAAACCTGCGAACCCCGCCAGGTCCGGAAGGAAGCAACGGCAGCAAGGCCTTTCGTGTGCCGCAGGGGCGCCTGGCTATCATTAATTTTAGCTATTGGCTATCAGCGTTCAACAATCAGTCTGCCTACAGAGGGTCTGAACGCTGATACCGGAGCGCTTCCGAAACGAGGATCAAAGAAAATGGCCTACCTCGTCCTGGCCAGAAAGTGGCGGCCGCAAGATTTTTCTGAAGTCATGGGTCAGAGTCATGTGGTCCAGGCCCTGCAAAATGCCATCCGGCAGGGACGGGTGGCCCATGCCTACCTCTTTGCGGGGGCCCGTGGTGTCGGGAAGACCTCAGTGGCACGCATCCTGGCCAAGGCTTTAGAATGCGAGAGCGGTCCTACGGAAACACCTTGCAATCAATGTCCTGTCTGCCGGGAGATCACAACTAGTTCATCTGTAGATATCTATGAGATAGACGGGGCTTCTAACCGCGGTATTGACGAGATCCGCGAGTTAAGAGAAAACGCCAGGTACCTTCCCGCCAAATGCCGGTATAAGATATACATTATCGATGAAGTGCACATGCTCACCGAACCGGCCTTTAATGCCCTTCTCAAGACCTTAGAGGAGCCGCCGGCACATGTCATCTTTATTTTTGCTACTACAGAACCGCACAAGATTCCCATTACCATCCTTTCGCGCTGCCAGCGCTATGACTTTAAACGGCTTCCCGCGTCAGTGATTACAGGCCACCTTAAGGCCATCATCGATCAGGAAGGTATAAAGCTGAGCGCAGGAGGACTGCGCTTTATTGTCCGGGAGGCCGAGGGGAGTATGCGTGATGCCCTGAGCCTCCTGGATCGGATTATCTCCTATGGCGGGGATGAAGTTGGGGACGAAGAGATAGCCGCTGTCTTTGGCCTTGTTGACCAGAGGCTGGTTATAGAGATGATAGTGGCCATATTTGAACATAACCTTGAGCGAAGTATCGACCTGATAGATCAGATTTATACCCATGGTCAGGACCTAAAACGGTTTTATGCAGACATGGTAGAGGCCCTTCGAAATCTGGTCATTATTAAGACCTGCCGGAAACCAGGCCCGTTAATAAATGTTGCAGACGATGAAAAAGAAGAACTGGATAGACTGGGGCAGACAAAAAGTACCGAGACCATTTACCTGTATCTCCAGCTGCTGATACAGGGGTGGGAGGAATTGAGAAGATCTTCACAGCCTAGATTGACCCTTGAGATGATACTGATGCGAGCGAGCCTGTTAAAGGATGTTATTCCAGTGGAAAGGATACTGGAAAAGATTTCCATTCTGGCCTCTGGCATTAAAGAGAATGAGGGTCCGTTACCCATCCAGGATCAACCCACGGCCTATCCTCCGGGGTCAGGCCTGGATAGCTGCAGGCACGAAGGGAAAGAACCAGAAGCCCCCTTTGTATCTGGCAGACGGGAGGACTTTTTAGGTTTCGTTAAAAGCAAGAGCCTCCCTCTGGCCTCGATTCTACAGCAATGTCAGAGGTTGACGGTAAAAAATGATACACTGGTTATTGTGTTTGCCGATCATTCCCTCTCCGATCTCTTAAAAGATCCTTTTTATAACGCACGGCTGCGCGAGATTTGTCGGGAATATTACCAGCGAGACATAAGAATAGACATACTTTCAGAATCAGTGGCAACCCCTGGTCGTGAAACAGCAGAGGAGACAGGCCAGGAACGCACCGTCCGGGAGGAGATAGTAAAACATCCCCTGGTTCAAGAGGCGTTAAGCATCTTAGGCGGACATATTGAGGAGATCAAGATAGAAAAAAGGGCCGATCGTCCGCCGCAGGCGGACTGATAGCCGAACGCCCGTAAAAACGTTTCTAAGGAGTATATGGTGAAAGATCTGGGAGGATTAGTTAAACAGGCACAAAAAATACAGGCTAAGATGGCCAAGATACAGGAGGAACTGGCCGACAAGACCGTGGAAAGCTCTGCGGGTGGCGGGATGGTAACGGTCGTAGCCAATGGTCGGCAGGAAATAGTATCCATAAAGATAGAACGAGAAGTCGTAGACCCTAACGATCTTGATATGTTACAGGACCTGATCCTGGCTGCGGTAAATGATGCCCTGAAGAAATCTCAGCAGATGATGCAGGAAGAGATGGCCCAGGTCGCTGGTGGCTTTAAGATTCCGGGGCTCTTGTAATCATAGCCATGTCCGTTTTCCCACCGGCCCTTTTACGACTTATCCGAAATCTAGGCAACTTACCTGGTATTGGAGAAAAAACGGCGACACGTCTTGCCCTGGCGATACTCCGTTGGCCCGATGTGAGGGCCAAAGAACTGGCCCAAAGTATTGACGAAGTCAAGAAAAAAATACGGTTTTGCTCTACCTGTTTCAGTTTTACGGAAACTGATCCCTGTGCCATCTGTGCAGACCCCAAACGAGCCACTGACGCGATTTGCGTAGTCGAAGACCCGGGGGATATGATGGCTATAGAAAAATCCGGCGGCTTTAAGGGGCGTTATCATGTCTTGCATGGTGTGCTTTCGCCTATGGATGGGATTGGCCCGGACGAGCTTAAGATAAAAGAACTTCTTTTACGTATAAAAAGCGATCAGGTGAAAGAGGTAATCTTGGCGACCAGCCCAACTGTGGCTGGAGAAGCCACGGCTGCCTACCTGGCCGGATTGCTTCAAAATGAAGATGTAACTGTGACCCGCATTGCCTGCGGAGTTCCCATGGGCACAGACCTTAAATATAATGATGAAATGACCCTCAGGCGGGCATTAGAAGCCAGGACCGGGGCATAAAGCGACAGGCAATAGCCTTTGTTAAATTAATAACAAGCCAAAAGGCTTGACAAAAGAAATGCTGCGTGCTACGCAAAGGCCTCACTGTTAGCAATAAATCGGTTACCAAGTTACAGAAGAAGCAAACCGGGTGGAGGAGAATCAAATCATGATCGAGATCAGAATCCATGGGAGGGGTGGCCAGGGGGCGGTTACTTCAGCCGAACTGGTGGCTATTGCAGCCATTGACGACGGGAAGTATGCGCAGGCCTTTCCGAGTTTCGGCCCGGAACGGCGGGGGGCGCCTGTAGCGGCCTTTATAAGGGTAAGCGATAAGCCCATCAGGACGCGGGAAAAGGTTTATGGACCAAATGTGGTCATGGTCCTCGACCCGAGCATTCTTAAAATCGTCAACGTGGCCGCCGGACTGAAAGACGGAGGGACGGTAATTATAAATACCTCCAAGACACCGGAAGAGATGGCCGGGTTATTAAATGTCAAGGCAAAGATTGCTACGGTTGACGCTACCAAGATCGCCATGGAGAGTATGGGGGTCCCCATAACCAATACGACCATGCTTGGGGCCTTACTTAAATCTACCGGTATAGTAAGTAGCGATGCGTTAGGAAAGGCCATTGATAAACGCTTCGGTCGCATTGCGGAGAAGAACAAGACAGCCTTCAACCGGGCCATGACTGAAACTATCATAAGGGAGTCGTAATATGGCAAAGATAGACGCCGTAATGGGTTGGAAAGAACTCGATTTGGGCTGTGTCATACGGCAGCCGGGCAGTTCCCGCACCTTCAAAACAGGTGATTGGCGGTCACAACGGCCGGTTGTGGATAGGGACAAATGTATTAAGTGTGGGTTATGTTGGGTTTATTGCCCTGATCTGGCTATGGTCCCGGCAGAGGAGGGGTATTACAAGGTCAATCTGGATTACTGTAAGGGTTGCGGCATCTGTGCCAAAGAATGTCCTAAAGACGCCATTACCATGGTTTTAGAGGAGGATTAGTTAATATGGCAAAACGCATTGGGATGGAGGTTTCCATAGCCGCCAGTGAGGCCGTCAAATTGGCGGATGTCGATCTTATTGCGGCTTATCCGATCACTCCACAGACACATATTGTTGAACACCTCTCGGAGGTAGTGGCAGATGGGGAACTGGACGCCGCTTTTGTTCCGGTAGAATCCGAGCATTCAGCTATGAGCTGTTGTATCGGCTCTTCAGCCGCAGGCGCCCGGACCTTTACGGCTACAAGCTCACAGGGCCTCGCCCTTATGCACGAGATTCTCTTTATCGCCCCTGCAATGAGACTGCCTATCGTCATGGTAGTAGCGAACCGGGCTCTTTCCGGTCCGATCAGCATCTGGAACGACCATAGCGACATCATGTCCGAGCAGGATATCGCCTGGATACAGACCTTTGCGGAGAATGGGCAGGAGGTCTTTGACCTGGTCCTGCATGCCTTCCGGGTGGCCGAAGATTCTAAGGTCTTGTTGCCGGTCATTGTCAACCTGGATGGTTTTACCTTGAGCCACGTCATTGAACCCATTGAGATACTGGATAAGGCCGAAGTGGATAGGTATCTCCCCCCATACAAACCGAAGGTGCGCCTGGATCCGAGAAAGCCGGTGTCTATGGGTATGGTAGGGATACCGGAGATATATACGGAGGCAAAAAAGGCCACGGATGAGGCCCTGATCAACTCTAAAAAGGTCGTTCTCAAGGCCTGGAAGGAATTCGGCGACCTCTTCGGGCGTTATTACAACCCCGTAGAGTCATATAAGACCGAAGGAGCCGAGGTTATTCTCATTACGATGGGGAGCATCTCCGAGACCGCCATGACCGCCATTGATAAGATGCGCGAAAAAGGGCTACCGGTAGGCTTGGTACGTTTCCGCCTTTGGAAGCCTTTCCCGGCTCCGGAATTCAAAAAGGCTATCGCCGGCGCCCAGACACTGGCCGTAGTAGATCGGGCCTTATCTCCGGGTGGGGCCTGCGGCCCGGTGGCCGAAGAGATCAAGGCCGCCCTCTATGCAGAGCGCGGCCGGCCAAAGGTCTATAACTTTATTGCCGGCTTGGGCGGTCGCGATGTTACGGTAGAAAATTTTGAAGAGATAGTTTCAAAGGCATTTACTTATGCCAAAAAGAGACCGAAGCAACTTTACGAAATGATCGGAGTGAGGGAGATATGATCAAAGAGCTTGAAAACTTCAAGGGATTTTCGGCAAAGAAGCTGCCTCTCGCAGATCCTCTGGCCTCCGGGCACCGGGCCTGTCAGGGCTGTGGCGAGGTTCTGGCGCTTAAACTGGCTATGAAGGCTATCGGTATGAACAGTATCGTCGTCAGCGCCACGGGCTGTATGGAGATTATCACCTCCACCTTCCCGCAAACGGCCTGGAATGTACCCTGGCTGCATGTAGCCTTTGAAAATGCGTCCGCTGTGGCCTCGGGCACAGAAGCGGCCCTGAAGGTGCTTATGCGCAAGGGCAAAATTCCCCAGAAACATATCGATGTCGTAGCCATAGGCGGAGACGGGGCAACCGCCGATATCGGTCTCCAGTCCTTATCCGGCGCCATGGAGAGGGGCCATGACTTTGTCTATATCTGCCTGGATAACGAGGCCTACATGAACACCGGCGTACAGCGTTCAAGCTCTACGCCCTATGGCGCCATGACCACCACTTCTCCGCCGGGGAAAAAGAGTTTTGGGCAGGCGACGAAGAAAAAGAACGTTCCGGCCATTGCCGTGGCCCATAATATTCCTTACGTAGCGACGGCTTCGCCGGCCTATTTCCTGGACTTAATGAACAAGGCCAAAAAGGCCGCCCTGGTCAAGGGGCCCGCTTACCTGCATATTTACTCATCCTGTCCCACCGGCTGGAGACACGGTGGCGACATGGCTATTGAGATAAGCAAATTAGCTGTAGAGACCAATGTCTTCCCACTTTATGAGGTCATAGAAGGTAAGTACATAATTAACCGTAAGATTACAAAACCAAAACCCGTAGCCGAGTATCTGAAGAAGCAGGGCCGGTTCCGTCATTTGACCGATGACCTTATTGCCCAGATCCAGAGACAGGTGGACGAAGAATATGAAAAGCTGCTAAAGCTGGCCGGTGAGACCGCATAACTGTCCTGGATTTAGTAATATTTCGAAAGGCGCAGGCTGCTCAACCTGCGCCTTTCTTTTTTTGGATATCGATGCTAATATGAAAAACAACCACGTTAAGAAGTTCAAAGTTTAAAGTTCACAGTTCAAAGTTCAGGGTTAAAAAACCGTGAACGTGGAACTTGGAACCCTGAACTTCTTTGGTTGCGGCCTTGCCGGGCTGTGTGCTCTGTTTAATTTTTAACAAATAATAACAGGGGTAGGGACAGAGAAGTGGCCATCTCAGCGGATATGGACTTGGTTAGAAGACGCGTCCAGGAAAAAAGGGGGGATTACGCGCGGTATAATTTTTCAGAGATACAAAGCAATGCCTTAAAGACCTTCTTTGACCTGGCCCAGGAATACGATACCCTGCAGAATCTCTACCGGGTCTGTGTTATAGTCCCGAAGGAATATTTTAACCTGGAGAGCAGGCTCTACCTGGTCAGCCCTGTAAATAACTTAAGGCTGGTCTGTTCCAGCGCCAAAGACCTCTATCTTGAAGAATCAGATACCAATGCGGCCGTACGTATAGAAAATCAGGCCTACCTGGCCGATGAGTCTTACGTCTTTCCTATCAAAGGCAACCGCCTCCTGACGGAAAGACTACCATTCTATGCCAAAGACCAGCTTATCGGCATGCTTGAAATTTATCCAGCAAGGGGTTTCGCCGATCAGGATAAATTTTTCTTTCAAAAATACGCAAACCGTATCGGATATAACATTAATGCCAAGATCGTTTGGCAACAAAATATCGACCACATCAAGTTCATAAACAGCCTGGTGGCTGATATTGAACATAATGTAATTACGCCCAACATTTACTACCAGGTGTTTTTTAAAAACCTCAAAAAAAAGATAACGCAATGTCAGGAAGTTGAAAATAAATTGAGAG
>Ga0068714_10005456_pt1 | contig 13504 bp, 10 predicted proteins | sample MTBNYHSulfiMetaG_FD_62988 | JGI IMG/M metagenome (GOLD analysis project Ga0068714, IMG submission 62988) | Enrichment culture microbial communities from rom New York Harbor, USA that are MTBE-degrading - MTBE-NYH (New York Harbor Sulfidogenic)... | ecosystem: Environmental > Aquatic > Marine >... | reverse complement strand
GGTCGAAGAGCCGGCTGAAGATCGAGTGATCGGGGTCATCCAGGTACTCCTCATCTCGGTAGTAGGCCATGATCGGCCCGCCCACCAACCTGGCGAACCTTTCCTGGAGCTCCACCGCCTTCTCATCCTCCTTCCATCTGGCCAGGGCCGGAACGGAGGAGGGACGGATGTAGTTGTACCCTCCCGGCCCCAGGTAGATCCGATCGCATTTGGGGCAGTAGAGAGCCGCGGCGGCGTGTCTGAGGTCCGCCTCCTTGCGCTCCAGGGGCCGGCCGCAGGTCTCGCACCTTTCCAGGGCGGCCAGCTGGTCGGGACTAAGGTCAGTCACCCCCAAGGCCCGCCAAAGTAACCTCAAGGACTCCTCCTGGTTGGCCACGAAGGCCTCGAAGTTGATCACCCGGTCCCTCTGGGGATCATAATGCTGGGCAAAGTCGAACAAGGCGCTCCTGAAGGTGGCCTCAAACCAGCGGTCGATGAACTCCTGGCCGGCGGGCCGCCCCCTGGTGCTTTCGGCCCGGGCGGCCATGATGTAATTCCACGACTTGAAGAGGCTCACCGGGTTGCGAAAACAGAAGAGCATCATGATCCGGTCATGATGATAGTAATCGTGGTAGGTGATGGTAGAGGGCTGGGGCTTGTTGAGAATGATGGCCTCCACCCCGGCCAAAGAGTCCTTTTTGGGGAGGAGCTGATTGTCCAGGAGGGGTTGGAGGGGGTATTTGTCCCGGACAAAGTAGGAGATCAGGTCGTCTCCTGAAAGAGCGAACTCACCCAGGGCCAGGAGGCTGGGATGGCCCTGGAGCTTGTGGAGCACGAAGTGGGAGCCGCACCTGGGTCGGCCGATCAGCCCCACGATCTTGGGTTTTGGACGCCCGAAGAGACGTTCCCAGTCGCCCACATGCCGGGTCCGTCTTAGGGGCTCCTTCCAACCCAGGGAGTGCTTCACCTTTACCAGACCGGGGCGAACCCTCCGCCACAATGAATCCGCCATGGTCTCCTCCCCGAACCGGTGATCGCCGGCAACAGTTCCCGGAGAGGTTTATATAGCACGGCTTCCCGGCCTGGGGAAGGTCGGGCGCGGCCTGGGCCAGGACGGCCGGCCTTGATTATCCCCCCGGGGTCTGATAAGCCAGGGCCGGGTATTGTTTTTGGGGAAAGCGGTTGGAATGGAAGCCGACAATCAAGGCCTGACCGGTCCGGACCCCTCCCGCCTGATCCTGGGGACGGTTCAGTTGGGGATGGACTACGGCATCGCCAACCGGACCGGGCAGCCGGACCTGAGGACGGCCCGACGGATAGTGGCCCGGGCCTGGGAAGAAGGGGTCAGGGAGTTTGACACGGCCCAGGGCTACGGCAACAGCGAGGAGGTCTTGGGCCTGGTCCTGGAGGACCTGGGTCTGACCCGGGAGGCCCTGATCACCACCAAGCTGGGCCACCACCTGACCATCGAGGAGGAGGCCCTGGCCGATTCGATCAAGGGGAGCCTGGCCAGGCTCGGAGTGAGTAGGCTGGCCGGGCTGCTGCTCCACAAGGAGGAGCAGCTCGATCTGCTTGATCAGGGCCTGGCGGGAACCCTGGCCAGGTTCAAGGAGAAGGGGCTGGTCCGCCGGCTGGGGGTCTCCGTTTACACCCCCCAGCGGGCCCTCCAGGCCCTGGAGACGGACCTGATCGAGATGATCCAGGTGCCGACCAATATCCTGGACCACAGGTTCAGGCGGGCCGGGGTGTTCGACCGGGCCCGGTCAAAGGGGAAGCGGATCTACATCCGAAGCGTTTTCCTCCAGGGCTTGCTCCTCCTCTCGCCCCCGGAGCTGCCCCCGGCCATGGCCTACGCCGCCCCGGCCCTGGAGCTGGTGGAGGGGCTGGCCCGGGAGCTGGGCTTGAGCCGGAAAAGGCTGGCCCTGGATTACGTCAAGGAGGCCTTCCCCGAGGCCAGGGTCCTCCTGGGGGCCGAAACACCCGGGCAGGTCCAGGAGAACACCGGGCTTTGGCGGAAGCCGGCCGGGGAGAACCTGGTTCGACGGGTGGAGGAGGTCTTCACCGGGATCGAGGAGCGGGTGGTCAACCCGCTTCTTTGGCCGGCCGGGAGGTGATCGCCCGGGGAGGCTCCCGGGAGGCTCCCGGCCGATCACGGGCGGGTCATGGTTTTCGGCGCCGGGGCCGATGATCGTTCATACCGGGCGGCTGACCTGGGCCGAGCATCCTCAGGTCCAGGGTCCTTGGGCCCGACCGCCGGGGAGAGGAAAGACGGATTGCCCAGACGGATCGCCTTCCATATTCAGAACCCCAACAACCTGAAGGTCTTTGCCCCGGTGATAGACCACCTCCTGGGCCTCCCGGAGGGGGGCTGGGAGCCGATGATCATTACCCTGGGCCGGGGCTTGAGCCAGGCTGAGCCGGGGGTGGCCGGCCACGTCCGGCGGATTTGGGGAGAAAAGGTCGAGGTCTTGACCGTCCCGGAAGGCTCGACCTTTCTGGAGTTGGTCAAGTCCTCGGCCCTGGAGGTGATCGTCAACACCACCACCAGGTTCCCCGGCCTCGATCAGGAAAGATTCCAAGACCTGGTTGCCCAGTGCCGGAGGCAGGGAACCAAGCTGGTGGCCATGCCCCACCTCTACGATATCGAGCGGGATCTGGTGGCCGATCCCCGGTCGGCGGCCGACCACTGGGATCTGCTCTGCCTGGTCTGCCATCACTCCCTGGACTACCTGGAGTCCGCCCTCGGGGGGACCGAGGACCGGTTGGTCAAGGGCTTGCTGGACAGGTGCGCGGTCACCGGATACCCGGAGCTCGATGGGTTGAAGAGCCTCAAAAGAGAGGAGGTTCTGGACAAGTATGGGCTGCCCGGGGACCGCCCGATCATCGTTTTTTCCACGGCCTTTGATTACGCCACCTCGCCCCTGGTCCGCAGCCTCCTGTCCAGGTTCAAGGGGGATTCGGTCCTGGGGCCGGGGAGACTCCTCCGGAGGGCCAAAACCTACCTCCATTACCCCCACCTGATCCCCTACCGCCGCTACCTGGAAAGCCTGTCCGCTTTTGCCGCGGCCAACGGGGCCTATCTGGTGGGCAAGACCAGAACCAAGCACAAGGATCCCGACTACGTCATCCGCTACGCCGACCGGCTCATCGATGACGTCTCTTTCTACCCCTTCACCACCCTGGAGCTGCTCAAGGTGGCCCACTCCTACTTCGGGTTTTTCAGCTTCGCCGCCTTGGAGGCGGTTGTCTGCGGCTGCTTCGCCACCACCTTCATCCCCTTGCCCTGGGAATATTACATCGACCCCAGATACGCCGGGTGGCTGGAGTTCTTTGCCCTTCGCCCGGGCGGGGTCTGGAACTGGCCGGGAGCCAGCAGAGTGATCGAGGGTCACCGGCGCTCATCGGTCGCCGTCCTGGCGGAGCTTTCCTCATCCGGGTTGGAGGCCTACCGGCTGGACAAGGCCGTCCGGCAGGCCTTCCAGGAGAAGTACCTGGCTTACCCGGGCTCCAGCTCGGAGCGGTTCATGGCCGCGGTCTCCAGCCTGTTCTGAAACGGATCGTGAACTCCCTTTAATAATCAGGTTGATTTTTAAATCAAAAAAGAGTAGATAATTTGAACGATGGAAAGTCTGCTCTCAGGCCTGGTAACCTCCACCACCAGGATCAAGCTCCTGATCCGGTTCTTTGCCAACCCCAAGGCCAGCTGTTACCTGAGAGGCCTGGCCGAGGAGTTCGGCCTCTCCACCAACTCGGTCCGGGAGGAGCTGAACCGGCTTTCCGGGGCCAGGCTCCTCAGCCGCCGGAAAAACGGACGGGAGATCCATTACTGGGCCAACACCGAGCATCCGCTTTTCAACGAGCTCATTTCAATGGTTCAAAAAGTACTCGGAATCGATCAAATAATTGAGAACATAATCGGTCGCTTGGGTGACTTGGAAAAAGCCCTCCTGGTGGGTGATTACGCCATGGGACAGGACTCGGGAATCATCGACCTGGTTCTGGTGGGCGACGTGGACCACGGCAACCTCCTGGATCTGGTGGGTAAAACCGAGAAGTACATCAAGCGGAAGATCAGGACCCTGGTCCTGAGCAAGGAGGAGTACCGGACTCTGGCCCAGCGGCTGGAGAAGGGGCCCTTCCTGGAGCTGTGGAAGAAGCCGGAAGCCGGTAGCTGAACCTCCGGCCCGGCTTCGGCGGCGGTTCAATCGACCTTCGAGCATCCCTTGACCGGATGTAATCGAGAAAGCGGAGCTTTGAACTGAGACAGTTTAAACCATCCCGGGTTTTCGGTTTTACCGGTCTTCCCGGAGGGTCCTGCAACGGGCTTGAGCCATGAAGGTCTTTACCGCCAAACAGACCAGGGAGGAGTACCTCTCAACCCAGATCGCCCGGTCCGAGGCCAAGTTCGAGTACTGCAAGGTCTCGATCAAGGATCCGCTCAAGTACTGCCGGCTGCTGGCCCAAGACCTATCCGCCCCGGGCCGGGGGGCCCTCCAAGGACCGATCCTCTGCCTGGGAACCCGAAACGGCCGGGAGGTGGATCTTTTCCGGTCCGCCTTTTTCGGGTCCAGGTGGGAGAATCGGCTCCTGGAGGTCCTGGAGGCCAGAAAGCGGGGCTTCAACTCCAGGCTCTCCTTTCTCCAAGTCCGGGGTCGCTCCCGGGTCGGTGAGCTCGGGGCCAAGGCGGTGATCGGGGTGGAGATCAACCCCCGGGCGGCCAGGCCCGATATCTGGATCGGCTCGTTTGACCAGATGCCCTCCCCCTGGACCGGGGTTTTCCAGGTGGTCTACTCCAACTCCTTTGACCAGTCGCAGGACCCGGAAAAGACCGCCGCGGAATGGAATCGGATAACCGCCCCAGGGGGGTACCTGATCCTCGGCTTCAACGAGGAGGACGAGCCGACCTACCACGACCCCGTGGGCCGGATAAGCCTGAACGATATCCGGCGCCTCTTTCCCGGGGAGCTGATCTATTATCAGCGGAATGGCTCCCATAACGGCTACTCCGAGGCGGTCATCAGGCGGTCCCGGCCGTGAGCAAAGGGTACTTCCTGGAATCCCCCCTCCAGATCAAGGTCAGTCTGACCAATATCTGCAACTTCAAGTGCCTGATGTGCTACAACCCCAAGCTCAAGGGCCGGAGGGGTTACATCCAGGACCGTCTGGTTGAAAAAATTATCCAGGAGTGCGCCCGGGAGGGGATCAATAGAATCTCCCTGGGCGGAACCGGGGAGCCCCTCCTCCATCCCCGGGCGGTGGATTACATCGCCCTGGCCAAGTCGGCCGGCCTGTGGGTCTCGACCACCACCAACGCCACCTTCCTGACCAGGGACAAGGCGGACGCCCTCCTGGAGGCGGGCCTGGACAGGCTGGGGCTGAGCATCTACAGCTCCAACCCCCGGGAGCACAATCAATACACCGGGACCGAGACCTTTAATCAGGTCTCTGAAAATATCAAATATTTCTTGGAAAGGTGGGCCCAGACCGGGAGGAGGACCAAGGTCCTGCTGCGCTTTCTGGCCATCCCGGGGGTCAACGACTACCAGGCCTACCTGCGGTACTGGAAGCCCATAACCGACCGGGTGGGACTGGACCTGGCGGTCAAGGAGCCCATCAACTGGGCCGGCCAGATAGACCTCTACGGCCGGGGAGGCTGGCTAGGGTTTTCCCTGGAGAGACCGGAGAGCGGAGCCAGCCTGGTCCGCCGGGGGAAGGTTCCCTGCCCCCATCTGAGGTACTACCTCCACGTTGTTCACACCGGCCGGGTCCTGCCCTGCTGCAACATCTTCGAGCCCGAGGAGGCGGAAGAGCTGGTTTTCGGCGACCTGAACCGGGAGACCATCACCTCGATCTGGAGGAGTGACCGATACCTGGCCTTCAAGGAGGATCTCTACCACCTGAGGGCCGAGGAGTACCTCCCCTGCCGATCCTGCTCCGAGATCAGCAAGGTCAAGCTCCGCCTGCCCCTTTCCCCCAGGGCGATCACCTCCAGGGTGGCCGCCCGTCTCACCGGCCGGGCCGGCCGGCCGGGTTGATGCTCCTTTCTCCACCGAGGCTTTTTCTTGATGAAGGGGGCGTCCCTCTTTCGAACAGAGGGCCTGTCCGAGGCCGACAGATGATCGGAGCTTGAGCCTTGCGGATCCTGATCGTCACCGGCGAGGCCATCCCCTCCAGCGAGGGCCGTAATCTTGAGCTGGCGGCCGAGCTCATGGCCTGGGGGCACGAGGTCCGCCACACCGGGCCGGCCAGGATAATGGCCCGGAAGGGCTTCACCACCACCACCTTCGATCCAGCTTTCGCCGAGCTGCCCCAGGCCCGGGCCTGCCGGACCAGGCTCTTCACCTCCTGGCCGGAGCTGAGACGGATGATCGCCTGGGCCGAGCTGGTCCTCTTCTCCACGGCCAAGGATTACCGGGAGATCGCCCGCTACGCCAGGGACCTGGGGAAGGTCATCATCTGGCAGTGCGACTTCTCCACCCACGGTTGGGCCTGGTACGCCGACCGGGTGGCGGCCACCAGCCATTACGACGCCGAGCGGCTGGCCGCCTTCACCGGCCTGGACCGCTCCATCTTCCGGGCTACCGGCTCGGTCTGCTACGACCAGGCCGACCCAAAGCACCAGCGCCTGACCAGGGCCCAGTTCTGCGCCAAGTACGGCCTGGATGGGAAAAAACTGATCGCCGTCTGGCTGTCCCACAAACCCGGGGTCCACTCTCCGGACTACAAGGAGCGCTACCGGAAGATCTGTGGCATCATCGGCCGCCATCCCGACTACGACCTGATCATCAAGCCCCACCCCCGGGAGTACGAGCGCTACCGGCAGGAGAAGACCTACCTGGACGCCGAGACCCCGACCTGGACCCAGCTGGCCCCGGGGGTGCCGGCCTGTGAGGCCGAGGACAAGTGGGACTGCCTCCGCCACGCCGATATCCTCATCAGCCGCCAGACCGGGACGGTGGTCGACGCCTCCCTTTTCGGCAAGCCCTTCCTCCTGGTCGACAACATCGAGTTCTGGTGTGTCCTCTACGGGTTGGAGGACCCGAACCTCCTCTCCCTTCTGCCCCGGCGGAGGTTCAAGCCGCCCGGCCTGGCCGAGCTCAACCCGGTTCACCTCATGGAGTCTTGCCTCGGCCAGGTGGACGACCCCCGAGTCCGCCGGCTTCTCGACCGGGCCAGGGCCTCCCGGGAGCACAAGTTTCCCACCGGCTACCTGGAGTACGTGGGAACGGAGTGCACCCTCGGCGAGCTGGAGGGGGTTCTCTCCACCCAGGGCTGGCGGGTCGAGGATGAAGGGCTTTTCAAGGATTACGTGGCCCGGTACTGCCTGGCCGGCGACGGCCGGGCCTATCAACGGGTGGCCGATCTGGTGGAGTCCGTCCAGGCCGACCCGGTCCTGTCGGCCAAGCTGGCCAGGGCCGGGTCCGGCCCCAGGCGCTGGGCGGCCCATCTGGCCTGGCGGGCCAAAGAGATCGCGGCCTGGCTGAACGGCCGCCTCAGACCAAGGGAGCAAAGTTGCCGATGAAAAGGACCGGGGCCGATTCCCCGGCCGGAAAGATCCGGCTCCAGTCGGCTCGGAACCGGGGGCCGGCGGCCTCTTTTTTCAAGCTCTTGCGGCATTACATGCTGCCCTACTGGCCGGTCCTTCTCCTGGCCGGTATCTTAAGCCTGGTCCTGATGGCCTTGGACCTGCTGGGGGTGGCCCTCTATGTGCCCCTGGTCAAGACCGTGGTTGGGCAGGTTCCGGGCCTGGGGGAGTCCTCGGGCAGCCTCGGTCTTTCGGGGGGTGGGGGCGGTTGGGCCGGAATCGACGTGGGGGCCTGGGTGGGGCGGCTGGCCCGGGCCTCGTCCAGGTGGGAAAGCTCCCTGGGCACAACGGTCTACTTCGTGATCCTGGCCGGGTTCTTTCTTTTGGTCAGGACCTCCTGGGCCGCGGTGGACGTGGCTGGGCAGTACCTGCTGTGGCGGGTCAGGTGCCGGGTAGCCACCGACATGACCTCCGACCTCTTCGGCCATCTGCTCCGGCTCAGGCTGGGCTTCTTGACCGGGTCGGACGTGGGGGGTCTCCAGAGCAGGGTCTCCGAGAACGCCTTTGGTCTCGGTTCGGCCATGTACGACCTCCTCTACGTCATCTTCTCCTCATCCCATCTAGCCGCAGTCTACTGGTTTCTCCTTTTCCAGATCAGCCCTCTCCTGACCGGCCTGGTCCTCTTCACCGCCGCCGTCAGCGTGGTTGTCAGCCGGGTTCTGGGCAAGATCATGGGCCAAGAGGTGGCCGCCTCCTATGACGCCCTGGCCAAGGCCGGCAGCCGGCTGGCCTCGGGGTTGTTCGGGATCGTCTGCGTCAAGGCTTACGGCCGGGAGAAGTGGGAGCATCAGGAGTACGCCTCGGTCAGGGACAAGAACCTGGGCCACGTGGTCAAGGCCGGCATCCTTAAGAGGGCCCTGCCCAGGGTCCACTTCGCCCTGAACAACTTCACCCTGGCCGTGATCCTCCTGGCCGGCCTGATCATGTTGAAGCAGCAGGCCATCACCCCGGTCATGCTCCTCTCCTTCCTGGTCATCCTCCAGAGGGTCCAGGAGCCGACCATCCAGATAACCAGCCTCATCTCCCACTGGCAAACGGCCCTGGCCCAATCGGAAAGGGTGGTCGGCCTCTACGCCGAGGAGCCGGAACAGGCCCGGGCGGAGAATGGTTTGTCCGGAATAAGGGAGGAGATCCGGTTCGAAGGGGTGGACTTCGGTTACAACCACGGACCGCTCGTCCTCAAGGGCATTGACCTGACCATCAAGGTCGGCCAGACCGTGGCCCTGGTCGGTCCCAGCGGAGCCGGAAAGACGACCCTGGCCAATCTCCTTCTCCGGTTCTACGAGCCCTCCGGGGGGCGGATTCTGATCGATGGGACGGACGTCCGGGACATCTCTCTGGACAAGTACCGCCGGCACTTCGGCCTGGTCACCCAGGACCCGATCCTCTTCAATCGGACCGTCTCCGAGAACATCGCCTACAGCCTTCCGGCCGAGGAGGAGGATCAGCTCAAGATCGAAGAGGCGGCCAGGGCGGCCAACGCCCACGGCTTCGTCACCGCCTGGCCTGAAGGGTACCAGACCGAGATCGGCGAGAGGGGGGTCAGGATATCAGGCGGCCAGCGCCAACGGCTGGCCATCGCCAGGGCCATCTACCGCCGTCCCCAGGTCCTGGTTCTTGACGAGGCCACCAACTCCCTGGACAGCGTCTCCGAGGAGATCGTCCAGCGGACCCTGGACCAACTCCTGGCCCGCTCCACCGCCCTGGTCATCGCCCACCGGCTGTCCACCGTGGTCGAGGCCGACAAGATCGTGGTCCTGGACCAGGGGCGGGTCGTGGACCAGGGCCGCCACCAGGAGCTCCTGGAGCGATGCGACCTCTACCGCCACCTCTGCCAGCTCCAGTTCGTCCTAGACAGCCGGCCCGGAGGGCGGAGGCCGGAGGAGGAGGGTCTTATCTGAGCCCGCCCGGACCGGCTCAGGCCGAGGCCATGAGAAGGCGATCCGGAAAACCCAGGGTGGCCTGCCTCCTCCAGATGTTCGGTATCGGGGGGATGCCCAAGTGGCTCTACAACCTGGCCTCCGGGCTGGGAGACGAGTTTGAGTTCTTTTTTATCGCCACCCACTCCAGGGACCGGGCCCTTGAGTACAGCCGGGTGGCCCGGACGGTCTGGCTGCCTCCCCGTGTTCCGGTTTTGGCCGCCTACCTCTGGTGGCAGAGGATAGACATCGCCCAGGTAGCCAACCTGAGGCTTTACACCGACGCCGCCCTGAGAGCCCGGGTGCCGGTGATCATCGAGCGGACCGACGGGATCAGGGCCGGAGCGGCCCTTTCCCCCAAGGACGGCCTGGACGCGGTGATAGCCTCGACCAAGGGGACCATCCCCGCCTTGAGCAAGCTCATCGAGCCGTCCCGGATCCACCTGATCTACAACGGGGTCGACTTGGCCCGGTCGGAGGGGGTCGTCCCGGAGAGGTTCGGCTTTGACCCCGGGGACGTGATCGTCGGCCGGGTCTCCCGCCTGGCCGGGGGGAAGAACCTCTCCCTCCTGATCCGGGCGGTCATCGAGCTGAGACGGGACCCCGGCTACCATCGGGTCAGGCTGGTGGTCTGCGGCGGCGACACCAGGCAGAAGGGGGCCGAGCCGATGATGGACCGGTTGAAGGCCGAGGCCGCCCCCCTGGGGGAAAGCGCCGTCTTCACCGGGGAGGTCTTCGATCCCTGGCCGATCATCGCCGGCTTCGATATCGCCACCTGTACCTCCCGGCCCAACAACGAGGGCATCCCCAACTCCCTTCTGGAGCCCATGGCCCTGGCCAAGCCGGTGGTGGCCACGGCCGTGGACGACATCCCGGAGCTGGTCCGGCCGGGGGTCGAGGGGTTCCTGGTCGAGGACCAGGACCTCCCCGGGCTGGTTTCGGCCCTTAAAAAATTGATCGACCAGCCTGAGCTCAGGCGGCGGATGGCCCGGGCCGGGCGGGAGAAGATCCTCCGGGATTTTGAGATGAAAGCCCAGGTGGCCAAGTACGGTGAGCTTTACCGTCTCCTCCTGAAGGAAAAATGCGGCCGCTGACCTCAAAACCCCGGTCCAACCCCGAACCGGAGGAGGCCGGGACCCCGGGCCTGAAGCGGATCGAGCCTGTTCCACCGGGCAGGTGGAGGCGGATGCTGGCCGGGGGTCTTGATCGCCTCCTGGGTCCCAAGCGTCCCTGGTACAAGGATTTATGTGAATACTACGGGGTCAGCCCGGATCAGGCCCTGGAGCTGGGGACCCGGGCCTCGGGTCGAAGGCCCAACCTCCCCGGCTCCGCCACCACCCACCCGGTCTCGGGCCGGACCATGGAGGAGCTCTGGGCGACCAGGGAACGACGGACAGAGACCGAGGTCTTCTCCTTTTATCAGGAGATCGGGGCCTGGCTGGCTTTCCGGCAGGTGGTCCTCCACCGGGACAACAGGTTCGCCCACCTCCTTCCCTGCCTGGGACCCGCAACCAGGTTGTGCGAGTACGGGGCCGGGGTGGCCCCGGTGGCCTTCCGGGCCGTGGAGAGGAGGCGGCGGCCGCCCAGGGAGATCACCATCGTCGACGTTCCCAGCGAGCATTTTACCTTCGGCGCCTGGCGTCTCCGGCGGCTGGCGGCCGAGAAAAAGGCACCGGTCAGGGTAACCGCCCTGGAGGTCCTCCCCGGCCGGCTCCCCTTGACCGAATCCTTCGAGGTCATAACCGTTCTCGAGGTCTTCGAGCATCTCCCCAATCCCCTGGAGGTGGCCCTTCACCTCACCGACCACCTGGAGCCGGGAGGGCTGTTGTGGGAGAACTTCGTTCTTTTGGACGAACCCCACGACTTCGACCTGGAGACGGCCCAAAGCCAAAGAGCCCGGGTCTACCGCCACCTGGCCGAAACCTGCCGGCTTGTCCGGGGCCAGGAGCCGGAAGCCCCCCGGGGCGGCGGGACCCGCTGCTGGCGGAAAAGATGAACCGGTGGGTTAAACCCCTGAGTTCCGCCTCATCTCCCGGCGGAGGACGGCGATCCTCCGGGGGCGGAAACTGATGGCCCCGGTTCCGGCCAACCTCCTCCCTTCTCTTGCCGGCCGGGCCAAGGTGGCCTTCCGCCTGGCCAGATCCCGCCTGGTCCGGACCGGGCGGCCCCGGGTCCTCTACGTCACCGACGGGGCGGAATGGGTCCTGGACTGGATCGGTCGCTACCTGACCGAGGCGCTCAACCTCCGTCTCGGGGTCGAGGCCCGGATGATCCGGGAGCCGCGGTGGGAGGTCGGCCAGATCATCCATTACGGTTCCCTGTGGCCCTTTTTGGACCGGCTGGGCCGGGCCGTTCATCGCCGCAACCGGATCGTGGCCACCATCTACCACGGCGACCGGAGCCAGCGGTTCCCGGAGCTTGAAAGGGCCGTGGACCGGTTTCTGGAGGGCTGGCCCGAGGCGGATCGAATCGTGACCGCCTGCCGGATAATGGAGGGCCGCCTCATAAGCTGGGGGGTCGAGCCCAAGCGGATCAGCCTGGTTCCGGAGGGGGTGGATTTAAGCCTCTTCAGACCCGCCCCGGCCGGGGAAAAGGAGTCGCTCCGGCGTGGCTTCGGGGTTCCCCAAGGCGCCATCTGCCTCGGCTCCTTCCAGAAGGACGGCAACGGCTGGGACGACGGGTTAACCCCCAAGCTGATCAAGGGACCGGATATCCTCCTGGAGGTCATCCGTCGCCTGAAGGATGATTATCCCCTCTTCATCCTCCTCTCCGGCCCGGCCAGAGGGTACGTCAAGCAGGGCCTGGAGGGGATGGGGGTTCCCTACCGCCACCTGTTCCTCAAGCACTACCCGGACCTGGCCGAGCTCTACCGCTGCCTGGATCTTTACCTGGTGACCTCCCGGGAGGAGGGCGGCCCCCAGGCGGTCCTGGAGGCTTTAGCCTCGGGGGTGCCCCTGGTCTCCACCAGGGTCGGCCTGGCCCCGGACGTGATCGAGGACGGGGTGGACGGGCTCCTGGCCCAGGTGGAGGACGTGGAGGCCCTGGCCGCCCTGGCCGCCAGGGTGATCGATCGGCCCGAGCTGGCGGCCCGGCTTGCCGCCGCCGGCCTGAAGACCATTCAGGCCTATGACTGGCCCCTCATCGCCGCCCGTTACTTCCACGAGGTCTACGCCCCCCTGATGGAGGAGGGGGCCAGGGTTTGACTCCCGCCGCGGCGGAGAAAAGATGGTCTGGCCCGAGATAGGCCTCTTCCTGGTCCTGGTGGTCGCGGCCCAGGGGTTGGGAAGGCTGGCCACCAGGCTCCTGGTCCCCGGGGGAGGCGAGGCGGGGTTGGTCCTGACCCAGGCCTGCGGCCTGGCCGGGCTGACGGCCCTGGCCGGCGGGCTGGGTCTCCTGGGCTGGCTTAAGGTCTGGCCGGTGGGCCTGGTGGTGGGGGTCTCGGCCCTGGGGGGGGCCTGGTCCCTTCTCCGGCCGAGGGGCGGCCCGGACCTGGGCCTGGCAAGCCTGGACGGCTGGGAGAAGCTTTTCCTGGCCGGCCTGGTCTTCCACCAGCTGGTCTGCCTCTTCCAGGCCCTGGCCCCTCCGGTGACCGGGGAGGGGCTCCACTACCTTTTCGTTCTGGCCCGGAGCTACGCCTCCGCCGGGGAGATCCTCTACCAGCCGGATGTCTACGCCTCCCGGCCCCAGAACATGGCCCTCCTCTTCTCCCTGGTCCAGCTCTTCGGCCGGGCCGAGGCCGGCCAGCTCCTGACCTGGTGGTTCGGCCTATTGAGCCTGGCCGCCCTGATCGGTCTGGGCCGGACCCTCCTGGATCGCCGGACGGCCCTCCTGGCCGGGCTCGTCCTCTCGGCCGGACCGCTCTGGTTCATGGTCTCCGGCCGGGGGATGTCTGACCTGGGGATCCTCTTTTTCTGCCTGGCCGGCCTGGCCGCCCTCCTGAGGGCCCGGGCCGGGGACCACCCCCGCCGCTGGTCGGCCCTGGCCGGGGTGTTTCTGGGGGTCGCGGCCGGGTTCAAGGTGA
>Ga0068714_10005454_pt1 | contig 13510 bp, 14 predicted proteins | sample MTBNYHSulfiMetaG_FD_62988 | JGI IMG/M metagenome (GOLD analysis project Ga0068714, IMG submission 62988) | Enrichment culture microbial communities from rom New York Harbor, USA that are MTBE-degrading - MTBE-NYH (New York Harbor Sulfidogenic)... | ecosystem: Environmental > Aquatic > Marine >... | reverse complement strand
ACCATGGAACTCAATATCGGTGTTAATGAGCTGGATGTGCCAGGGGTCATGATTGGCCAGCGAGCCAGCATCAGTATTGATGCTTTTCCTGACACGGAACTCGAGGGTATGGTTGCAGCTATCTCGCCGACGCCTGCGGTACAGGGTGGAATAGTGAACTACAATGTAAAAGTCACCTTCTCCGTTCCTCCAAATTTGGAAGTTAGAGTTGGTATGAATGCCACGGCACAAATAATAATCAAGTAAACCCGGAAGACAACAACCCACCTCACACACCGGCCTTTAGCAAACTCTGGTCAGCCTGTAGAGTCAAAAACACGAAGTCTCTTGACAGTAGTTATTTATCCAATCTAGAATTCATATAGACTGTGCGGAGGATGGAGCACGATGATATGCCCGGTGTGCCGGAGTGACATGATTATCGTTGAGCATGATAATATTGAGCTTGACTATTGCACCAATTGTCACGGGGTCTGGTTTGATTCTGGAGAACTTGAACTACTGCTGGAATCGGCCAGGCTGGAGAGCCCGGGGCTGTTTCTTGGCTCACTGCTCAAGGCTGCGGAAGCCAGTTCATCGGAAAAGAAACGAAAGTGCCCCATTTGCCAACGGAAAATGAAAAAGGTTTTTACTGATGAAAATAAGGAAATAATGGTCGATGTCTGCCAGGGTGAACATGGTATCTGGTTCGACGGCGGGGAGCTTTCCCATCTGGTAAAGTTGCTGGCCGGGAAATCACCGGAGACAGCCGCTTCCCGGCTGGAGGTTATGAGTTTCCTCGGAGAAGTTTTTAAATCTCAAGGATAAAAAGCGCCAGATAAACAGGTAAGGAACACGGTCTGAAGTGAACTGGAATTCTAAGCAAAATGGGAGGTAATCTATGATTTGGGCCTGGATACTAATTGCTGTCGTCGTCATTTTAATCATCATATTCATCGGCACCTACAATGGTCTGATAGGCCTGCGCAACCAGGTCAAAAATGCCTGGGCGCAGATAGATGTCCAGCTAAAAAGGCGCTATGACCTTATCCCCAACCTCATGGAAACGGTCAAGGGGTATATGAAACACGAACGTGAGACGCTGGAAGCGGTAACTAAAGCCCGCAACCTGGCCCAGCAGCTTTCCTCCGCCGGAGCCGGGGAAAGGGGTAAGGCCGAGGGTGAACTGGGTATGGCACTGGGGCGTCTGCTGGCTGTGGCTGAGAGCTACCCTGATTTGAAAGCGAACCAGAACTTCCTGGCTCTACAGGAAGAGCTGACCTCAACCGAGAACAAGATAAGCTTCTCCCGGCAGTATTACAATGACGCAGTGCTGCGATATAACAATAAAACACAGATGTTTCCTTCCAACATAGTGGCCGGTATGTTCCGCTTCCAGGGCGGGGAATTTTTTGAGGTTACAGTAGCTGAACAGAGAGAGGCACCCAGGGTTAGTTTCACCTAAGCAAGAAACACTTTAATCATGTGGGAACAAATCAGGTCAAATCAAATAAGGTCGGTAGTGCTGGTCACGGCCATGGCCGCGTTATTGCTGCTCATCGGCTATTTCCTGGGACTATACTTTTTTGATAGCGGCGTGGGCGGGCTGGTCATTGCCTTTGCAGTCTGGCTAATCATGAGTCTGGTCGGTTATTTCCAGGGAGACAGCATCCTGCTCTCCCTGTCCCGGGCCAAAAAAATCAGCCGTGATGACTATCCCCGTCTCTATAATGTGGTTGAGGAGATGAAGATTGCCTCAGGTCTGGAGAAGATGCCTGATATTTACATCATTGATGACCCGGCATTGAATGCGTTTGCCACCGGCCGCGACCCCAATAAGGCTTCCGTGGCCATCACTTCCGGGCTGCTTCAGAAGCTCAACCGCGATGAATTGCAGGGGGTTATTGGCCATGAGATGGCCCATATCAAGAACCGTGATGTCCTGCTCATGGCAATATGTAGCGTTCTACTCGGGACTATTGTCATACTGGCCTGGTACGCATCACGTTCTCTTATCTTTGGCGGCATGACCCGGTCGAGAAGCAGCTCCTCACGTGGAGGGGGAGGGGGCCAATTACAGATAATAATCCTGGCTGTCGGTTTGGTATTGATGATTCTGGCGCCTATCATTGCCCAGCTTATTTACTTCGCTATCTCCAGAAAGAGGGAGTATCTGGCAGATGCCTCTTCCGCCCTGTATACCCGCTACCCGGAGGGTCTGGCATCAGCCCTGGAGAAGCTGGGTAATTCAACCGCCGAATTAAAATCAGCTAATCAGGCTACGGCGCCAATGTACATCATTAATCCTTTCCGCAAAAAGGGTATGCGCGCCGCTGACCTTACCAGTACCCATCCACCCATTTCCGAGAGGGTACGCATCCTGCGGGCGATGGGAGGCGGCGCTTCCTTCAACGACTATGACACGGCTTACCGTCAGGTTCACTCTGCCAGTAAGGGGATTCTCTCGGCGGCCACAGCGTCTGCGGTTGGAAGCGTAGGATTAAGAGCAGCTTCGACGGCAGAACCCGCCGTCGAAGAGCATAAATCGGAGAAAGTTGAGCGAACACGTGAGGTCTCAGATGTCATGCTACGCCTGAATAACTACCAGACTATCTCCTGCGATTGCGGCACCAGGTTAAAGGTACCCCCCACCTTCAAAGATCGTCGTGTTGAATGTCCCAGATGTGGCCGAATTCACACGGTGTAAGAAAAGGGGTAGTTGCATTCCATCTATACTGACGGCACAAAAATTCCAAAATTGCCTCTATTACAGTAACCCTATCCCGTATCTCCTCAGCCTTGAGGCCATTTTCTTCCCGTCTCCCACAAGCCTGTCCATCTCCAGCCAGAAATCCTTACTGTGGTCTTTTTTTACGGTATGTACAAGTTCATGCAGGAGAACATAGTCAATCAGTTCATCAGGGAGTTTGACGAGTTTCATATTCAGGCTGATATTATTTTTACCCGAGCAACTGCCCCATCTTGTCTTTTGATTTCGAATAAATAGCCTGTTATAGGCGAAGCCATGTTTTGCAGCGAGCTGTTTGAGCCTTCGGGTCAGCCTTGTTTTTGCTTTTGTCCAATCTATGTCATCAGCTACGCCCGAGTTGAAACGGCACTCTTTTTCATACTGCTGCATTTTTTCAAGGTGTATCTTTATCCAGTTTGTTTTGCTGGAGACAAATTCCTCCGCTTTCTGAAAAGAAAATCCGTAAGGAACCGCGACCCGAACGCCCTGGAACGGCTTCACGGATATACTCACATGTCTGGCTCGCCGGCTGCGTTCAAACAGGACCAGTCCCACACCATCAACATTGATAGTGCTGGCATTTGTGCTTCTGGAGTTTGATAATAGCTGAGGCACTTTTCTCCCCCTTTACCTAGTCCCTGGTTACAGAAATAGGTGTTAACATATTCTGGGCGATGAGACCCTTCGCTTCGCTCAGGGTGACATCATACGTCTGTCATTCTGAGCGTAGCGAAGAATCTCAATTGTAGCGCGGATTTACACAACTAAGGACTAGACCTCCGACCACTCAATGATACAGCTTGACCAGACACGGCCCACTGCCGTCTCCAGCACTTGCTGCCGCAGCGCCGGTACATCCATTAATGGTAAGACACGGTCTTCAAATGATTTTAGAAACGAGCACCTCTTTTGTAACAGAAGTACCGTCTGACGTGGCCCTCCGTAAACAACATAGTCCAGGTGCCGCTCATGCGGTTGGAATTGTTCCTGGACGCGGGCACATACCCTGTCCAGAAACTCCTGCGCCTGATTCTGGCGGCGCCGTTGAAAGCGTTGCTGTGATGAGCCACCCTTTTTGTGTCGCCCGTGGACAAGACCCGTGCCTACTTTGCTCGAGATGAGTTTTTCTCCGTGACAGATACCAATGGCGTAAGTCCCCAGATGTACCAGAACCAGCCCGATTCTGAAATCACTTTCGAGTAACGAGCGCAGAGGCCCGGCAACATAACCGCCAAACACTGCCTTTTCCCGGAAAGGGAAAGGTGGCAACACCAGGCACTTCCGTTCGTCACCCCAGAAAAGGGCCGCACCGTTTTTCGAACTGTAGGCTACCTGAGCCAGATAATCATTGAAAGGTTCTGCCCCGGCCTTCCCCAGCAAATCCTCGATTTCTGACAGGGGTAAGCCAGGCATGATGTATACTGACGTGGCGGTGAGAGCGCTGCTCTTTTCAAGCTCGCTGAGGAAATCAAGCATTTTAGAGCGACGCAAATAGAACTTCCTGGCGATAGGGGCCACCATTGTTATCACCTCACTGATAGGTCAATAACCAGCATTAGAGGCTGACCACGGTAACTCCGTCACCACCTTCATCCTGTCTTCCTGCCCGGAAGGACTTAACCAGCGGGTGGACGGCGAGGAAATCTCTGACTATCTGGCGCACTGTGCCCGTGCCAAATCCGTGGATAACCAGCACCTCGTTCAGGTTTGTCAATGTTACGTCGTTCAAGTAACTATCCAGCGCCACCTCTACTTCGTCGGCCCGTTTACCACGCAGGTCCAGCTCCGCCGAAACTGCCACGGCGGCTGGCCGGGCTGTTTTACTGATGGTTTTTGGCGGTATAACGGCTCCGGTGGATGCTTTTTCTATACTATTCATCCCCACTTTGAGCTTTATCTGTCCCGCCTGGACCTCAACTTCCTGTGTTTCTTCAGATATGGAAAGCACCGTGCCGGGCAGATTGACCTCCTTCAGGTAGACGGTATCACCCACCGAAAGGAGATGCTCATCTCCCTTTTCCGGTGTCTTTGGAGTCCATACCTCACTCTTTAACCTGGATTGCACCACGGACAGAGTCTTCCTCGCCTTATCGATGGCTTCCCTCGATTTATTCTTACGTAACTCGGAGTTCGCCTGACGGATTTGCCTGTTGAGGTCGGCAGCCTCACGGACAACTTCATCTCTGGCTTCCTGAATAGCCCGCCGTTCCGCAACTCTTAGCTCCGTAAGCCTGCTTTCCAACTCGGCATTCTTCGAGTTGACCTCACGTGTTTCTTTTTCTAAAAGCTCCCTGACTTCTTTAATTTTTTGTTTCTCTGCCATGACATCGGCAAGCGTGTCTTCCAGGTCAAGCGCCCCTTTTGATAGCATCGCTCTGGCTTCGTCGATAATAGTGGCTGGCACACCCAGACGCTCAGCCGTAGCCAGGGCATTACTGCCCCCCGGGATTCCCAGAGTCAAGTGATAGGTCGGTGTCAGGGTCTTTGGCGCAAAGTCAAAAGAGGCATTTTGCAACCCTGAGGTTGTATGCGCGAACGCCTTCAGGTCCCCGTAATGCGTCGTCGCCACTGTTAATATCCCCTGAGAGAGGAAGTGGAGCAAAATTGAGCGGGCTAAGGCGGAACCTTCGGCGGGGTCAGTGCTTGTGCCCAGTTCGTCGAGGAGTACCAGACTTCTGCCGGTGGCGTTCCTGATAATACGCACGATGTTTCCGATGTGCCAGCTGAAACTGGAGACGGTCTGCTCAATGCTTTGCTCGTCACCAATATTGGCAAATACGCTGTCAAACACAGGAAGGTAGGTCTCCGGTGCTGCGGGAATCGGAATTCCTGCCTGCGTCATCAGGCTCATCAACCCGATGGTCTTTAAGGCTACTGTTTTGCCTCCCGTGTTGGGACCGGTGATGACCAGGATGGTAAAATCCCGTCCAATCTCAACGGAGAGGGGCACAGCCTTCCGCCCGAGTAAAGGATGCCGGGCGCTAACGAGCCTGATGAAGGCACGCGAACTGTTATTTACTGATGCGTCTGGAATTCTGGTCAATTTGGGGACAGAAGCATTGACTGTGCGTGCATATCTAGCCTTGGCCAGGGCAACGTCCAGTTCTGCCAGCCGTGAGACGCTGAGCGAAATCTCGGCCTCGCGCGTGCCAACAGCCAGGCTAAGGTCCCGGAGAATCCTTTCTACCTCACGCTTTTCTTCCATCACCAGCTCGCGAAGAGTGTTTCCCATTTCTATCGTTACCCACGGTTCAACAAACACGGTAGCGCCGGTGTTGGAGACATCATGTACAATACCCTCTATCTCTTTACGGGATTCAATTTTAACCGGTATCACGTACCGTCCTTCGCGTTCGGTGATGATGGGTTCCTGAATTATCTTCTGGCCTCTAGGTGTTCTGATTATCGCTTCCAGACGTTCCCTCAAGACCTGACGTGCTTCTTTAAGTTGTGTCCTGACGGCGGCCAGTCTTTTTGAGGCCCGGTCCAGTACCTCACCGCTGGGTGAAAGACAGCGGGTAATTTCCTTTTCCACGTCGGGGAGTTCCGCGATACCTTTAGCCATCTCCCAGAGCAGAGGCACTTCCTTTGACATTGCGTACAGACTGCCGTGCGCCTGTCTCATAATAGTCAGGGTTCGCTGGATTTCAACCAGGCTTACTGGCTCAAGTATTTTCCCCAGTGATGCCATCCTGGCTGCTTCCCGAATGTCGGAAGCACCGCTAATGGTAAAACCAGGCTCTACCGAGAGCAGGTACCATGCTTCTTCCGACTGTTTGAGCCGTAAAGAGACCTCGTCGTAGTCGGAAAGCGGCTTTAAACCGAGGACTAACTCGCGGCCAGCAGAAAAGGAGGTATAGCCGGCTATGATATTTCTGATTTCATGAAATTCCAGTACTTCCAGGCTTTTTTCATCCATAAGCAAATACCACTTCAGGGATACATTCTGATTATAACACGATAGAGCAGATTGCACCGCTGTCTGAAAGAGAGCTTCTTACATCGCTGACCACGCCGGGTCATCGAGAAAGATGCCAGCTTTGTGTTTAATAAACGCACCTTATCTGGAACCGGAGGCCGGTAAGCTCTTCCAGCGATGACCCCAGCTCTGACATGGTCAATTCCTGTCCTTGTGGTATCCTTTCTTCATCGGCATGTCCTCCCTTTCTGTTAGTTGGCTTTTCTATAGGGTAGGCTATGCCGATTCCTTTTTCCACCACTTTCGGGACACTGCCTATCGTTGGATATTGAGCATATCATGAGGCTGGGGAGATGGGAGTCAATATAATATGGTATTGAGGTATATGATGTCAGTTAAGTTTGAAGATGGCTTGGGACTGTATTAAGCGCCACTTTCTAGGTAGCTCGAAATGATTCTCTTTTGTTAATATATCGCCTGTTATAGAAAGATTTCGCCTATTATAGAAGAGTGGTTCATATTCTCGGAGTTGTTTTATGAGCTTCAGGCAGTGTTGTAATTTTTCCACAGCAATGGAAAGTTCGGTCTCGGCATCCTTCAGGTATGATTCTGCAATTTCCGAGTTTAACGCACTAAGTTCTAGGTACCTGCTAACTTCACGCATGATCTATCATTTCTTCATTTCTACTAAAGCAGACATGGTACTGTATTAGCTATTCTCCATTTTGACTAGTAACCATTTGCTTACAATAACCAAATTGTAGCAATTGTGATACCTACAATTAAGTGTCAAATGAATAAATATTTTTACCCTTTTGGATAAACTTTATAGAGTGACAGAGAAAAGATAAAAACGGGCATTTACTTAGACTGTCTTTGTGGAGGAGCCAAGGCTACAATGTTTGAGAACGGTGAATATAAATGGTATGCCCACTGTTCCATTATTCAGTCCTCAAAGCGCCCCCCCGCTGGTTTAGGAAGGAAAGGAAAATCTAGCGCTTATACGGCTAATAATTACATAGGGACAAGATATATGGTTATCATTGAGAGTTCTCCACTTTCTGGATCAATTGGTCGAGGATTTGGGCACGCTCAGTATGGTGTTTCTCGTCGGCATCATGCTTTTGGGTGTACAGGGTGGGAAGGAAGTCCCTGGTGGTGATAAAGCAAGAGCAGGAAATACCACAACCACAACCCCAACCAGAGGAAGCACCTACACCTACACCTGCGTCACCCCCTACGCTTGAAAGCTTCTTTGAAGAGCTACAATCCCTCAAGATACTGGTAGGTGAACACACCTCCCAAATCACCCAGCTTCAAGAGGCCCTGGCACGCAAACGCAAGCCCGTAGCCTCAAACGGCAAGGTGCAGATACTTGATAAGCAGACCGGTGCTATCTATCCGTCTAAGAACAACACCTACCAGACGCTTCTCAAATCAGGAGAACTCAAAGACCTGGTTGCTCAAGGCATATTCGGCGACATACCGGAAAAGAACACCTTCGGCGCATATGCTTTATTTCGAGCGCTGCCAGACAGGTTCGAAGAGGTTGAGCCTGAGCAGGCAGAGGCAGATGGAAAACCTTGATGACTACGTGCCAGCCTGCGAATTCGTGGATTGGGTGAAGGCTTGCCTGAGCATCAACAAGCCCAATTTTGAGATGACAGACGAGGAAATCCGCAAGGTAATACGCTGGGTAGGCGAATGCTCGTATGACACTATCTTTGTCGACGGAGACAAGCCAATCTTGAGAAGAGTAGGTATTGGCATGATGCTGCTGGAGTTCCCCGAATACTATATGAAGTATGAACTAGCGCAGTTCAATTAGAGGAGGATATAAAATGGTATTGAACAGGATATCATGGAAGGTCTTATTCATACTGCTGGGTATCATGATAGCGATAAGGCTATTGCTGGAGCTTAATTGAGGAGGGATTATGAGTGCATTAGCAATCACGAAGGCAGAACTGGCCAAGTAACTTGGGGTAAGTCGAACCTATGTAACCCTTTTAACCCAGGGAAAGAGAAAACCAAGTCAACAGCTTGCCAACAAAATAAAGCAGCTACAGTTGACAGCAGAACTTCCCGTGGAATTTAGACTCACAAATGCACTGGTGGGGAAGGGGGGACTCGAACCCCCACGCCTTGCGGCACATGATCCTAAGTCATGCCCGTCTGCCAGTTCCGGCACTCCCCCGCTAAGATAGGCTCAACCAGACAGATGTTAGCAAAAAAGAAGGCCTGTGTCCACAGAGAAAGGGAGCCGTGGTACACAGGACTCTATCAGGCTTATCTCCCCCCGACTGCCGATTTCACCTTCGGCTTGAGCAAAATTTCCTCCTTAGTAAGGCGAGGCCGTGGCGGTGGAATTGCACCAGCAGGATAGCCTACCGGTATTACCGCTATCGGGACCAGATTGTCGGGAAGACCAAAGAAACGGTTGACCTCAACCGGGTCTTCAAAGCCACCAACCCAGCAGGTACCAAGTCCCAGAGCTGTGGCCATCAATACCATGTGCTCGATGGCAATGTAAGTATTGGCAACCATTGGTGTAATCAGTTGCTCGCGAGGTGGAACAGGCAACGAGTCCATGAAGGCCGTAAAGCTGGGGTCAGCAAAACGGCCAGACAGTGTATCCATCACCCCCGAGTCAACAAATTCCTGCCGCCTCTTCTTCGCGGCTTCGCTTGAATACCGCTCCAGGTCACCGAAGCAGACAATCACTACCGGCGCTTCCTCGATAAACTTCTGACCCAGGCACATTCGGCACACTTCCTTCCGAATCTCCCTGTCCCTTATCACCAAAAAGCGCCATGGCTGCCGGTTACTCCCTGATGGCGCCAGCCTGGCCGCCTCAAGAATCTGCTCAACCATCTCCTGGGGCACATCATCCGGCGCATATTTACGGATGCTACGCCTCTGCTTTATCGCTTCCCACACGGTGAGCATGTTTTCTTCCTCCATTCAATTAGACTGCCATGTATCAGACTCTATACTAACAACCCTTAAACATTAAATATTATCCTGTGTCGCCACAAAAAGTCAAAGCCAACAACATCACCAGTCTGTCCAGCCAGGCTCATCGGTTTGACCGGCGGATATTATTCACCTATTATTGACGCAGTCAAGAGTGAAAGCCCTCCTCCCAAACCGAACGGTAAACGGTGATTGATAATGAAGAACATCAGCGGCGAGATGGTAACAGTCATCGCCATCCTGGGGCTGGGTGTCCTAGCGATGAGCATCCTCACCCCCATTCTGCCCCTTTACCTGACCTCTATCGGGGTTACCCCTGTAATACTGGGCCTGATGTTTTCCGTGGCCATGGTGGGCATGGTTATTGGTGAAAGCTGCTGGGGATGGGTCTCTGACCGTATAGGAATGAAACTCCCTCTGAACATGGGAACCTTTGTCTGCGCTCTGGCAGTACTTTTCTTTGCCTTCACCCGGAATGTGGCCGCCATCTTTGCCATCTTTTTCTTCTGGGGAGTGGTCCGCTCGGCCCTCTTCGGGCCAAGCCGGGGATATATTGGAGCCAGCGCACCTCCCCTGCGAAAAGCAACCTTCATGGCCATTATCGCCGCCATGCTATCTGCCTCCAGGAGCCTGGGGGCGCTGCCAAGCGGTTTTATGGCTGATAACTGGGGATACCATTCGGTCTTCTTCACTTCCTGTGGCATCGCCGTTGTGGCCGGCCTGTTGGTGATAACAGGCCTAAGGAAAGCACGGTCGGTATCACCGTCACCGACAGACATTACTCCGTGCTCAAACGCTGAACCTCTAAATCCAAACCAGGGACTTAGCTTTCGCTCCTTCACTCCTCAATGTCTGGTCACCACCCTTCAATTTACGGGACCTGGAACACTCATGACCTTCCTGCCATTGCTGGCCACCCAGGTTGTGGGTATAACAGCCACCGAGGTCGGCATCCTGTTTACCATCATGGGAATATCAACCATGGTACTGGGCATCCCCATGGGCATGCTGGCCGACAGGGTGGGGAAAAAGACTTTTATGATACTCGGCCTTCTGGTCTCAGGGACGGCTATGGCAGGAATAGCCTGTGCCCAGAACTACGCCTGGTTAATTGCGTTTACCGTTACCAGCAGTTTGGGTCTGGTGATGTTTAGCCCGGCCGCCCTGGGCTTGCTCTCTGAGTCTGTACCCCTCGAACGGCAAAGCACGGCCATGGGGATTTACGGGGGAGTATGCGAAAATACCGGCATTATCGCCGGTTCAGCCTTGGGAGGATTCGTCTGGAGTGCCTGGGGCCCACAACCGACTTTCCTCATGGGCACCATCGCCGCTGGTCTGGGCGCAATACTATGCTTCAGCCTGGTCAAAGTGAAGACCATCAGGTAATCGTAACCTCACCCCGAGCCTCAAGATAGCCGCGCAGTGTCATCGCATTACGCAGGGCAAATCCTCCGACGTCGTTATTAAAATAAACGTAGACTGCCGGCAAGTTCTTTGCCAGACCGGCTATCTTCTTTGCCCAGTCAGCCAATTCCCCGTCAGAGTAACAACTGGAATAGAGACCCTCGCTCCCGTGAAATCTGATGTAGGCAAAATCGGCTGTGGCTATCAAAGGGCAGGTAAACGACGGCATATCAAAGACACACAGGCCGGTATTATATTTATGTAAAATTTGAAAAACCCCTTCATCAAGCCAGGACTCGTGCCGGAATTCAATCACATGCTTCATTCCCCGAGGTAAAATTGACAGGAACGACTCCAGTACTTCATCATTCCGTTTCATATTGGGCGGCAGCTGATACAAGAGCGGGCCCAGCTTATTCTCTAATATCCTGGCTCTGGTAATGAACTTATCTACCGCATCACCGGTATCCTTGAGCCGCTTGATATGGGTGATAAAACGGCTTACCTTTACCGCAAAATTAAAACCGGATGGGGAGGAAACCCGCCAGGCAGCAAAGGCATCCTCAGTAGGTAACCGATAAAAGCTATTATTAAGCTCAACCGTATCGAATTGTCCGGTGTAGAATTCCAGCCACTTTGCCCTGGCCAGCTTCTCAGGGTAGAAGATGCCCCGCCAGTGGTCATAATGCCAGCCTGATGTGCCAATGTAATAACGCAACAGCCCTGCTCTGAACCACAAATTCATTATTATAATACGATGTGATAATAGACTAGCACCTTTTAGCCACTACCTCAACCAGCGTTTCCCCAGTCTGTTTCGGTGGTGTATAATAGTTTGACTCGGTATAGTGTTGCAACAGACGATGCACTGTGTTGGCGTAGATATCATAGAAATAGAGCGTATCGAAAGGGCTATCAAACGCCGGGGTAAGCGGTTCCTGCAAAGGATATACACCGAGGCGGAGCTCAAGCTCTGCGGTGAACGAACTCAAGCTCTGGCAGTACGATTTGCCGGCAAGGAAGCGGTGATGAAAGCCCTTGGTACCGGCATCAAGGGTATTAGCTGGAGAGAGATAGAGATTATGACCGAGCCCAGCGGCAAGCCACTGGTTAATCTCTACCACAAAGCAAAGGAAAAGGCCGATAGCCTGTGTTTGAATAAGCTGGCTATCAGCCTTTCTCACTCCCGTGAATACGCTGTCGCCTTCGTTGTTGGCGAAGCAGAAGAGGAAAGTTAAACAGGTTTCTCTCTGACCTGAAAGCTATCGCTTTACTGCCAGCAACCTCTCAATAGCCCACGGTCTATGGTGATAACTTTATCCGCCACCTCTCTTAAGACCCGGGAAGTCCGTTCCTTACCAAAAAGGGCCACCTCGACGTGTTTACCATTATCCTTTACTGACTGCACGGCACCAACATAATCACTATCCCCGGCAACCAGGATAGCCACATCATAATTGTTCTTATAACTGTGAGTTAGCAGGTCAGTAGTAAGCTGGATATCAACACCCTTTTCATACGGCGGAGCAGATGGCCAGTTAGAGTAGACCAGGCGACCCAGTCGCAGTTCGCAATATGGTATGGCCGCCACATTGGAAAAGAAAGCCTGCTGGCGCTGGTAACGCTCTGGCTCTTCCCTCCGTCCCACGATGGCATTATAATAATATATTCTTATCAGCCTCCGTTTGTCGAGTAGCTTGCTACTGAACTTACCAATGTCGATATTGGTCTTCTTGAAATAGCCCTTCAAGGAATGGTAAAGGTTACTGCCATCAATGAATATCATTACCCGCTCTGAGTCTATTATGTCTCACCTCCTTTCTTTTAGCACTTGGTATACCCGCAAACCGGGCAGATGAAGCAGCCCTCCTGATAGACGAGTAGATTGGCACAGTCGGGGCACTGCCCGGCAATATTGGTGATGGAACCGTAGTCTACCGGTTTACTTATTACTTCACTGCTGGAACTGCTCTCACTATCACCACTAATATGCTTCTCCAGCACACTGGCGATGGCATCGGCACAGGAGAGTATCGACTTACCATCCTCCCAAGCAATGGAAGGACAGCGAATACCACGGAGCTGCTTCACTACCGAGGCAACATCCATTCCCGCTCTTAAGGACATGGAAATGAGCCGGGAGATAGCTTCCAGCTGGGCTGAAGCACAGCCGCCAGCCTTACCCAGAGTGGAAAAGACCTCGCATATTCCCGAATCGTCGGAGTTTACCGTGACATAGATGTGACCACAGCCGGTGGTTACCCTTTCCGTCACCCCGGTAGTTACCTTTGACCTTTTTCTCGGGGTGCGGGTAACACCTTCGAGCTTCTTCTCATTCCCGACCTCCTTACCGGTGGTCAGCACCTGCGTATCACGACTTCTATCGCGGTAAATGGTGATACCCTTCAGTCCCAGTTCGTAGGCCATGGTGTATACCTTGGCCACGTCTTCTTCGGTAGCTTCGTGGGGAAAGTTGACTGTTT
>Ga0068714_10005452_pt1 | contig 13516 bp, 11 predicted proteins | sample MTBNYHSulfiMetaG_FD_62988 | JGI IMG/M metagenome (GOLD analysis project Ga0068714, IMG submission 62988) | Enrichment culture microbial communities from rom New York Harbor, USA that are MTBE-degrading - MTBE-NYH (New York Harbor Sulfidogenic)... | ecosystem: Environmental > Aquatic > Marine >... | reverse complement strand
CCGGAGCCGTCGAACGCTCGGCCCTCCTCGCCGCGCAGCGGGAACACGCGGGTCGCGATCGCCAGCAGGTGCTGCTCGTCCAGACTCCCGGTGGGGCCGACCGCACATCGGAACCCGACATCGTCGGCCACGGAGGTCGGCTCCTGCCAGGTCCGGGCCGACACCCTCGCGAGCTCGAGGGTCCGTCGCCAGGACCCGCCCCGCTGCACCCTCCCGAGGCCCCCCTCGGTCCACGCCCGACCTTCCCTCGGCGCCTCGGTCAGCACCACGTGGTAGGTGTCCTCGCACCACTCCCAGACATTGCCCGCGAGGTCGAGGTGCCCCCAGCCGGTGGCCGGAAACGAGCCCACCGGGGCCAGCTCGTGGAAGACGTCGAGGGCGCTCTTGCCGAGCACGTTGGCCTGCGCCCGCAGCTTCGCGTTCCCCCAGGGGAAGCGGGAGTCGGCCTGTTGGCCGCGGGCACACCGCTCCCACTCCGACTCGGACGGGAGACGACGCCCGAGCCACGCGGCGTACTCCCGGGCCTGGTGCCAGCTCACGCCGACCACCGGCTCGTCGACGCGGCCGGGGTCGGTGAAGCCCGACTCCGCCGCCGGCGGCGAGCACGCGCCCGCGTCGACGCAGACACGGTACCTCCGGTTCGACACCTCGGTCCGCTCGACCCACACCCCCTCGACGTCCACCCACCGCAAGTAGCGCTCGTCGTCCTGGCAGTCGCGGTCGCCCTGGGTGCAGCCCATGATGAAGCGGAATGGGGGCAGCCAGATCAGGGCCGCACCGTCGACCGGAGACACCCACACCTGGCCCGGCTCCGGGTCGGCCGGCGGCAGCAGGAGGTCGTGGAGGCGACTCATCACCGGCCTCGTGGGATGCCCGACCGCCGCCAGGGTCCACGCCCGCCCGGCCGCGATCGCGTCGGTCGCCACCCGTTTCTCCCCGTGCGCCGCGAGGGCCGCCGCAGCCCGCCGCTGCAGACCCTCCACGCGTTCCGCGCCGTTCGGCAGCGGCGACACCAGCCCGGTGTACGCATCCAGGAGCGCCGCCGCAGCCACCAGGCGCCCGGCGGTCACCTCGCCCAGCACCGAGCGCTCGGCCGCGACCATCACCGCCAGTGCCTCGCGGTCGTCCCCACGCTGCGACAGGCGGGCAACGGCATCCGGCAGCTGACTCCAGGTCGCGCCTGACGCACCGTGGGCCGCCCCCACGACCAGCAGGAGCGCGAAGCACCGCCGTCCACGCGTGCGCCCGGAGCCCATCAAGGTCGCCATTGTATCCGAGCGCCCGGGGACTGGAGGACGCGGGTCCGGCACCATGCGCCTCGACGGGCCGGGGCGCGCCCCGCTAGACTTCGCCCGTGGACGAGGGGGAAGCCAAGTACTACCGGACGGTGGAGGACTTCTTCGCCGCCCTGCGGGGTGCGCCGCACCTGCTGTCGCCCAAGGACATCCAGCTCCTGCGGGGGTGGTGGCGGGACGGAGTCCCCCTGCAGGCGGTGACGAGTGCCATTGCCCTGACCCTCGCCCGCCGCCGGGAGCGGGGCGAGCTCGACCCGATGGTGAGCCTGAGCTACTGCCGCCATGCGGTCCGCGCCGCGGCTCGGGAGCTCGGCGAGATGGCCGCCGGGGCCGAGGCGTGGCCGGCCGAGCCCGACGGCCCCCCGGCGGACGAGGCGATCGCCGACCTGGCGTGCCGGCTGGAGGCCGCCGCAGAGAGGCTCGCTCCCACCCACGCTGCCGTCGCCGCTGCGATCGCCACCATCGCGGTCACCCTCCGAGGTGCAGCGAAGCTGCCCCCCGCCGCCGCCGAGCAGCACCTGTTCGCCCTCGAGACCGCACTCCTCGAGGCCTGCTGGCGCGCCCTGCCGCCGGCCGAGTCGGCACGACTCGACCAGTCTGCGCGGGCGGAGGCCGAGGCGTCGGGGGCCGCCGGCGAGGCCCTGGTCCGCACCCACCGCGCCATGCGCGACCGGGCGCTGCGCGATCACCTCGCCCTCCCCCGTCTGGAGCTCCGGTGAGCGAGGCCGCCCCACCGCCGCAGGAGGTCGACCTCGAGGCCGGGCGCCTGGTCGGCGGCGGTTCGAGCCTCGCCCACCACGCCGGCGAGACCTGGCTCGTCGCGGGCGCGCTCCCCGGCGAGACGGTGCGTGCGGTGCCCGTTCTCCGCCGTGCAGGCGTGGTGCTGGCGCGGGCCACGTCCCTGGTCTCGGCGCCGCACCCGGCCCGCGCCGCCGAGCCGTGCCCCCACGCGGAGGAGTGCGGCGGGTGCGACTGGCCCCACGTCGAGGCGCTCCGCGGCGCGGCGCTCAAGGCGACGGTCGCGGCCGGCGCCGCGCGCTGTGCACCCCGCCTGGCCGAGCTCCTGGCCGCGGCCCCGGTCCACCCCTCGCGCCCCGCCTACCGTCTGCGGGCGCGCCTCCACTGGGACCCCGCCGGCGGGCGGCTCGGTTTCTTCGCGCCGCGAAGCCACCGGGTGAGCCGGGTCGACCACTGCCGGATCATCTCGCCCCGCCTGGCGAGGACCCTCCACGACCTCGAGGGAGCGCTCGCGGGGAGCTGCCCGGAGCCCGTCGACCTCGAGTGGCTGGAGAGCCTGGACGGCCTCCAGGCGGTGGCCGCCCTGCGCCCGCAGCCGTCCGGGCCGCCCCGGCTGGAGCCCGCCTGGCTCCCCCCCCGGCAGGCGCTGCCGACCCTGGACGGCCTGCACCGGCTCACCCGCTCGGGTCACCTCCAGGCGGGGTGGGGTCCCGACGCCGTCACGATGGCGCTGCCGGTGCCCCTCGAGGTCCCGGTGGGGAGCTTCTTCCAGGTCAACCGCCACCTGGCGCCCACACTGTTCGAGAGGTTCGGGAACCTCGCCGGGCGCGACGTCCTCCCCACCTGGGACCTCCACGCGGGGGTCGGGTTTCTGGCGGCCGCGGTCTCGAACGCCCGCGGGCCCGGTCGCGACGTCACACCGCTGGTGCTGGTGGAGCCCTACCGGGCTGCCGCCCGGGCCGCCCGGCGGAACCTCCCGGGCGCCACGGTGGCGGTGGGGAGAACGGCCGAAGCCCACGTTGCCCGGCACCGCCGGCTCCCCCGGGAGGCCCTGGTCCTCACCGACCCCCCCCGCAGTGGGCTCGAGCCCCCGCTGCGAGCCGCCCTGGCGCGATGGCGGCCCCGCCGGCTGCTCATGCTCTCGTGCGACCCCGCAACCTGGGCCCGCGACACCGCCTTCCTGCTCGAGCACGGCTTCGCGCTCGCGCACCTCGAGCTCTTCGACCTGTTCCCCTCCACCCACCACGTCGAGGTGCTCGCGCTCCTGGAAAGCCGGTGACCACGCCCGGCGAGCCCGCCGCACCATCGGCCGCCGGCGTCGCCCTGCGCCCGCTGGTCGCCTTCTCCTTCGGGGTCGCCGCCGCCTGCGCCCTCGCCGCCCTCGCCCCGGCGCCCGGACCGCTCCCGCTGCGGTTCGCGCTTCTCCCCCTGGGTCTCGTCTGCGGGCTCTGCGGCCTCGCCTCTCGAGGACGCACCCGCACCGCGCTGCTGCTCGCCGCCGGCTTCGGGCTCGGAGCCCACCGCGGACTGGGGGAACGGGCCGAGGAGCTGGACCTCGCCCGCTGGCTCCCGCCCGCAGCCGACGTCACCGCGCGCGTCGAGGCCGAGATCCAGGGGGGGTGGGAGCCGACCCGCTGGGGTCAGCGGGCCCGGGTCGCGCCCCGCGTCGCCCGCCACCGCGACGACGCCGTACCCCTCCCGGCGACCCTCCCCCTCGAGGTCCGCGGCGACGTCACCGGCGCCGAGCTTCCGCCCCCCGGCGCCGCGGTCGAGGTGTTCGCGGGCCTCCGCGGCACCCCCAGACGACCCCTGCTGGTCGCCCCGTCCGCCCGTGTGCTGCGGGTGGTCACACCGCCTCGGGGCCTTCACCGCCTGCGCCAGCGTCTGGTGGAGGACCTGCTGGCGGCGGCCGGCACCGAGGCCAGGACGATCCGGGCGTCAGAGCTCGCCGCCGCGCTCGCCCTCGGCCGGCGGGACCTGGTGCCCCGGGACCAGAGGGAGGGGTGGCGCCGTTCCGGCCTCGCCCACATGCTGGCGGTCAGCGGCCTCCACGTCGGGCTGGTGGGCGGCGTGGCGTGGCTCGCCCTGATGGCGGCCGGCGCCGGTCCGCGCGCGGCCCGTGCGACCCTGGTGTTCGTCCTGCCTGCGTACGCCCTGCTCGCCGGGGGCGCCCCGTCGGCCCTTCGGGCCGCGCTGATGGGCATGACCTACCTCGCCGCGCGGATGCTCGGCCGGGCGGTGGTGCCGCTGGCCGCCATCCTGCTGGCCGCCACCGCCATGCTCCTGGCCTCCCCTCGGCTGGTCTCGGACCCCGGATTCCAGCTGACGGTGGTGGTCACCGCCGCCCTGGTCCGGTGGGTCCCACCGGTCGCCGCGCGCCTGCCCGGCCCGAGGCCGGTGGCAGCCGCTGTCGCGGTCCCGGTGGTCGCCCAGCTCGCCGCGGCGCCGCTGGTGGCGATTCACTTCCGGTCGCTGATCCCCGGCGCGGCCCTGGCCAACCTCGCCGTGCCGGTCCTCCTCACCCCGGCCCTGGTCGCCGCCGTCCTCGCCACGGCGTTGGCCCCGGTGGCGCCGGCCCTCGCCCGCCCCCTGCTGGACCTTCTCGGGCTCCTCGCCGGCTGCCTCTGGAGCACGGCCGCCTTCGCCCGTCAGGTCGAGCTGGTGCTCCCTCCGCTGCCGGTCGTCACCGCACTGGCCTTCGTCGCCGCCGGCGCCGTCGCGGTCCTGCCGTGGCGGGCGGCGCGTTTCGGCGCCGCGGCCTGGCTCATGCTGCTGCTCGCCGGCGCGACCTGGTGCCTCGCCCGCCCGCAGCCCGAGACGCCCGGTGCGACCCTGCTTCCGGTTCGCGACGGGCTGTCCCTCCTGGCCGTCGACCGTCGCTCCAGCGTTCTGGTGGACGGGGGCCGCTCCCCCCGCGAGGCCCTCGAGCTGCTGGCGGAGCGCGGCGTGCGCAGGCTGGACGCGGTGGTGGCCAGTCACGGCGAGGAGGACCACGTCGGCGGGCTGGCCGCGGTGCTGCGCCACCTTCGCGTCGGCCGCCTGGTGATCCCGGCGCAGGCGAGCGCGGACCCGGCCATGGCCGACCTCCTCCGCTGCGCGCGCGAGCGCGGCGTGGCGGTCACCCCGGTGGCACGGGGCAGCGCGGTCGCCGTGGGGGGGGCCCGCCTCGAGGTCCTCTGGCCGCCCGCCCGGGGGGCTCCGAGAGACCGCAACGACGGCTCGCTGGTGGCCCGTCTCCTCCTTCGCGACGGCAGCATCCTGGTCACCTCCGACGTCGGCGGCGCGGTCGAGCGCCGGCTGACCCGCTCAACCTTCCTGCGGTGCGACGTGCTGGTCCTCCCGCACCACGGCAGCCGCGGGTCGAACACCCTCCCGTTCCTGGTCGCGACACGCGCCGAGGTCGCGCTCATCCCGGCCGGGTCCGCCGTCGCCCACCGCCACCCGCACCCGGAGGTCCTGGATCGCGTCCGCCGCCTCGGCACACCGTCTCGCATCCCGGCGCGGGACGGGTGGTGCGGCGCCCGCCCGGACCCCTCCGGCCGCTGGCGCCCCTGGCCGTAGGATCGCGCGGGCAGAGGGCCTCAGACCTCGGGCCCGATCGGCGATAATCCTCCCGATGCCTGTCGACCACGTACCGCCGCCTCTGCTCGTGGTCCTGGGCCCCACCGCGTCGGGCAAAAGCCGGCTCGGCGCGGAAGCCGCCGGCCGTCTCGGCGGGGAGGTCGTGTCGGCCGACGCTTTCGCGGTCTACCGGGGCCTCGACATCGGCACGGACAAGCCGGACCTCGCCACTCGCTCCCGGGTCCGCCACCACCTCGTCGACGTCGCCGACCCCCGAGAACGCTTCTCGGCGGGGGACTTCGCGGCGGCAGCTGACGCGGCCATCGCCGACATCCGCCGCCGGGGCCGGGTGCCGGTGGTGGTCGGCGGAACCCACTTCTACCTCAGGGCCCTGCTCCTCGGGCTGTTCCCGTCGCCACCTCACGACCCCGCCCTGCGACAGCGTCTCGAGTACTCCTGGGCCCACGACCCGGACGCAGTCAGACGGCGACTCGCCGCGGTGGACCCCGAGGCGGCGGCGCGCATCGCCCCGGGCGACCGGCAGCGCATCCTGCGCGCCCTCGAGGTGCACGATCTCAGCGGGCTGCCGCTGTCCGAGCACTGGCGCCGCCAGGCCCGGTCGCTGCGCTACCGACCGCTGCTGGCGGCCCCGCTCCGGCCGCGGGCGGACCTGTATGCTAGAATCGACGCCCGCGTGGACATGATGTTCGCGTCGGGCCTCGTGGAAGAAGTGGAGCGGATTCTGGCCGCCGGCGTACCCCCCGACGCACACTCCCTGAAGGCGATCGGCTACCGCCAGGTGGTCGCACTGCTTAAGGGGCGTTGCGACCGGGCCACGGCAGCCGCCGAGACCCGAACCGCCAGCCGCCGGCTGGCAAAGCGGCAGCTCATCTGGCTGCGGCACCTCGAGGAGGGCCAGGTGCACTGGCTCCCGCCGCCCGAGGAGGGGGGAGCCGACAGCCTCCTCCCCCTCTGGGTGGAGCACGGAAAGGTCGACACCCGATGAACAAACCGGCCAGCACCAACATCAACATCCAGGATCCCTTCTTCTACCAGCTGCGCAGGGACGCCAGCCCCGTCCACGTCTACCTGCTGAGCGGCAAACGGCTCACCGGCGTGCTTCGCAGGTTCGACCGCTATGCGATCGTCCTCGACACCCGCGGCCAGGAGCAGCTGGTGTACAAGCACGCCATCGCGAGTGTCGCGCTTGCCCTCTCAACTGGCGGGCCGGATGAGCCGCAGCCCTGACCCGACGGCAGCGGGACCGCTTCGGTTTCGGCCGTTGCGGCGCCTCGCCTTCGGAGCCGTCGCCCTGGTCATCGCCTCCTCCTGCGCCACCGCGCCGCCGCCCCCCGCCGTGGACCTCGGCTTTCCCTCCCCCCTCGCCGGTCCCGGGGTGCCCCCGCTCGACCGGGCCTCGTCGCAGGGTGTCGAGCGGGGCTGGGCGCTTCTGGCGGCCGGTGATCCGACCTCGGCCCGGCGGGAGGCGGCCCGCGCCGGGGGAGGGGCACCGGCGCGCCTGCTGGAGCTCCAGGCCCTCCTGGGGGAGGCTCCGCCCGAGGCCGCGGCGGGAATCGCCGAGCTGGTGGTGGCCGAACCCGGCTACGCCGCGGCCTGGATCACCCTCTCGGTGGCAGCGGAACGTGCCGGCGACGAGGCGACGGCCCTGGCCGCGGCTCGCCGGGGCGCCGCCCTGTGGGACCGGCCGGCGTGGGTGGACCGCGCCGACCAGCTCCGCCGTCGGTACGTCGACCACCGCGTGGAGGAGGGAAACCGACGCCTGGAAGCGGGCGACGCCGGCGAAGCCCTGAGCCTGGCCGAGAGGGTCCTCGGCCTGGAGCCTGGCGAGCGGACCGCGGTGTGGCTCGAGGCGCGGGCCCTGGTGGCCCTCGGCCGGGACGCCGAAGCGGACGCCGCGCTCGCCCGGCTCGGGGCCGACCCCGAAGCCCTGCTGCTGTCCGGCCGCCTCGCCGAAGGACGGCAGGACTGGGAAACGGCGATGACCCTCTACGACGCGCTGCCGGCGGACCATCCCCAGCGCCAGGCCAAGCTGCACCGGGTCAAGCTCCAGTGGCGCCTGTCCCTGCTCCCTGCGTGCGCCCGCACGGCACTGTCCTCCCCGCGCCTGACCAGGTCGCAGCTCGCCATCCTTCTGGTGACCCTCGCCCCCCAGCTCGAGACCCTCGAGGGCGGCCCGCCGCCGGTGCTCTCCGACGTCGTCGACCTCGCGTGCTCCAGCGACATCGTCACCGCCGTCCGATTCGACCTGCTCTCGAGCGACCCGCTCGAGCGCCGCTTCTTCCCCAACCGCCCGGCGCGCGTCCACGAGGTCCGGGACGCCGTCGACGCCCTCTGCCACCTCCTCGGCCTCCAGGCCCCGGTGTGGTGTGCGCAGCCGGGACCGGGATGCACCGTGCTGTCGGAGCCGGTGGGCGGCGACCAGGTCGCCGAGACGGTCCTGCGGCTGCTCGAGACGGAGGGGCGATGAACGAGCACGTCGGCCAGCTCCTTGCCAGCGTCGAGTTGTTTTCCGAGCTCGACCCCGACGAGCTCGCCAAGGTCTCGGCCCTCGCTCAGATCCGCTCGGTCCCTCGAGACACCCCGATCTTCCACGCCGGGGAGGACGCGGACGCGGTCTACGTGATCGTGAGCGGCAAGGTGAAGATCGTCACCACGACCTCGGACGGCCGCGAGTTCATCCTCACCGTGCTCGGCTCCGGCCAGGTCTTCGGCGAGATGGCCCTCCTCGAGTCGGCGCCCCGCTCGGCGAGCGTCATCACCGTCACCGGCGTGGAGCTGGTGGCACTGGGCCGGCGGGAGTTCCAGCACCTGCTGGACACCACCCCGAGCATCTCGCGCAAGCTGCTGACCATCCTCTCCCGCCGCCTGCGCCGGGCCAACTCCACCATGGAGTCGCTGGCCTACATGGACGTTGCGGGCCGGCTGGCCCGCTACCTGCTCGACCTCGCCCGCGACCACGGGCAGCGGCTGGGCAACGGCTGGGTGGTGGTCCGCCGGCCGACCCACTCCGACATCGCCCACTCCATCGGCACCAGCCGGGAGACGGTCTCCCGCCTGATCAACGAGTTCGAGGAGGGCTTCGGCCTGGTCAACAAGGGCAAGTTCACCTACATCCGGGAGGGGCTGCTCGGGTAGGTCGCCCAGGGGGGCGAGGCCCTTCACGGAGGAACCACGTGTCGAGCGACGGAGCGTGCCACCTCGACGTGGACCCGGACCTGGACCACCCTCGAGGCGCACCGTCGAAGACCAGGACCACGTCCAGGTCCACGATCGCGTCGAGCAGCGCCTTGGCGGTCGCCTTCAGCGCCCTGACGCCCTCGTTGATCGGGGCGATCGACCAGTCGAACATCGGACAGCTCCTTGTTGCAGCGAGCCCGGCGGTCCTGGCGGTGGGGGCCGAGCTGGAGCTGCCGCTCGCCCACCCGGCAACCGGGGCGGCTACCCAACCAGGGATGCCGACGACTCCGACCGCCACTGCCTCGACGCGGGCGGGACGCCCGCGCCACCAGGGAGCCCGACGGTGGCGTGGCCGTCTCGGCCGCGCGGGCGGGGGACCCCGGCGATCGGGGGGCGCAGCCGCTGCGGCCTCGATGCCGAGCGGGTCATGAGCCGAGGGTAGAAGAACGGGAGCGCTCGGTGCCGCCGGCGGGCGCCGCCCCCGGGCCCCTCTCCGGCTGCTACAATGGGCCTTTCCGCCCGGTAGACCTGGAGGTCAACAGGAGGTCCAGCCATGACCGTCGCTTTTCGCTTCCGACCGATCGTCGTGGTCGCCGCCTTCGCCCTGACGGTCGCCGCGGCCGTGGGGCCGGTGTCCGCCCAGACGTCCACCGTGACGTGCGAGTCCACCCACGGGGAGCGCGCGTTCTGCTCCGCGGACACCAGCCGCGGGGTCACGCTGCAGCGGCAGCTGGGGGACGCGCCCTGCGCGGACAACTGGGGCTTCGACGAGAGCGGCATCTGGGTGGACAAGGGCTGCCGGGCCGAGTTCGTGCTCGGCCAGGCCGGCGAGCCCGCGGGCAGCGGCGGCGGCGACCTCGTCGGCACCCTGCTCGAGGCCCTCGCCGGTGGCACGGGGGACGCCTCCTCCTCGGGGCAGAGGGTGGTGGTGTGCGAGTCCCGTGACGGGCGGCGGGTGACCTGCCCGGCCGACACACGGGGCGGGGTCGAGCTGAAGCGGCAGCTGAGCCGGGCGCCGTGCGCCGGCGCGTGGGGGTACGACGCGGGCCAGATCTGGGTCGACAAGGGCTGCCGCGCCGAGTTCCTGCTCGAGCCGGTGGCCGAGACCCTCACGCCGACACCGGCGCCGACCAGTACCCCGGCGCCGGAGGCAACCGTGGTCTGCGAGTCGACGGACGGCCGCCGCGCCTTCTGCAGCGCCGACACCCGCGGCGGCGTGGAGCTGATCCTGCAGCTCGGCGGTTCGCCGTGCATCGGGCGCTGGGGATACGACGCCCACGGGATCTGGGTCGTCGACGGCTGCCGGGCGAGGTTCAAGCTGCCGCCGCCGGAGCTGGCCCCGGCGCAGGAGAAGGGGACCGTCACCTGCTCGTCCACGAGGAACCGGAAGTCATTCTGCAGCGCCGTTACCCTCAACGGCGTGCAGCTCCTCCGGCAGCTGAGCGAGACGACCTGCACCGGCAACTGGGGATGGGACGCGGACGGGATCTGGGTCGACCGGGGCTGCAGCGCCGTGTTCAGCACGTCCAGGGTCCAGGCGACCCCCACACCCACCCCCCTTCCCCGGTCGGGCAGCGTCGTGTCCTGCGCCTCGGCCACAGGGGAGCGGGTCTACTGCCCCGCCGACACCAGCACCGGGGTCAAGCTCCAGCGTCAGCTCGGCGCCACCTCCTGCGTCGGCCACTGGGGCTACGACGCGGGCGGGATCTGGGTCGACGGCGGCTGCCGGGCGGAGTTCCTGATTCGCTGAGTCGAGGCGTGGTGTGGGGGGCGGGCAGCGGGACCGGGATCGGGGGACGGGAGCACGACGACGTCGCCCCGCGCCCCGTCACCCGAGTCCTGCCGCGTGCGGCCCGCCGCCCGTCATCCGGGACCGGGCGGCAGACGGCGGGGTCAGGGTCGTCGCGACGTGCCGGCTCCGTTGGGGAAGATCCCTCCGCGGCCCCTGCGGGGCCGCGTTCGGGATGACAGAAGAAGTGTGAGCGGGGCCGCGTTCGGGATGGTGAGCGTGAGAGCAGCGGTGCACCCCGATCCGTCGCTCAGCCGGGCTCCCGGTCGAGAATCCTCCCCGTCGCGGTCAGCTGCACGTCGCGGATCGCAACCCGGCCGGTCCCCTCCACCACCAGGTTGAGCTTGAGCAGGTCGGGGCGCTGGCCCGGCTTCAGGATGAACGGGGTCTCGAGCGACACCCAGCCCTCGGTGGAGCCGGTGACCGCCTGGTCGAGGCCGCGGGAGAAGAACTCCCCGCTCCCGGGCAGCCGGCACCACATCTCCAGGTAAACGCGCCCCTCGAACCCTGCAGTCCTCACCCGGGCGCGGTAGGTCACGACCCCGCCGTCGACGCCGGGGTCGGCCACCTCGTGAAGTCTGAGGGTCTGGGGCCCGGCACAGTCGGCGACCCAGGCATCGCCGTCCGCCAGCAGGCTCGCCGCCAGGGGCCTCCCCCCGACCTCGAGGGCCACCTCCTCTGCGGGGCGTCGCCCCTGCCCCGCCGTCACGAGGAGCCCGCCCGCGAGGACCATGGCGCCCACGGCGAGGGCGATGGTGGAGGCGACCAGCCCTGCCCGCCCGGTCGCGCTCCGGCGCGAGACGAGGCCGCAGCCGAAGGCGGCCAGCTCGAACGTCGCCCCGACGGACAGGCAGAGGAGCAGCAGCAGGACCCGGTCCGCCACCAGGGGCGCGAGCACCGGACCGAGCACGAGGGGCAGGGCCACCCCGGCGATCGCGGCGGCGACGCTGAGGGCGCCCAGCCGTCCGCCGCCGCCGGGGGCCGGAGGCGCGGCGGCGCGCGGCAGCCGCTCCACCGCGTCCTTCACCTCGCTGGCGTGCTGGTAGCGGCGCTCCGGGTCCTTCTCGAGGGCGTGCAGAACCACCTCGTCGAGCCGGACGTCCACCTCCACCTTCTGCGACGGCGGGGCGAAGCGACCGAGGGGCAGCTCGCCGGTGAGCATCTCGTAGAAGACCACGCCGAGGGAGTAGATGTCGGCGCGGTGGTCGACCGCCCTGGCGTCCTCGAGCTGCTCGGGGGCCATGTAGCGGGGGGTGCCCATGAGGACACCCGACCGGGTCAGCGCGACGTCCTGCTGCGAGCCGCCGGAGAGCTTGGCCAGGCCGAAGTCCGCGACCTTCACCCGCCCCCTGCGGTCGACGAGTATGTTCTCCGGCTTGACGTCCCGGTGCAGCACCCCCTCGTCGTGGGCGAACTGGAGCGCCTCGCACAGCTTCGGCACGATCGCCAGGGCCTCCTCCGGGGTGAGCCGGCGCGAGGCGATCAGCTGCCTCAGGTTCGATCCGTCGACGTACTCCATGATCAGGTAGTACAGCCGATCCGCCCCCTCCACGGAGCCGAAGTCGTGAACGGTCACGATGTTCGGGTGGTTGAGGCGGGCCAGCGCCCGCGCCTCTCTCGCGAAGCGCTCCGCGAATCCCGGGGTGCGGGCGAGGGAGGCCGGCAGGACCTTCAGCGCGACCACGCGGTCGAGCCGCGGCTGCCGGGCCTTGTACACGGCGCCCATGCCGCCCCGGCCGAGCAGCTCGAGGACCTCCAGCTCGGGGAAGAGCCGGGCGACCTCGTCAAGGGCGGGGGCGGGCTCGACCGGCTCGGCGTGCGCCGACGCGTAGCCCGTGGCCATCCCTCCCTGCACGAGGCAGGCGGGGCACAGCCCCTCCGGCGCGTCATCCGGCACCTTCGCTCCACATTCCGGACAGGTCCTGGTAGTGGTCATGGTCGTTCTCCTCCACCCTCAGAAGAAGCGAAACTGCGCGGAGGTTACACCGAAGTGGCGCACGAAGCGGGCCAGAGGCCCGCGCTCCTCGGCACCCCTACCGGTTCCCACCGCCGCCGAGAACGGCGAGCAGGTGCCGGAGCTCGTCGTCCACGTCGTCGGGGCTGGCCACGGTGCCGGCGATCTCGCCGCGGAGCAGGTCGCGGTAGCGGCGGCGCAGGCGGTGGGCGGCCACCTTGACCGCACCCTCGGTCATCCCGAGCCTTTCCGCGGTCGCGGCGTGGCCCTCGGCGCCACCGCCGCCGAGCGTGCCCTTGAGGGCCTCGAACAGGTCCCCCTGGCCGCGGGCCTCGTACTCGCCGCGCAGCCGGACCAGCACCTTGTCGAGCAGAGCCATCGCCCACCGGCGTTCGAAGATGAGCTCCGGCGTCTCGAGGTCCGCCGGCTCGCGCGCGTAGCGCGCCTCGGCCGAGACCGCGTCGAGCGAGATGACGCGCACCCCGCCCCCGCGTTTCTGGGCGCGGGCCTTGTCCCACTCGTTGGCGAGGAAGTGCTGCATCGCCGCGATCAGGAACGACCTGAACCGGCCTCGCGTGCGGTCGACGGCGGCCAGATCTCGCTTCGCGATCAGGCGGGCGAAGAATGCCTGGGTCAGGTCCTGGGCGTCCTCGGGACCGTGGCCCCGCCGGCGGACGAAGGCGTAGAGGGGGTACCAGTAGGTCCGGCACAGCTGCTCGAGCGCCTCCGCCGCGCGCGGGGAGTCATCGCGGCCGGCCTCGAGCACGACGCTCCACCGCGTTGCCGCGAAGTGCCGTCCCCGGGACGAGCCCGCGACCCCGTCCGACCTCGGTCCGTCCACGGATGTCCCCGGTCAAGCCTGACACGAACAGGGGCGGATGTCAGCGCCCGAGGTCCAGGTCCAAGTCCAGGTCCAGGTCCAGGTCCAGGTCCAGGTCCAGGTCCAGGTCCAGGTCCAGGTCCAGGTCCAGGTCCAGGTGG